>Ga0214923_10006464_pt1 | contig 13163 bp, 16 predicted proteins | sample LL1510_MetaG_FD_177993 | JGI IMG/M metagenome (GOLD analysis project Ga0214923, IMG submission 177993) | Freshwater microbial communities from Lake Lanier, Atlanta, Georgia, United States - LL-1510 | ecosystem: Environmental > Aquatic > Freshwater > Lake | place: USA: Georgia | collected...
TTCCAGGAAAAGTATTGACTATGAAAGACTATGACATGATTGTTGGTTCTCCTGAAGATATTGAAGAAATTAAAATGCTCCAAATACGAGCTGGAATTATTAAGTAAAATCATATATGTATATTAGAAAAACAAACAAAAAATGAAATCAAAAAACCAATTATTAAAAGAAGCTAAAATTTTAAAAACAAAATTAGCTAATGTACAAAACCAAATTGCACAACATGAAATGTTGCGCATGCAAATGTTGGCTGGAGTTATTACTGAAAGTCAATATAAAAGAAAAATGGATGAAGCAGAAGAAGGAGTAAACTTAGATAAAGTTGCATCTGACTTAGCTGGAGAATTTGGAGTAAATCCTAATGAAGTTGAAAAATCTATGGATTTAATAGATGAAGTTAAACTTGATGAAGATTATCTTACATCAACAGCAGAAGGACCAGAAGTAATAGCTGGAGCTATTGCATTAGCTGGAGGAATTATTGGAGCTGTAGTTGGATATATGAAATGGGAAAGAAATGCTAATTTAAGAAACTATGTTGAAGAAGAAGCTCGAATACTAGTTAATAAAGAATTAAAAGCAAAAGGATTAGACCCTAAAGAAGTTGATGAAAAAGACATGAAAGTCTTAGTAAAAGCTGTAGTTACCGACCTAAGAAAAGACCCAGAATTTATTAAAATGGCTAAAGTTGAATCACAAAGATAATTTTAAAATAGAATAAAATTTAAGAAAAGCTTGCCTACCGGCAGGCTTTTTTTTATCTTTAACATATGGTAAACAAATTAACAGTTGCTCATATGTATAATAAAAATCTAGATAAAATGACACAAGAACTATTACGTATGCAAATGTTGGCTGGTATCATTACTGAAAGTCAATATAAAGCTAAATTAAATGAAGCTTCTAACACCATGTTTGATGACAGAAATAAAGCACTTGGGATATTATTTAGAAAAAGAACTCCTGAAGATCTTTATGATGACGACTATGAATATCTATGGATTCATGAAAATGTAGTTAAATTTTGTGAATTTTTAGGATATGGTGAAGAATCTTTGGATGTGGCTGGTGAGTTTACTGACTTTGCTTACCCAGGAACAGAAGATGATTATGAATCACTAGGTAACCCAAATGTCCCAATTGAAGGTATCACCATAGGAATGTATAGAAAAGTTATAGAAGATTTTTATGAAAAACCTGAAGATGAATCCCTATTAAATGAAGATATTTTTAATGATGAAGATAAAGCATTAGGAACCCTATTTTATCCAAATGAAGATGAAGAAGGTACATACATGTATGATGATAATGCTGTTGTTAATCTTGTTAAAAGTATGGGGTATGAAGATTATGAAGAAGTAGCAAAGGAATTTACCCATTATTTTTCCCCAGGTGATGAAGATGAAATGAGAATTTTTAGAGCCCAAGAAAATAATCCAAAATTACAGCCTACCGATCTTACTATAGGAATGTATAAAAAAAATATAGAAAAAGAATTTAAAAAATAACTTTAAATAATTTTTAAAAGAAAAGCTTGCCTACCAGCAGGCTTTTTTTTATCTTTAGGTAATGAAAAAAAAGTTACCTTCTATATTAAAGGAGATAAAAACTAAGGTTTTACCCGAAATTGATTACGCAACTCAAAAATCCATTTCATATTCCCAAATGTCTATGTTTAATGAGTGCCCTAAAAAATGGTCACTCCAATATAGAGAAGGACATAAACAATTCACTTCATCCATCCACACAGTTTTTGGAACTGCACTACACGAAGTACTTCAACATTACCTTACAGTAATGTACGAACAAAGCGGAGCAGCAGCAGACCGCCTTAACACTGCTGAAATGCTAGAAGAAAAACTCCGCAACGAATACAAAGCCCAATATAAAGCAAACAACAACCAACACTTTGTTTCCCCAGATGAACTTAGAGAGTTCTATGAAGATGGAGTAGAGATTATAAGAGAAATAGCAAAAGAAAAAGGTAAACATTTCGGCAAACGAGGATGGTATTTAGTTGGATGTGAAATACCTATTGTATTAACTCCAAACTCAAAACTCCAAAACATAATGTTTCAAGGGTTTTTAGATGTTGTTCTATACCATGAACCAACAAACACATTTAAAATCATAGACATTAAAACAAGTAGACAAGGTTGGAGTAAAAAAGAAAAATCAAACGAACAAAAGCAATTTCAACTTATTCTATACAAAAAATACTATTCGGAACTATACAACGTACCAATAGAAAATGTAGAAGTAGAGTTTATGATTGTAAAACGTAAAATATTTGAAAGCGAACAATTTACAATCAAACGCGTACAATGGTTCAAACCCGCGTCGGGTAAAGTAAAACTAAACAAAATCACCAAATCAATTGAAGAATTTATAGAACAAGCATTTGATCGCAACGGTTACAAACAAGTTGAACACCAACCAAAAGTAAATGATAATTGCAAATATTGTTCATTTTATAAGACTCATTTATGCTCTGCGACCTATTGACATCCCTACATATGTATATACAATAACACAAAATTAAAAACATATGAGTGATAAAAATCAAGTATTAACGAGCGTCAAATTAGACACAGACCTATTTGAAAAATTTAAAATCGAATGTATTAAACGTAAATTTTCATTTCAAAAATTAAGTGAAAGAGCAATTCACCTATATTTAATAGATGATGAATTTAAAAAGAAAATCCACAACCATAGCGATTTAAGTTTGGAAACCGAAGAATAAATTTTTATATTAATACAAATCAAATTAAGTTACATGAATTCAAGTTTTAAGTACTTACCGCAAAACGAGCGGAAAAAAATCATGCTAATCTGCGACGACTTAAGAGTACACTCCGGTGTAGCAACAGTGGCACGCGAATTAGTTTTAAACACAGCCCAACATTTTAATTGGGTAAACATTGCAGGAGCAATAAATCACCCCGAAAAAGGAAAACGATTCGACTTATCTCCAGACACCAATACAAATACAGGCTTAACAGATGCTTCTGTTCTTTTGTACCCTGTTGATGGATATGGAAACCCAGATTTAATTCGCCAGTTAATTCAAATTGAACAACCAGATGCAATTATGTTAATTACCGATCCAAGGTATTTTGAATGGTTGTTTATGATTGAAAATGAAATTAGACAACATATACCAATCATTTATTTAAACATCTGGGATGATTACCCAGCGCCGTTATATAACAAAGCATTTTATGAGTCATGTGATGCATTGCTAGCAATTTCAAAACAAACAAGGTTAATCAATGAACTTGTTTTAGGTGAAAAAGCTAAAAACAAAGTAATTCACTATGTTCCTCATGGATTAAACCATGAACATTATTATCCGATTGAAAAAGAAGATGAATTAAAAGAACTTGAAGTGTTTAAAAAACAAATTTTTGGAGACGAAGAAAAGGATTTTGTAGTGTTTTTTAATTCAAGAAATATTCGACGTAAACAAATTCCGGATACAATGTTAGCTTTTAGATTGTTTTTAGATACATTACCAAAAGAAAAAGCAGACAAATGTGCTATGGTAATGCATACCGAAATTGTAAGCGAACATGGAACAGATTTAGAAGCAGTTAAAAAAGTATTGTTTCCAAAATATCCTAAAGCAATTTATTTTTCAACAAATAAGTTAGATAACAAACAGTTAAACCAACTTTACAACATTGCAGATGCTCAAATATTATTGACTTCAAATGAAGGTTGGGGGTTATCATTAACAGAAGCGATTTTAGCAGGAACTGTAATTATAGCAAACGTAACAGGTGGTATGCAAGACCAAATGCGTTTTGAAGATGAATATGGTAATTGGTTTACACCATCTCCAAAAATACCTTCAAACCATACAGGCCGTTACAAAAACCATGGTTCATGGGCGTTTCCGGTTTATCCAACAAACCGTTCAATTCAAGGTTCACCTAAAACACCTTATATTTGGGACGATAGATGTACTGCTGAAGACGCAGCAGCACGAATTTCTGAAGTATATGCGTTGGATAGAAAACTGAGAAAAGAACTTGGTAAAACAGGAAGACATTGGGCTGTAAACGAAGCAGGTTTTACAGGAGAGCATATGGGAGTTAGAGCAATTCACGCGATAGATAAATTATTTAACACGTGGATTCCGCGAGAAAAATATGAGTTAATCAACGTTAATGAAGTTAAAGAAGACACAATTGATCACGAATTTGTATATTAAAAGTTATGAGTAAACCAACATTTGTAATAAGCTGCCCTATCGACACATATTCAGGATATGGAGCACGTTCTCGCGATATCGTTAAAGCGATTATTGAATTAGATAAGTATGATGTTAAAATCATGCCTCAACGATGGGGTTCAACTCCATTTGGATTTATTAAAAATAATCCAGAGTGGGAACTTTTAGTGAGTCATATCTTACAACAACCACAATTACCATCACAACCTGAAATTTGGATGCAAATTACAGTTCCAAATGAGTTTCAACCAGTAGGAAAATATAATATTGGATGTACAGCTGGGATTGAAACTACAATTGCACCTGCAGAATGGGTTGAAGGGTGTTCACGCATGAACTTGATTTTAGGTTCTTCTGAGCATACTATTAAAGTATTAAAAGAAAGTAAATTTGAAAAACGTGATCAACAAACCAACCAAACAGTAGGAATTATTGAATGGAAAGGTGATAGTGAAGTAATTTTTGAAGGTGCTGATGTAGAAAAATACAAACCAGTAAAATCAACATTTGATTTATCAAATATAAAAGAAGAATTTGCTTATTTGTTTGTAGGACATTGGATGCAAGGACAATTAGGTGAAGATAGAAAAAATGTAGGATTGCTAGTAAAAGCGTTTTATGAAACATTTAAAAACAAAACTAAAAAACCTGCCTTGATTTTAAAAACATCAACTGTAGGATCTTCTTACATGGATAGAGATGAATTAATTAAACGTATCCAAGCAATTAAAGCAACAGTAAGATCAAATAGTTTACCAAACGTTTATTTACTACATGGTGAATTTACTGATGTAGAAATGAACGAAATCTATAACCACCCTAAAGTTAAAGCAATGGTTAACTTAACTAAAGGAGAAGGATTTGGTCGTCCATTACTTGAATTTTCATTAGTAAATAAACCAATTATTACAACAAATTGGAGTGGACATGTTGATTATTTGAACCCTGAATTTGTTACTTTACTCCCAGGTAATATGACAAAAGTACATCCTTCAGCAGCAAATAATATGTTACTAGCAGATGCAGAATGGTTTAGTGTTGATCATGGTCATATAGGACATTATTTAAAAGATATATTTGAAAATTATAAAGGATATGCTGAAAAAGCTAAACGACAAGGTTTTCAATCACGTACCAAATTTTCATTCGATGCTATGAAAGAAAAATTAGGTAAGTTATTTGAAGACAAAATCCCTGAATTTCCAAAACAAGTTCAATTACAGTTACCTAAGTTGAAAAAAATTGAATTACCAAAACTTAAAAAAGTAGAAGCCTAATGCAACACGAAGAAATCATTGATTGCCCTAAATCAGGAGGTAACTTGTGCTATAAAGTACAGGTTGCCCCTGAAATATATAACTACATGAGTTTATCTTGTGGTTTTTGGACAAACTCGTTTATGACTGAAGATCATGAGTTTTACAAACAACAAATGGGAACGTTACCTGAATTGTATAAAGACTTAGCTTGGACTGATCCTGAAACAGGTTTAATTTGGCTCCCAAATACTATTAACAATTCTGAACAAGGTATGGTATTTGCTAATGGTTCAAATATTTCAAATTGGGGGTGGGCAGCTGTTAAAGCTATTGAAATCCCTGAAGAAGACAGAGAAAAACACCCAATCCCAGGCAAACCAGGAGAATTTATGAAATTCAAAATGGATATGAAAAACATGAAAATGTTTAAAGAGCGTGATTATATTGAAGCTCTTTCTTATATTGGGATATTACCTGAATAAAGTATATGAAAATAAGTTATGCAATCACAGTCTGTAATGAATTTATAGAAATTCAACGTTTAGTGAACTTTTTGCTTCGTCACAAACGCGCACAAGACAACATAGTGATTTTATTTGATGAAGCAAATGGTGACCCCGAAGTGGAAAATTTCTTAAGAACTCATTCTATAAATGAAGAATTTTTATGGCACAAAGGAAAGTTTGATCGCAATTTTGCAGATTGGAAAAACAAACTAACCAGTTTTTGTAATGGCGATTATATTTTTCAAATTGATGCTGATGAAATTCCTAACGAAAATCTGATTGCTGTGTTACCTGAGGTGCTAAAAGAAAACAACGAAGTTGATGTTTTTCTAGTACCACGAGTAAACACAGTAGAAGGTTTAACTCCCGAACATATTCAAAAATGGGGATGGAGAGTAAATGATGCTGGATGGGTTAATTGGCCTGATTACCAATGGCGTATTTGGAAAAATAAACCGGAAATTCAATGGGTAAACAAAGTACACGAGCGCTTAGATGGTTTTAAAAACTATACAGCAATGCCAGATGTAGAGTACTTTGCTTTAAACCACCCAAAAACAATTGAACGACAAGAAAAACAAAATCAATTATATGACACGTTATAAAATAGGTATTATTGGAAATGGATTTGTAGGGGAAAGTCAAGCATTTGCGTTTTCTCCAACAACTGAGGTTAAAGTTTATGATATTGATCCGTTGCGTTCTATACATACACTAGATGAAGTACTTGAAACAGATTTTGTTTTTATATGCGTTCCCACTCCAATGAAACAAGATGGATCTCAAGACATTTCATATGTTGAGAAAGTATTTAAAAACCTCCCATTAAACCCAATTTATATAATTAAATCAACTATTCTTCCTGGCACTACTAAAAAATTTCAAAAAAAATACCCAAATTTAAAAATAATTTTTAGCCCTGAATTTTTAACAGAAAGGACATCTAAATTAGATATGTTAACTCAATCAAGGGTTATTTTTGGAGGGGATGTAAATATAACTAAACAAGTAGAGAATTTATATTCTCAAAGATTTATGAATAGACATTTTATCCACACTGACCCAACTACTGCGGAACTTATAAAATACATGAATAATACTTTTTTTGCTACTAAAGTATCTATAATGAACGAATTTAAAAGATTATCTGATGTTTTAGGAACAAATTGGGATGATGCCCTTCATGGATTTTCTTCAGATGGAAGAATTGGAGATAGTCATCTTCATGTTCCTGGGCCTGATGGTAAGTTAGGTTATGGAGGTACATGTTTTCCTAAAGATGTTAATGCTTTAATAACATTAGGTGAACAATTAGGGACCCCTATGAATACTATAAAAGCAGGATGGAAAACTAATTTAGAAGTCAGGCCAGAAATGGATTGGAATGACTCAAAAGGACGAGCTGTAAGTAAATAAATTTAAAATCAAATGCAGGTATATCCACTTACTTTTTGTATTTCAACGTACAATAATCTTCCTTATCTTAAATTAGCTATTGAATCTGTTAGAAAGAATAGTTATTTTAAAGATGCCCCATTTATTATCCATGCAGAAAATTGTACTGATGGAACTAATGAATGGCTAAGTGAAAATCATTTAAAGTACAACTTACAAATTTATACCCAAACAAACGAAATCCCATTAGGTATTGGAGGTGGAATGAATTTTTGTGCTGATAAAGTTACAACCGAATATATAATGTTCCTACATTCAGATTTTTATGTAACTAAAAATTGGGATAAAGCATTATTAGATATTTATGAAAAATATCCTAATGAAAAATTATGGGTTAATTCTCATCGAGTAGAACCCAATATGTTTAACAACCCATCCCAAAGACCCGGAACTGCTATAGTTTCCAAAGAAGTATTTGGAGCATATTACCATGATTTTGATTCAGAATATTTTGAAGCCTGGGTGGAAGATTTTATTAGGATTAATAAAGATATTGAAATCCCTAAAGGTGAAGGTGTTTCTGGTTTAATTAAAAAATCTGTCTGGGATGAAATAGGAGGTAATGATCCATTGTTTGCTCCTGCATCTTGGGAAGATATGGATTTGTTTTTACGAATGCTTCAAAATGGAGTTAGGTTCATATTACCTACAAATTCTGTTGTATGGCATTTCGGAGCTAGAGGTAGCCATAGACTAGAAGAAAACAATGGACAATCTTCAGAACGCCAACGAAAAGCTGAAACTGAAAATGCCCAAAAGTGGTTGGCTAAATGGGGAAAATTACCTATATTTGATGAATATGGGATGATAAAAAATTTTAATTAATGGAAAAAATAGTTTTATATTGCAAATCATATTGCAATGATATTGATAGAATTGAAAATTTAGTAAATTCAATTAACTTACATAATGTTGATAAAATACCATTTTATATAAGTGTTCCCGAATCGGATAGAGAATTATTCTCTCAAAAACAATTCCTTAACACTCATATAATCTCAGATGAACAAATCAACAATGATTCTAACTTATATAAAAGAGGAATTAATCCTAGAGTATTAGCTTTTTCAACTCGACTAAATATTTGGATGGCAGGTTTAGCAGAAAATTATTTTTGTTTAGATTCTGATGCATACTTTATTAGGCCGTTTAAAGTTGAAGATTTTATGTTTGATGATAATACTCCATACACTGTTATGCATGAGCAAAAAGAATTGTTTTCATGGATAGTATCTAGAACTAAAGAATTAGGTTTTGACCCTAAAGATGGTTTTGCTAATGATCGAAATTTAATAATGTCTATATTTGGAAGAAAAGGTAGATTATATGATTTTGGACCCAACCCAGTTATATTTAATGCTAAAGTTTTAGAAAGTTTAAATAAACAATATTTAACCCCAAACAAATTAACAACCGAGGATCTAATCCAGGTTAGTAATGATGAATATACTTGGTATGGGGAGGCTTTATTAGCTTTTGAATCTATTAAGATTCGACCAACAGAACCACTATTTAAAGTATTTCACTATTCTCAACAATATGTTGAGTATAAACAACAAAACATAACAGAACAAATGATATCTCAAAATTATATGGGAATTATAATGCAATCAAATTTTAACGGACCAATTAAATATTAAACATGTTATTAGCAACTCTTAACCATAATTTACCTCAATGGACAGATAATTTAGTAAATCAATTAAAACGAGATCCTTTATTTTCACAATGTGAATTAATGGTAGTAGACAATGGATCAAAAGAATCATTAGCCCAATCAACTACACATCAATTAGAAGAAAATATATTTTTTGGAGGTGGTTTTAATGTTGTGTTAGATTATTTTCTTACAACAGATCACGATTATTTATATTTTTTAAATAACGATTTAGTATTTCATGGCCCTTCATTTTTGACTACTTCATTACGTGAAGCAAAAGAATCAGATGCTGCTGTTTATTCCCCAACAGTTATAAACGCATCAATGGAACAATGTCATTGGAAACAAATGTGGAATTGGGGAAAAGGTTTACGTAAAGTAAAATGGGTTGATTTTCAATGCCCTCTACTTAGAAGAGATATCCTAGAAAAAATCCAACATTTCCCAGATGAATTAATCTATGGATGGGGATTAGACTTTTATGCTGGGTGTATTTCAGAACAAGAAGGATTGAATACTATAGTATCTGATACAAATACTATAACACATATGAATTCTTTAACATTTAAAGAAAATAAAATTAATATTGGAGTAAATGAATTTTGCCAAAGAGCAGATCAAAACATGCACCAATACTTTTGGAAATCAAAATTCAATTCATTATATTTAGAACTAAGAAAATATGGAGAAAACTATGACGCTAAATGAATTAGCCACAAAATACGGTACAGATAAAGGACCAGATAATCATATGTACACAAATAGGTATGAAATCTATTTAGAACAATACCGAGATATAGAATTTAATCTTTTAGAAATAGGCGTATGTAATGGAGATTCAGTTAAAATGTGGAAAGAATATTTTCCTAAAGCTACTATTGTTGCTTTAGATATTGATTCTAGATGTAAACAATATGAAGAAGATCGAATTGATATTCATATTGGTGATCAAATTGATGTTAAATTTTTACAAGATGTATTTAACAAATATGAGCATTTTGAAGTAATTTTAGATGATGGAGGACATTCATGGAAACAACAGATTGTATCTTTTGAAACATTATTTCCTAAGTTAACTCCTGGAGGAGTGTATTTAATAGAAGATTTACATACATCATATAAACCTGGAAGTATATGGGATGACTACTACATTACAGGGGTTAATTATTTTAAAAATATTGTTGATGCTATAAATTTAAATGGGAAAAGTTTTTGTGGTTATAAAGAAATAAATGGCCAATATTTAAATTATTTTGAAAAAAATGTTGATTATATACATTTTTATAAAAGTATGTTAGTAATAGGAAAAAAAGAAGTTTCTTTATGATTCATTGTAAACTACATGGTAGATTAGGAAATAATATGTTTGCAATTGCTACAGGGTTATCATTAGCTAAAAAATTAAATACTTCCTTAACTATAGGAAAAACTACTTTAGCAGGCCATAGAGGAGAAATACCTGTTGATTTATCTTTTTTAGATTATCCATTTAATCAAATTGAAACCCCTTCATTAGATTTCACTTATAATGAACCTACCCTACATTTTACCCCAATAGATATCCAAGACAACACAATTGTGTCAGGGATTTTTGGGTCATGGAAATATTTTGAAGAAATCAAAGAAGAACTTTGTTCTACATATTTTACTCCTTCTAATGAAATTATTAGGAAATTAAAAAAATATGGTGTATCTTCAAATGCCTTAGGTATTAGTGTTAGACGAGGTGATTTTTTAATGTTACAACAAAACCATTGCGTTTTATCTATTGAATATTATCAAGAAGTTATCAATAATTACTTCCAAAATAATATAGACTCTATCTATATATTTTCAGATGATATAGAATGGTGTAAAAGTGTTTTTGGTGATGATGTTTTTTATGTAAATGATACTGTTGGAACACAATTATTTTTAATGACTAAAATGAAACATTTGATAATGTCAAACAGTACTTTTGCTTGGTGGGGGGCTTATTTAAACCAAAATGAAGGTATTATTGTTGCTCCTGACCCTTGGTTAGGACAGGCATATGATCATGAAAATACTAATGACATATATTATCCATCTTGGGTAAAACAAAAACATATTCGTATATTTCAAGAATATACAATAAATAATAATTTTTTTAATTAAATTCAAAAAATAAAATGAACAAGAAAATTTTAATTACAGGGGGTTTAGGATTTATAGGATCTCATAGTGTAGAAAAATGGAAAAATTTAGGGTATAAGATTACTATCATTGACAATATGTCTTCAAATGCTTTGCCTCCAACAAATGAATTATTTGAAGGATGTAATATCATTATTGAAGATATACTTAATGTTAACATTACTAAATTAGGAAAATTTGATTCAATTCTCCACTTGGCATCCCCAGTAGGGCCTGTAGGTGTATTAAAACATTCAGGGAAAATGGCTTCAATTATTATTGATGATATTTATTGGGCTATAAATGCTGCCAAACATAATAACTGCCCACTTATATTTATTTCAACCTCAGAAATATATGGTTATAGAGATGGAAAAACATACCTTAAAGAAAATGATCAAAAAGTTTTAGATGGTGAATTTACAGTTAGAAATGAATATGCTATTGCAAAACTATTAGCTGAAATCGTTTTATCAAACACAGGTAAAATTGATCCAAACTTCAAATATCAAATTATTAGACCATTTAATGTGTCTGGAAGATATCAATTACCTGATGGAGGGTTTGTTGTACCTAGATTTGTTAACCAAGCTTTAAATAATGAAGATATTACAGTATATTATGACGGATTACAATTAAGAGCATTTACTTGGGTAAAAGATATAGTAGAAGGTATTTATTTAACATCTACTGCTCCTGAAGAATTATGGAATGAAGAGTGGAATATAGGTAATGAAAAAAATGAAAATACCATTTTATACATGGCCGAAAAAATAAAAGAAATGTCTCAAAGTGATTCCCCAATAACCCACATTGACCCAGTTTCACTTCACGGCCCATTATTTTCTGAAGCACCAGAAAAAATTCCAAATAGTGAAAAAATTAAAAATTTATTAGGTTGGGAAGCTACAAAAGGTGTAGATGAAATTTTAAATGAAGTAGTTGAATATTTCAAATCTAAATAATGATTTTATATAACGAATATTTTCAATCTATAGCTCAAGTACCCAAATTGGGGTATCCTGACACATCTGATGTTAGGATACCTCTTGAATATCTAGAAAATAGGCAGTTTATTTTATTCAGAACTTGCCATTCATATGGTGATTGGGTTCTTCTTTCAGCTATACCTCGTTTACTTAAACAAAAATATCCAGATTGTGTTGTAGCTATACCATCTCCAGAATGTATAGCAAAACATTTTTCTCCAGATGCTTGGCTATACAAACATGATAATCCATTCAATAATGTAATTGAAATATTTAAAAATAATCCTTATGTAGATGGAATGATTGATGAAATCCCTCAAGGAATTCCTATTTACCATGATCATTTTAGAATATATGACCTTAACAATGCTGATATTCCTATTGCAAAACAAATGTTAAAATTTTGGAGATTTGAAGATCATGAGATGGAAGATTGTTTACCTGAATTGTATTGGGATGAGGAGGAAATTGAAGAAGGGGATCAACTAATCAAACAAATGTTTGGAGAAGAAGAATTTGGCTTCCTTTATATTGACGATTTTTTCTTTATTCAAAACCCAGAGTATTCAGATGAAAGGATTGAAAAAAAACGTGAAGTAATTCAACAAGAAATATCAAAGCATGATCTAAATTGGTTTTATTATGCACATGATGGTTATTTTAGATATAAAACTGATAATAAAGTTTTAAATGTTAAAGATTTTAAAATGTCTCTTCGAGTTCAAAATTATATCAAATCAAAATCTAAATTAATTATAGGACATCAAGGTGGATATGGAACCGATTGTATGCCAAGATATACCCAATGTTATGTTATCCCTTTATGGCCCGGTACAATTGCAGAACACATATTGATAGGAACTCATTATTTAATGTAATTTATGAAAAAATCAAAGGTTT
>Ga0214923_10006465_pt1 | contig 13161 bp, 11 predicted proteins | sample LL1510_MetaG_FD_177993 | JGI IMG/M metagenome (GOLD analysis project Ga0214923, IMG submission 177993) | Freshwater microbial communities from Lake Lanier, Atlanta, Georgia, United States - LL-1510 | ecosystem: Environmental > Aquatic > Freshwater > Lake | place: USA: Georgia | collected...
GCCATGAGCTACACCCTACCCACCCCCGCCGACAGGACAAGCCCCGCGGTGGAGATCCGCTGATCCGGTGGTTTGACCTTTCCCGGCGAAGCCCTAGGCCCCTGAATTGCCTTTGATGACCGACACCTCAGACATGCCACAACCGGTTCGCCTCGCTCGTCACGCGATGGCGACCCGCTTCGAGTGGGTGCTTTGGGGACAGGCTCCGAAGCGGTTGCGCGCCGCCGGTGAGGAGGCCCTGGACGAGGTCGATGCGCTCGAGTCCGCCCTGAGCCGATACCGCGGATTGTCGGATATCGCCCGGGTGAATGCCAGCGCTGCGGTTGGGCCAGTCCGGGTATCACCGAGTACGTTCCGGTTGCTCGAGCGGGCCCGAGTCCTTTCCGAGGCCACCGAAGGAGCCTTCGACATCACGGTGGGCGCCCTGCTTCGGGTCTGGGGGTTTGTCGGTGGCACAGGCTCAAGGCCATTACCCCAGGCCGTTCGTCAGGCCCGCGATGCCTCGGCTTTCTCGGTGGCCTTCGATCACCCCGGCGTGGAACTTGATCTTGGCGCTCTTGGAAAAGGTCATGCCCTCGACCGTGCCCTGGACTTGCTGACCGAGGCCGGTGTGTCGCACGCGCTGTTGCACGGCGGCACCAGCAGTATCCTCACTCGCGGGTTGGCTCCGGACGGACGCGCTTGGCGGGTGGGCTTACCCGGCCCTCGGGATTCCGTACCCGAGGCGACGGGCCGGCTCACACCTTCTGGTGAACCATCGGTTCCACATTGGGTCGAACTCCACGACGAATCCCTTTCGGTATCCGCCGTCTGGGGCAAATCCTTCATCGAAGGCGGAGAGGAACTCGGTCATGTCCTAGATCCACGCACGGGCGAACCCGGTCGTCGTGCCCGCTGCGCCGCCGTTGTAGGTCCAGAGGCCGCGGTCTCCGACGCGTTGTCTACCGCCCTGCTCGTTCTAGGCCCTGAGGGTCGGCCGCTCATCGAGGCGAACAATTCCGGTCACCGTTGCATCCACCTGGAGTGACTCACTTTTTCGGTGACGGACCCGGAAACGGTCGAACCCCGGGCTATCGCCTGTCCTTTGGTCTCCGTGAGGGGCGCTTGTGGCAGTCTATGAGGCCGTTCCAGGTCCCAAAAAATCAGCCCATCTTCGGAAAGAATCGTCGGGCAGTCGCGCATGTTTCGGCGGACAATGCTTCGAGGCTGAGGCCGCGGGCTTCGGCAACGGCTGCGGCGATTTGGGCCACATAGGCCGGTTCACAACGCTTGCCGCGGAATGGGACCGGGGCCAGGAACGGGCAATCGGTTTCCAGCATGAAGTGCCCACCCGTCACGGCCGCGGCCGCTTCGCGCACATTCACGCCGTTCTTGAAGGTGGCGATGCCGGTGAAACTGGCCAGCGACCCCAATGACTCGACCTCGCGAAGCTCAGGCACCGAACCCACCCAGCAATGGAAGACGCCCCTCACGCGGTCGGCGTAGGGCCGAAAAACCTCTAGGGTCGGCGCAAAGGAATCGCGGGTGTGGATGATGACGTTGAGGCCCAGTTCCGCGGCCACCTCCAACTGCTGCTGAAACAGGGATGCTTGTTTGCGGCGATTGGCCGCATCGGCGATTGGTTCTGGTTCGGGCTCACCAGGGCGGCGGAAGAAATCGAGACCGGTTTCGCCGATGGCCACCACCTTGGGGTGCCGCGCCAAATCACGCAGCGCGGGTCGGATTTCATCGGGTGACTCATCCATGTGCCCCGGGTGGACGCCCACCGCCGCAAACACCAACGGGAACCGCTCGGCGATGGCAACAGCCCGGGCGCTGCCCTCGAGCGTGGTCCCGATGGTTACGATCCGGGTAATCCCAGCTGCCGTGGCACGCTCCACCACGGCCTCCAGATCTTCGGCATAGTCCGGAAAATCCAAGTGTGCGTGCGTGTCGAAGAACTCGGTCATAAGCCGGTGAGATTGCATGGGATGATCCGATTGGATCAAGAGGGCTCACCTCTCGGCCTACAGGCTCTTCGTCCGGAGCGAATGGATCCAAGGCGGAGTGTTGAACGACTCCACACCTCCCGAAGTGGATCAAGGGGTTGGGCCACCGCGGCAAGATTGGCACTGACGGAATCCCGGAGGGAATGTCCATCCGAACCGCTCGACCGACCTGGAAAGTAGCCCGCACCAATCCAGCCTGAGCAGTTGATCAACCGCTCTTGGTCCGCCGATCAATAGGTTGTCGTCCGCTCGAAGAGCCACGTTGCATCGATGGCGTCCAGGCGGGCGTCGGTCCGCGCGCGCTGTCCGTAGGTGGTGAGCATCGGCGAACGCCACTTCTTGATCTCGGAATGGCCATCGGCGAACGACAACCCACCGGCGCTATTGTGGTACGATGCGGGGTAATCGACCCACGAGGTCCTCGATTCATGGACAAACCAGCCGTCGTTGATCGACGCAGGATTCTCATCGATCGTCACCCAAGTCATGGACGCACCGAGGGTGAAGTCGCTCTGCTTTCGGTAGGAACGGCCGCTGGTGCGCTCCTGCCCGGGCAGCGGGTTCATGAAGCAGCTCATCGCCAGACTTCTCACCTTGGGGATCCCACCGCCGACTCCGAACGGGCTGCGGGTGGTCGCACGGTCCGAGGGACACTTGTAGACCGCCAGCGATCCCACATATCGGTACAGGAGCGAATCCATGATGAGGATCGTGTTCGTCCAACTGGGCCCCTCGTGCATCGTGCCCATGCACCATTGGTTCATCGGGTACACCTTGGTCGGGCTGTGGGTGGAGACGAGGCCCCCTAAGCCTGATGAAAGGCAGATCTCATCCCGATGGTCCCCGGAATATAGGGTCCAACCCAGCATCAGCTGCTTGCCGTTGTTCATGCACATAATGCCCTGAGCCTTGCTCTTGGCCTTGCCGAGGGCTGGCAACAGCATTCCGGCCAGGATGGCGATGATGGCGATGACCACCAGAAGTTCGATGAGGGTAAAAGCGTGGCGTCTGGTGGCGGGGTAAGCGATTGGGTGTCCCAATTTCATCGTTTACAAGAATCCCGAGCCGCAGCCCTGGGGTTCAAGTGCCATGCGGGTGACAAATCTGCGAACATCTTCTGATCTATCGAAAATCTCCGGTCATCGGCCCGAACCAGGGAGGCGCTCCCTCCAACGTGATCAGCAGCGCTGAAGATCGTTGTCGCCCGCAGCAAATCGAGATGAACCCGATATCTCTTCGTGCGGCCCCAAGGGCGATATTCGGCCACAAACGACCGCTGCGGAATTTGCAACCGAGGTCCCGGACCGATGCTCCTATTCCGACGTGCCCGAGGCTTTCCCCCGGGTGTTCGGACACTCCAACCCATGCGGGATATCGATTCGTTCCGCCGCATCCCTCTCCCTTCTTTCCTGCTTCCCCGGACCGGGGGTTTCCCATCACGCTCAAACCATGCTCCTCGGTCAACGAATCCAACTTTGGCTTTGCGTCCTGATCTTCGGCATGGGCCGGGGCGTCCCTGCCTTGCCCGCCGCCGAGCCGGTACGATTCTCTCTGAATGACGGAGACCGGGTGCTTTTGATTGGTGACACCTTCTTCGAACGCGAGGTCGATTACGGGTATTTGGAGACCGCGCTGACAGCCTCTTACCCCGACCGTCGTCTCACCTTCCGCAACCTGTCCTGGGCCGGCGATACCCCAATGGGCAAAGCCCGCGCCAGCTTCGATTGGAACAAGTCGGAAGAGAGCTGGCTCAAGCGCGTTCAAGAGCAAGTCGCCATCGCCAAGCCCTCGGTCGCCATCCTCAGCTACGGAATGACTGCGGCCCTCGAGTTGGCCGATATTCCCGCCGGCGAGGCTCATGCGGCGTATCTGTCGAAATTCATCACCGACACCGGACGGCTGATGACCGGCATCCGCGAGGCCAGCGGCCAACCGGTGCGTTTCGTATTGTTCACGCCGATCCAGCAACAAGGGGAACGGCCCGATTCCAATCACTCCATGGCACTGAACGAGGTGGCCGAGGCCTTGAGCAACCTGGGCAAGACTTCGGGAATTCCGGTAGTGGATATTCTGGGTGCGACACGGCGCATCTCGATGCTGCGCATGGTCACCTACGAGAGCCCGGTCATCCTGAATGACACCGGCTATCGCATGCTCGCTGACCGGTTGCCCGAGTTGCTCGGAATCCAAGCTCCGGCCAAGGGCACCGACACCGCCCTGCTCCGCTCGGCCATCCAGCATAAGAATGAGCTGTTTTTCCACCGCTGGCGTCCGGCCAACTGGACCTACCTCTTTGGCTTCCGCAAGCACGAGCAAGGTCGCAACAGTGTCGAGATTCCGCAATTCGACCCCATGATCGCTGAGTGGGACACCAAGATCGCCTCGCTGCGTCCGTCCGAACCATCCGATCCCAAGGCGATCGCCGAAGTGCGGGCTCTGCTGGCGAAGAAGGCGACCCAAGCCAGTTCGGCTGCCGACTCGCGGGCCAGTGTCTCAAAGCAATCCATTCCGAGCTTTGACAGCGGCGAGGGCATTGAGGTGAGTCTCTGGGCCGAGAATCCCCTGCTCCACAAGCCCATCCACATGAACTGGGATCCGCAGGGGCGCCTCTGGGTGGCGTCGTCGGAGGTTTATCCGCAAATCAAGCCTGGGCAGCCTGCCGTCGATTCGGTGGTCGTGCTCGAAGACACCGACGGCGACGGCAAGGCCGACCGCCACACCGTCTTCGCCGATGGCCTGCTCATTCCCACGGGCGTGGTTCCCGATGGAAAGGGCGGCTGCTACGTGGCGGCCAGTCATCAGCTTCTGCATCTGGAAGACACCGATGGCGATGGCAAGGCCGACCGCCGTACGGTGACTCTCTCGAGTTTCGGCACCGAAGATACCCACCACAACCTCCACACACTGCGCTGGGGTTATGACGGGCACCTCTACATGAACCAGTCGATTTACACGCACACCCATATCGAGACGGCCCACGGGGTGCGCCGACTCAATTCGGGCGGTATCTGGCGCTTCAATCCCGACTCTTGGACGCTGTCGGTCTTCACCCGCGGCGGTTGCAATCCGTGGGGTCACCATTGGGATCAATACGGCAACTCCTTCTTCACCGACGGCGCCGGCGGCAAGGGCATTTACCACGCGGTCGATGGTGCGACCTACTTCACTTATTCGGACATGCGCCGGGAAGCCGACAGCATCAGCCCGGGCAATTACCCCAAGTTCGCCAGCCTCGAAGTCATCCACAGCCCCGCCTTCCCCAAGGAATGGCAGGAGAATACGATCACCTGTGACTTCCGCGCGCACCGCATTGTCCGCTTCTCGGTGAAGGATTCGGGTTCCTCGTTCCAGACTCAGGAGCAGCCCGACTTGCTCCGCTCCACCAACGTCACCTTCCGCCCCATCGACTTGCGCCTCGGGCCGGATGGCGCTCTGTACATCGCCGACTGGAGCAACCCCATCATCCAGCACGGTGAGGTCGATTTCCGGGATCCGCGCCGCGACAAGGAGCACGGCCGCATCTGGCGCGTGACCGCCAACGCCTCCGGCAAAGCCCCGCGTCGGCCCGCTCCGAATCTCACCAAGCTCTCCACGACAGACCTCTTGGACCGAACCCTCTCTGCCAATGGTTGGGAACAGGAGCAGTCCCGTTTGGTGCTGCGCCAGCGGGATGCGCGCGAGGTGCTCGACAAGGCGGCCTCTTGGGTCAAATCCCAGAAAGACCCACGTGCTGCACTCGAAGTGGTCTGGCTCCATCAGGCCTTCGGCCGACCGAGTGGCCCATGGCTCACCCAGTTGACGGGCTCTCCGGATCCTCGCCTTCGAACCGCCGCCACTCGGCAGTTGAGCCACTGAACGATTGGGGATCGGAGTGTCATGAGTCGTCTCAAGGAAACCGCCATCCAGAAGTTGTCCCGGTCCGAATCGACCGAGGACCATCTCGAGCGCATCCAAGAGTTGGTCGAGCGCAACGGGTATGCCCGGGTCAGCGATCTGGCTGAGGCCCTGGGCCTGAGTTCCTCCAGCGTGTCGAACATGGTGCGCCGACTGGCAAAGCGTGGCTTCGTCAACTACCAGCGCTACCGGGGATTCACCCTGACTGCTGAAGGAGCGGCCGTCGCCGCACACGTCAAGGATCGGCACCGAACCCTCACCGAACTCCTGACCTTGCTGGGACTCGGAGCCGAAACCGTCGAGCGTGAGGTGGAAGACATCGAACACCACCTGACTCCCCAAACCTTGGCCGCGCTCACCGCTTTGGTGGGTTATTGGAAAGATCACCCCGCTGAATTGCAGGCTTTTCGTCAATTTCAGGCTCGCGGCTCATCCGCAAAAAACTCGCCTCCTCCGGGCTCCTGAAGGGACTTGGCACCGGATTCACACCGTCGGGGAGCCTTCGCGGGCGCTTCGAAATTCTGGAAAACGACCCTCGGGTCGAGGGACCCAAGGCTGGAACGATGATGATTCCGGTGCAATTCCGGCTTCACCTCGGTTTCTCCATCGGCCAATTTACCAATCTGTGATCAGCACCACCGCCGAACTGCGGGAACTCGCGTGCCGAGTGCGCGAGTCAGAATGGGTCGCTCTGGATACCGAGGCCGACTCCCTGCACGCTTACCCGGAAAAACTGTGCCTGCTCCAGGTCGGTGTGCCGGGCGGCGAGTACCTCGTGGACCCCTTGGCGGATCTGCACCTCGAACCGTTGTGGGACGCCATGGATGGGCATTCCATCATCTTCCACGCTGCCGACTACGACCTCCGCTTGCTGTTCCGTGGGCATCACTTCAAGCCCGCCCGCATTTTCGATACGATGCTGGCCGCTCGCTTGGTGGGCGAAGCCCGCTTTGGACTCAACGATGCGCTCAACACTCACCTCGGCATCACCTTGGAGAAGGGCTCGCAAAAGGCCAACTGGGGGAAACGTCCCCTCACTCCCGCCATGGTGGACTACGCGCTGAATGATGTGCGTCACCTGTTCCCCTTGCAGCAGTCCCTCCTGCGTCGCTTGGAATCTTTGGAGCGCCTCGACTGGCACCATCAAATCTGTGAGCGGTTGATCCGCGACTGCTGCCAACCGGAGCGTATCGATGACGACGCCATCTGGCGCACCAAAGGACACGACAAGCTGGATGCTCTCGGATTGGCGGTTTTGCGCGAACTATGGCACTGGCGCGAGAAGGATGCGCTCCGCACCGGTCGTCCGCCGTTCTTCATTCTCAAGCATGAGCAATTGGCCGAATTGTCCGCGACGGCCTCCGAAACCCGCTCGACGCGCGGTCTGAACCTGCCCCACTTTCTGACCTCCAAGCGGCGAGCTGGATTGCTCGATGCCATTCAGCGGGGACTCGAAGTGCCGGAGAGCCAGCTCCCCCGCCCGATCCGCGTGCATTCACGCCGGATGACACGGGCCGAGCTCGACGTGTCCGACCGACTGGCTCAGGTCCGTGATGCCCACGCCCGTGAGCTCGGCATCGATCCGACTCTCATCGCCTCCAAGGCAACCCTTTATGCACTGGGCCGCAATGATCCCGCAGCGTGGGAAGGATTGATGCCCTGGCAACGGAACCTGCTGGAGAAACCACTGGCTTCCCGTCCTGCCGCAACTCCCGCTCCCACGTTGACCCCTTCCAACGCCACCGAGGCCGACGACGAAGACCATCAGCCCCCTCTGTGCGGACTGGATTGAATCGCACGGAAGGAACCGCTCAAAAACCAGCAGCGCTCAGGGTAGCCGCTTTCTGGTGCAAAATGATGAGCGGGAGCAGTAGGTCTGTCTCCGAGGGGTTCCCAAGTCATGTCGCCGGCAATTGTCTCGGGCTCCCGATGAATGGGCGATCCCGCATTCCAGCGATCCTGATCCGATGGGTGACCCTGCTGCTCAAGGAATCCGAGATTTCAATGCTTCTCGCAGGTTCGCTGGGATACGCGACGTTTCCAGCCATGAGGCAGCCGCGGCAGGATTGGATCGGCCCCACCGTTGGAAGACCGAGCCCAGCAATTCGCTGCGTGTCTGAGAATCGGAGACCATTAGCCCGAGATCGGCGGCCTGGGCTGCCGAGGTGTTCATGCGCTCATGAATAATACCCACCAACGCCTCGTCGCGCTGAGTCGAATTCAGGCGCTCCAAGGAGGCCTTCGCGCTATCAAATTGGTTGCCGGACCAAACCTGATAGACGGAGCGAATGGCTGCGGTTTGTTCGCTGCCCGGTGGCAAAGATACGGCCCAATTGAGCGCGTTTTCAGGGTCACGGGAGGACCACTGCAAGCCGATGTGGGAGATGGTTTGCCCTCGAAGGACCGGGTCCCGGATTCCGGAGACGGCCGCAACGGAACTGGCGGGATCGGCATCAACTGCCATGGGCAGAAGGCGGCTCAGGACGGCGTCGCGGCCTTGAGCCGGCACCACTTCACTCAAAGCCCCCAGGGCTGCGGAGGGTTCGGCCGTGACCCAGAGTTGAACGAGTTCTAGCCGATCGCTGGGCTGACGGACCGTCGGCAACACTTCTTTGAGGAATGCTGCGGCTCCGGCGGCATCATTCCGAATCCACGATTCGGCACCTCGAACCAGCCCCACGATCCCATGACCCCGCCGCCATTGTTGCTCCGCCCAATGACTGGCTGAGGCCGGATCTTGGATTGCCCATTCCCGGGTCAGGGTGGGCAACCATTTGCCCTGTTGCTCCGCGGAGGCAGCATCCCATCGTGCGATGGCGGCCGCGGGATCTCGCCGAGTCAATCCCGCCATGAGCGAATCCACCCGCGACTCCCCTGAGCCATCAGGGGCCGGGTGGGCCAACATCCATTCCAAAGCTGCATTGGGATCTTGTTGCCCCCAAGCGTCGACCACTCGGAAGGTCACCCGTGGGCTGAAATTCTCGGGGAGCTGCTGCAACAGCACCACCGCGACTTCCAAGTGCTCACTTTTCCAAAACCCAAGAATTTCGGAGACTTTTTCTTCCGAGAGTGACGCCCAGGTTGCGGTAGGAATGGAACGGGCTAACCGGAGTGCCAAGTCCGGGGTTTTCTGATCGACGACGTTCAGAAGAAAGAATCGTGGATCCTCGATCTCCGGATCTTCATCAATGGGTGCCTGACGGATGCTTCTCAAGGCCATTTCCGGCTCGCTTTGCAGCCACTTCAGATACAGGCCCACGACCAAATCCCATCGAGTTCTGGAACCCGTCAGGCTCCGCGCCCGTCGCAATGCTTCCTCGCCGTCTGATTCCATCCATTTCGAGAGCGCTCCACTGAGAGCTGCACTCTGACGGTGGTCGAAGTTTCCAGATGAATCGCTGCCCAGACGCTTGGAATCGGCCAGGAAAGCCCAAGCGGAGGCTCGGTCGGCAACAATCCAACAGCGGCCCAACGCCTCCAAGAGGCCGGCATCCATACCGTTTGGAAGCGGTTGTCCGATCGCAAAATCCCAAATCACAGCGGCGCAATCCGGCTGGGTGAGATCGGCCTTCTCGATGGCTTGAACCATTTGGTTGAATCGCCAATGCCAACTCTCGTTGGTGGCCAAGATTGCGGCCAGCTCGCTCGCGACCTCTTCCGCGCTGAGACGCTGCTCCGACTTGGGCAAACCGACCTTGCCAGGCGATTCAGTGGTCGCAAGGGGTGGGTGCGTTTCGTGTCGAACGTCTTCAGCCGTCGACGTCGTCGCTTTTTGGAACCGGCTCCGAGCAACAGTGACCAGGAGTCCGAGAGCCAGGAGGCCCGCCATCCAACCCACGAAGCGATTCATCTGGAGTTGAGGTGAACGGTGGAGTTTCGGGGCGAGGTGCCTTGCAACGTCGCGACTCCCCGTTTCGGGATCCGTAGGGTTCCTCCTCGCGAGCTCCCAATCACTGGATGTGCTTCTCGAGGGCGTGGAAGTTGCCCGCCTCGCAGCAAGCAACGAACGTCTCGGTCGAGCGCTTCAACTCTTCCCAACGACTCCGGATCTTGATGGCCTCGGCGGGGTCGATCTTATTGTCGGACGCGGCGCTGGCGATGACCGCCAAAAGGTCGGCGAACTCCTGCACCACTCCATTGGTGGCCGGAATCAAGTATTCCGGGTGCGTGTGGTGGGTCTTGGGATTGCGGATGAAGAACCCGCCAGCCCGCTGGCACAACCAGTGGATCAGGCGCAGATCCCTGGTGCTCTTCATCAACTGATCCATGCGATCCAGAGGATTGTGCGAAGCCGTCGCGGCCTCTGGGTCCGGCTTTTCGGCCCATTTGTAAATCAACGACAACGACAACCCCATATCGCTGGCGATTTGCTTGGCACTGGTGGTCTGCAGGACATCCCGGATAACCTGAAAGGAGTGCATGCCAACTAGGTATCAGCGCCGCCTACCCTGTGAAAAGCCGAGAAAGCGCAATCGGTGAATTCAGTAGTCGTTTGTTTCTCAAGGCCTCATCCCGCGCCCAATATTCCCAAGACTTTACGCGTGCCCCGGACCTGCAGGCCATGTTTGGCTGAGCTCGTGCATCCCGCCACGATCCTGACCTGTGTGGGCGCCTATTTTGCGGCGCTGCTGACGGTGGCTTGGTGGACCGGGCGTCGGGCCGACAATGCCGGATACTTCACCGGAAATCGACGCTCGCCGTGGGTCTGGGTCGCACTGGGGCTCATCGGCGATACACTCTCGGGTGTCAGTTACATCTCGGTACCCGGGAAGGTGGCGACGGACCACTTCGGCTACCTGCAATTGGTCCTCGGATACTGCGTGGGTTATGCCCTCATCGGCACCGTCCTGCTGCCGCAGTACTACCGCCTCCGGTTGACCTCCATTTACGAGTTCCTCGGACAGCGTTTTGATACGACCGCGCAACGGACCGGCTCCGGGTTTTTCCTGGTGTCGCGCCTGATGGGCTCGGCCGCGCGCCTCTACCTGGCTGTCACGGTCTTCCAGACTTTCGTCTTCCAGGGCTGGGGCGTTCCGTTCTGGGTGACGGCCGGATCGGCCATTTTGCTCATTCTGATTTACACGCTTCGGGGCGGCATCCAGACGTTGGTGTGGACGGACCTTTTCCAGAGCGGATTCCTGGTGCTGGGAGTCCTGCTGAGCATCGGCGCCCTGATGGTCGGCTTAGACTGGAGCCCGTCGGACCTCGTGCTCAATTTGTCCCGCGGTCCGGAGACCACCGTCTTCAATGGCGATTGGCGATCCCCCGGTTTCTTCTGGAAACAGCTCATGAGCGGCGCCGCCCTCGCGGTGGTCATGACCGGGCTGGATCAAAACAACATGCAGAAGACGCTCTCGTGTCGAACCTTGCCCGAAGCCCAAAAGAACCTGTGGCTCTTCACGCCGGTCATGGTGCTGGTCACGGTGGCCATTCTGGTTCTCGGTGCATTGCTCTTCCGGTTTGCGGAGATGCACGGAATCCCCGTGCCTGCCCGCACCGACGAACTGTTCCCCCGGATCGCCCTCGGATCTCTGGGTACACCGGCGGCGGTGATCTTTGTACTGGGGCTCACGGCGGCCACGTTCAACAGCGCCGACTCGGTACTGACCTCACTGACCACCAGTTTCTGTGTCGATTTTCTAGGATTTGAACAACGCCACGACCTTTCCGAGGCGGCTCGAGGACAGATCCGAAGGCGGGTCCACACGGTCTTCGCCGGTGTGCTGTTTGCCACGCTGTTGATTCTTCGGTCCTTGGCTTCGCAGTTTGCGGTCATCGACCTGGTTCTCAAGCTGGCCAGTTACACCTATGGGCCGCTGCTGGGTCTGTTTTCATTGGGCTTGGCCACGCAGATCCGGATTTCGGGAAAGCCCCTGCCATGGATCGCCATGGGTGCCATTGCCCTCTGTGCGGCCTTGGATCAACAGTCGCAGCGATGGTTCAACGGCTACCGCTTCGGTTTTGAACTCTTGCTCCTCAATGCGCTGCTGACCGCGATGGGAGCTCTGCTTTTTGCCCGAATGCCACGACCCGCCGCCTCCGCCACTGCGCACCGCGGGTCTTGAACCCTGCCACTTCATGAGTCCTTCCTGCCAAGTCTGCCGCCTCGATGGAATCCCTGTTGTGTTGGATTTGGGTCTCCAACCGTTCGGTGAGCGCCTGCTCGAGCCCTATGAACTGGGCGACCCGGAACCCCGCCAACCTCTGCGACTGGCCTTTTGTCCCCGCTGCCAGATTCTGCAGCGGGCAGACCCATCGGCCGATGGGTTTCCGCCGCCAGCGACGTCCTTAGGCTCTCCCGCCCTTATTGGCGAAACCGACTCCTTGGATCGGTTCCTGTCCGGATTGAAGAACGCTCTGGAGCCTCAGGGTGCTGCAGTGGTGTCTCTGCATGATGCCGCAGAGCTGGCCTCCCCTAGACTTCTCGAAATCCTCCAACCTCGGCAGCGCCTCCACCTCACGGTCGAGAACCTCCAGAGCCAACTGCACCAGCACGACTTGGAGGCATTTCAGGTGGAGCAGTGCCCGGCGGCGACGGGGCTGTTGCGGATTTTTGTCGGGCACCGAGGGGTCTTTCCGGTGGGGGCTTCGATTGCCGAGAAAATCCAAGCTGACACACAACAAGGTCTGGGCACTCAGGCGTTCTGGGAAACTCTTGGCCAGAGGCTTGCAACCTTCCGCGAGCGCCTGCTGAGCGAGATCCGACAGATCCGTGGTGCCGGCCAACGCCTCTGTGGCTACGGAGCCTCCCCCTGCGGGAGTCTTGTGTTGAACCACTGCGGATTGGGGCGCGACGGATTCGACGCCATCGACTTCGTGCTCGACCCCAGCCCGAAGGCCGCTGGTCGGATCACCCCAGGCAGCCACTTGGCCATCCTACCAGTGGCGGAACTGGAGAAGCGTTTCATCAAGGTGGTGCTCCTTTTGGATCCGGGTCTCGAAGCCGATGCCCAGCGTCAGACCGAATGCTGGCAGCAACAAGGCGGGCGAATCTTCAACCCATGGGTCCAACCCATCTGAGAGAAAAAAAGTGCAGAATGCCGCACTGCCGCCATTATTTCCCCCATGGCCAATGTGATCGTTCGCCCCCCGTGGCATTTGCCCGACAGTGCCATCACCCCAGAGTCCGTGTACCATCGACGGCGCGACTTTCTGCGCGCCATGGGATTCATCGGTGGAGGCCTGGCTGTTGGCCTGCCGGCACTGGCTCAATCCACCAATAGTGCCAAGGCCAAGGGCTTCTCGGCCGGAAAACGAAATCCCGACTTCAAGCCTACCG
>Ga0214923_10006467_pt1 | contig 13157 bp, 11 predicted proteins | sample LL1510_MetaG_FD_177993 | JGI IMG/M metagenome (GOLD analysis project Ga0214923, IMG submission 177993) | Freshwater microbial communities from Lake Lanier, Atlanta, Georgia, United States - LL-1510 | ecosystem: Environmental > Aquatic > Freshwater > Lake | place: USA: Georgia | collected...
CCGGTGCATCTTTGGCCTGGGAGTAGGGTCGGTGGAAGTGGCAATTGGAGGTATCAGGGTGGCGTCGCTATATTCGAATACTGCGTGAAGACGGGGAATTCCTCGTGGCGATCGGTGATAGAAATTTGTTATGAGATCGGCGTAAACAATATTTGGGATTGTGTGACGGATAAACGGTCGAATCCAATGCTCATTCTCTGGATTTAACAGGACAGTTCGGATAAGTGCGTCGATACAAAATTGCCACCGATTATTAGTTTCATTCGTCGAATGCTCGTTGGTGGGTGGGATAAATTGAGGAAGTATAAGGTATTCTGTGCCGCCCGCTGGATCTGAGAATGTTACGCTAAAATATCGCTGATCGTATTTGTCGATATGCCAGTCCGACGCTGCTCGTTCGCGGCCACTTAATTCAAAATAAAATTGCTCCGTTACCTTGACGGGCTTTCCGATTATGGTCGCCATTTGTAGCAGCGTACTTTCCGAAATTCTGGATTCTATGGTCTCGGAATGTATTTCCCCGATCACTATCGGTTCGTAGCCATCTGGGGCCCACTGCGATCGATTTGTTATTTTTTGAAAAAAATCCGAATCGTCAATGCCAAGATATTTTGGGATGGTCACGAATACATCGTAAAATGCCGGGTTATCAAGTAATTTGTCCAATGCTTTGGGAGTTCGAATTTGTATCTGGCGTAATTCGTTCGCTGCTTTTGCGGTGAGATGTACTTTAATGGAACCGTAAAGGTCAGCACATTTTTTTTTAAATTCAGTAATTGAATGGGCCGGCGGACGATCCCTCAACGGCAGTTTAATAAAAAATTCATTGGGGCGTAGTTTGTGGAATTCACTCAAAATGGCGTTAAATAGTCGTTCATCGCTAGATTTATCGGGGGCAGATTGGGATATGTATCGATGGATAGTTGGTGAAATCATTCTTAATAGTTATCGAAAAATTGATACCCAAAATTTCAGATTTTTTTGTAACCAACGGTCGTGCGATTGTTCAGTGGGTTATTGATTTTCGTCGTTGTGATTAATAAGTGAGGCAACCTAAGAATGGGGTTAATCCCCCGTGGGCGTTGTTGCTCAATGCTCCATCTGCGCCATTTTCGCTCTCCTCATGTCGCTCTGCACCACCACGTCGAGAAAGAAACGGCGCATCTGAATCATTTGGCAACCTCGCTATTTCTGAAAATAAGCCATTTTGCAACAGGGCCCCGAGTGTCGGAGTTTTGGCTTGAACCACCAACTGCGGGCACTATTATTCCTGTAGTTACCCGTCATAAATATCCGACCACTGTATCAATTCCCCTTCTCCGCACCTTGTATTATTTTCAATTTCAAGTGAGGGAACGACTACAGTTTCAGAGTGGGATTTCGGAAATGATTGGTAAAGGAACTTAGTCCGTTGTCTATAGTAGCCCCTTAGTTGGATTGATTATATTCCAACGGATCCGGTATTCCCGCGTCATTGAACCCTTTAATCCTTAATTTGCATGCTGGACACGATCCGCAGGCGGGGCGGACTCCTTCGTAGCAGGTGTGGCTGAGCGCGTACCAATCTAATTTTCCCAGCTTTCGCATCAGGATGACAGTTTCGGATTTGTTCAGATTCATTAATGGGGTTCTAATTTCAATGTTGCAGTCCATTCCTATATTTATCGTCTGATTCAAGCTGGTAATAAAATCGTGGCGACAATCTGGGTAGCCAGAGAAATCGGTTTCGCAAACGCCGGTATAGATTAATTGGATATCGCGCTGCTTGGCTATGACTGCGGCGATGCTTAGAAAAAATAGGTTTCTTCCTGCCACAAATGTGCTTGGTAGTTCTCCAGCTAAATGTGTGATTGGTATGTCGGGACGAGTCAGTGCGTTTTCGGTCAAAGTTCCTAGCCAAGCCATATCAATTTCGTGATGTTTTTTACTTCCGGCTAAATTGGCGATTAATCGGGCCTGCTCTAGTTCGATTCGATGACGTTGCCCGTAATCAAATGTCACGGTTTCAACGCGGGTACAATCCCTGATCGCAATGGCAAGGCAGGTGGTGCTATCCTGACCTCCTGAGAATACGACGAGTGCATTGTTTTTCGATCCCATAGTCAAGACATTAGGTGGACTAACAGAAAAATTCAACCCAAAATGGGTGTCGGCTTTGGCCTTGCACGTCTCGTTTTGAAACAAAAATAGCCTCTCAATTCGAGAGGCTATGATATATCTTTGGTAGCGGGGAGAGGATTCGAACCTCTGACCTTCGGGTTATGAGCCCGACAAGCTACCACTGCTCCACCCCGCGATGAAGGAGCTCCACGTTCGTGAAGGGTTTGATAGAATATATTAAATCAAATAGTTCGACAAGGGGTTTACTCAATATGGTGAAATAGAATCGGTGCATTGCAGTGGTCCAATACGCGAAAAATAATTGCTCAAGCTCACCTGACCGTTTATGCTAGTGTGCCGAAATTATCAGGAGGAACGTATGGTTGTTGCCCAGGGATTGACCCTGCCATTTGAAGATGAAACGAATATTCGAAAAGACTTTTTGGAAACCTTTGATTATTGCGGTGAGAAACAACTTATTACGTATGAGACGAAAGAGTGGTCTGCCGTTTGCCCATTCTCAGGCTTACCTGATTACGGCACTTTAAAAATTGAGTACGTTCCAAATAAGAAAATTGTCGAATTAAAATCTCTTAAGTATTACATCGTATCGTATCGGAATATTGGTATTTACCAAGAACCCGCTACGAATCGACTTTTCACTGATATCTTTTCGGTTCTAGCGCCACAGTTTCTAGTGGTTACGACGATATACAATACCCGGGGAGGAATCGATGCTACGTGCAGGATTGAAAAAGGGATACCTTAGTCGCTGCTATTAATGATTTTGACGATGCCGGATTTCTCTTTAGGTACAAAATAGTACATCACTTCTCCGGGAACGAGATCATATTTGATGCATAATTTAGTTTCGTCGAGAACGTACATCTCATAATTGTCTGCATTTAACGTTGAAACTGTTTTGGATGCATCTAAACCTAGTCTTGAGTTCATTGACGGATCTATCTCTATTAATAATACAGGGCGATGCTTAATAAGGGTGTCTTTTGCTCCCTGAATTACATTGTATTCAAATCCTTCTACATCAATTTTGATCAGCGATATTATCGAGTTGCCCAATTTCAAGTTGTCGAGACATTCAAATTCTACAAATTCTTGGGTGCTTTTTGTTTTTTCAGAACTTAAATGCCTTACATGAGAAAGTCCGAGCAAAGGTACACCGAAATAAGATGGAATGCTTATGGGTAGTTTTTCCTTGGTTTTTCCGAGTCCTAAGTTATATGATTCGACATTATTAAAGCCAAACTTTCCTATGATGGTCTTGAGAAGTTTGTAGGTTTCTCCAACTGGTTCGAACGAAAAGACCATTCCGTCTTCTCCGACCAATTGCGCTAACTTTACTGTGTACTGGCCCATGTTGGCTCCGACATCGACGCAGGTTGAACCGGGGACCACGATTTTGCGTAAAATATTAATGTGGTTTTCATCATATTCAGGTTTTGACAGTTTTTTGACCCAATGACGAATCACAATACGGTGATAGTTCTTTTTTCCGACAAGTAAGCAGATTCCTGCTTTTAGGATGTTTTTAACGCAATTCATTTACGTCCTCCAATTAATAGAACTAGACATTTGCTACTCATATCGACCTTAATTTACAAAGCTGGGTTAACCACCAGGGGATAGCTACTCCCACGTTTAATGAAGTTCCTGTTCCGATGTTCTCGAGAACCTCTCATCTCAGATTTGCACCACTCTTGCCTTTATTAAACAGATTCTGCGCGGATAAAATATAAATGATTGTATTTTAAAATTTTGAATTTCGGATTTATTAACAAGTTAAGACTTTCTAATTTCATCTATTAAGGCAAGAACGGGACGCAGCAAGACGTTTCCATTGTTTCACCGATGGGCATAGTTTGGAAGCTTGTGATGGTTTTCGTTGCGAAATTCTTAAAGGCATTGGTTTGAAACCCTAATCTTTAATTAATTATCAGGCTGTCTTCTATGAAAAAAAAATTCAAGGAAAACCAAATGCAAGTTTTCTAAATTAAGTTAAAATCGATATTTTGAGCTCAAATGTCTCAATAAACGTTGCATTTCGGGGCTTTTTTTCAAGACCTAAAAAAAAATAGGGTTGACACTCAATTGAGGTTCCAGTAAATTACCTCTCCTCCGCCAAACGGCGATGTTCCTTGAAAAAATAAATGTAGTCGTCTCCAAATATAGCCGAGAGCTTGTGAGGATATTAAGTTATTGCTCATAAGCCGTTTTTGGTTAAGATATTAAGGGCGTATGGAGGATCCCTTGGCACACAGGCCGATGAAGGACGCGAGCAGCTGCGATAAGTTCCGGAGAGCTGGCCAAAGCTTTGACCCGGAGATTTCCGAATTGGGAAACCTACATGGGGTAATGCCCATGTATCCGTACCTGAACACATAGGGTACGAGAAGGGAACCTAGCGAACTGAAACATCTCAGTAGCTAGAGGAAAAGAAATCAAACGAGATTCCCCCAGTAGCGGCGAGCGAAGAGGGATGAGCCTAAACCGCACCTATGTTAGTAGCTTACAGGCGCTGTAGCTGCGGTGTTGCAGGATATTTTTTCACATCTCTGTAAAGATGTGAGTGAGTTACAAAGTTATTTTCTAGTAGAATGTTCTGGAAAGTTCAGCCATAGAGGGTGATAGCCCCGTATACGAAAGATCATAGCCTCATTTAAAGTATTCCTAAGTACCGTGGGACTCGAGTAATCCTACGGGAATCTGGGTGGACCATCATCCAAGGCTAAATACCATTGTGTGACCGATAGTGAACAAGTACCGTGAGGGAAAGGTGAAAAGAACCCAGGGATGGGAGTGAAATAGAACGTGAAACCATACGCTTACAAGCGATCGGAGGTTCCTTTTGGGACTGACGGTGTGCCTATTGAAGAATGTGCCGGCGACTTAATTTTAGTAGCAAGGTTAAGCTTGAATGCGGAGCCGTAGCGAAAGCGAGTCTGAATAGGGCGTTTAGTTACTAGGATTAGACCCGAAACCCGGTGATCTAACCATGAGCAGGATGAAGCGGGGGTAACACTCCGTGGAGGTCCGAACTAGTTGGTGTTGAAAAACCATTGGATGACTTGTGGTTAGCAGGTGAAATGCCAATCGAACCGGGAGATAGCTGGCTCTCCTCGAAATGACTTTAGGGTCAGCCTTGAGGTAAAGCAGTCCGGAGGTAGAGCACTGTTTAGGCTAGGGGTGTCAACCAACATTACCAAACCTAGGCAAACTCCGAATGCCGGATTTGTATACTCAGGAGTGAGTCTTAGAGGGCTAAGCTTCTAGGACAAAAGGGAAACAGCCCAGATCATCAGCTAAGGTCCCTAAATATATGCTAAGTGGAAAAGGAGGTGGGGTTACTCAAACAACCAGGAGGTTGGCTTAGAAGCAGCCATCCTTTAAAGAAAGCGTAATAGCTCACTGGTCGAGTGATCCTGCGCCGAAAATGTAACGGGGCTCAAGCATATTACCGAAGCTATGGGATTGCGTAAGCAATCGGTAGAGGAGCGTTCTGTTGTAGGATGAAGCTCAACCGTTAGGTTGTGTGGACGAAGCAGAAGTGAGAATGTCGGCATGAGTAACGAAAAAGAAAGTGAGAATCTTTCTCGCCGTAAACCTAAGGTTTCCTGGGGAAGGTTCGTCCGCCCAGGGTTAGTCGGTACCTAAGGCGAGGCCGAAAGGCGTAGTCGATGGACAACGGGTTAATATTCCCGTACCACCTGTGAATCGTTATTAGCGATGGGGTGACGCAGTAGGATAGGTCAGCCACTTATTGGATTGTGGTTTAAGCCGGTAGAGGGAAGAGATAGGAAAATCCGTTTCTTCGTTAACCTCGAGAAGCGAGTACGAGCCTTCGGGCGAAGTGATTGAGTCCACACTGACAAGAAAAACCTCTAGTGAGAGTCATGGGTGTCCGTACTAAAACCGACACAGGTAGGTGGGTAGAATATACCAAGGCGCGCGAGATAACTCTCGTTAAGGAACTCTGCAAATTAGCCTCGTAACTTCGGAAGAAGAGGTGCCTCGTTAGCGTGATAGTCTTTCGACTGGAGCGCGAAGAGGTTGCAATAAATGGGCTCAAGCGACTGTTTACCAAAAACACAGGTCTCTGCTAAACCGCAAGGTGATGTATAGGGGCTGACGCCTGCCCAGTGCTGGAAGGTTAATAGGATATGTCAGCGCAAGCAAAGCATTGAATTGAAGCCCCAGTGAACGGCGGCCGTAACTATAACGGTCCTAAGGTAGCGAAATTCCTTGTCGGGTAAGTTCCGACCCGCACGAATGGCGTAACGAATTGAGCACTGTCTCAACGAGAGACTCGGTGAAATTGGAGTGTCCGTGAAGATACGGACTACCTACAGCAAGACAGAAAGACCCCGTGGAGCTTTACTATAACTTGGCTTTGTGTTTTGGAATAATTTGTGCAGGATAGGTGGGAGGCTTTGATCCTAAGTCGCTAGGCTTAGGTGAGCCGTCGTTGAGATACCACTCTGATTATTTTGGAATGCTAACTATCTTCCGTTATCCGGAAGTAGGACAGAGTCTGGCGGGTAGTTTGACTGGGGCGGTCGCCTCCTAAAGAGTAACGGAGGCGCCCAAAGGTTCACTCAAGACGGTTGGAAATCGTCTGTAGAGCGTAAGGGTATAAGTGAGCTTGACTGCGAGACCTACAAGTCGAGCAGGGACGAAAGTCGGGCCTAGTGATCCGGTGATTCCGTATGGAAGGGTCATCGCTCAACGGATAAAAGTTACCCCGGGGATAACAGGCTTATCTCCCCCAAGAGTTCACATCGACGGGGAGGTTTGGCACCTCGATGTCGGCTCGTCGCATCCTGGAGCTGGAGTCGGTTCCAAGGGTTGGGCTGTTCGCCCATTAAAGCGGTACGTGAGCTGGGTTCAGAACGTCGTGAGACAGTTTGGTCCATATCTGCTGTAGGCGTAGGAAATTTGAGAAGATCTGCTCTTAGTACGAGAGGACCGGAGTGGACATACCTCTGGTGTATCAGTTATTCTGCCAAGGGTAAATGCTGAGTAGCTACGTATGGAAGGGATAACCGCTGAAAGCATCTAAGCGGGAAACCCACTTCAAGATGAGATTTCCCATCCCCTTGTGGGAGTAAGACCCCTTATAGATAATGAGGTTGATAGGCTGGGCGTGTAAGTGCAGTAATGTATTCAGCGGACCAGTACTAATCGGTCGAGGTCTTAATCATAACGGCTTATGAATCAATAACTTTTTGGATTCGACTACATTTTGTTTGTGTGCATTGTTCTTGGTCATTATAGCGAAGGGGGTACACCTGTTCTCATTCCGAATACAGAAGTTAAGTCCTTCAGCGCCTATGGTACTGCTGGTTTCATCAGTGGGAGAGTCGGACGTGGCCAAGAACAATGTACATAATGTTTTTTCAAGGCGTTTAATTATCTAGACCAAGTTCGAATACGTTTAAAAAATCGTGTTCTATAATAGTTTACATTGGTTATCAATTTACTACCGTTAAGTTTAGGTGTTACGCGTGATTCGTTTCGCACTTTTTTTATTTTTTATAGTAGCTTTCCCTTCGCTCGTCTTTTGTAAGGAGCTGTTGGGAGCTGGTGCGACTTTTCCTTTCCCGTTGTATTCTAAATTGTTCGACGATTATTTTAAGGAAGTCGGTGTTCCGGTGAATTATCAGGCAATTGGCTCTGGTGGAGGAATTCGCCAGCTCCGTAGCGGTACGGTCGATTTTGCCGGTTCGGACGCGTTTATATCGGACACTGATTTAAAAAAGTTCAAGTCGCAGGTCTTGCATATCCCTACTTGTATTGGCGCTGTCGTACTGGCTTATAATGTGCCCGGGGTTCAAGCTTTGAAAGTAAGCGGCGGGGTCATTTCTGATATATATTTAGGTCGTGTTACTTATTGGGACGATCCTCGTATTAAGTCTATTAACCCAGGTATTCGGTTGCCTCATTTGCGGATTGCCGTAATTCATCGCTCTGATGGTAGCGGTACCACTCACGTTTTTACTGAGTATTTGTCAACCGTGTCTTTAACGTGGAGGGCTCGTATAGGTTACGGGAAAAGTGTGAATTGGCCTGTAGGTTTAGGTGGAAAGGGAAATCCGGGTGTAGCGGGGTTGATTCGACAAATTCCTGGAAGCATAGGTTATATTGAAATGGTATACGCCATTCAAAGTAAAATTCCGATGGCTTCGGTGAAAAATAATTCTGGTTGTTTCGTGAGGCCGTCGGTTGAGTCATTGGCTGATGCGGTCCCCGTTAAAATACCTCTGGATACCCGGATTTCGTTGGTTAATACCCGCGCGGTAAATGGTTATCCGATTACCGGATTTACTTGGCTGATTGTATATCGGGACTTGAAACAGCAAAATCGGTCTAAAGAGGACGCGCAAAAGCTTAAATCCCTTCTGGTGTGGGTTTGTCAAAATACCAATCGGTATGCTCTAAAGATGGGTTATGGAGAACTCCCGTTTAGTATTCGGGAAATTAATCGACGGAATATTGATACGCTCTCTTACGGGGATTTACCTTTGAATTAGGTATTATAATACCCCTTTTGTCGACGGAACCTGTCCTGTGATTCTTTGGTCTATTTTTGTTGCTTCGTCTAATGTTAGACCCAGGCCTTTAAAAATACTTTCCGAGATATGGTGGAGGTTTCTTCCCTTTTTTAAATTTAGGTGAAGCGTAATTTTCGCGTTGGATACAAACGCCAAAAGGAATTCCTCGATTAGTTCGGTGTCGAATTCTCCGATTTTTGATTTCGGCAGATCAACGTCAAATGATAAATGAATCCTGTTTGAAATGTCGACAGCCACTTCGATTAGCGCTTCGTCCATTGGTACTGTTTTAGATGCGTAACGATTAATGCCGGTAGCCGTACCCAGTGCGGTTCGGAATGCTTGTCCTAGGCAAATTCCTATATCTTCGACCGTATGGTGAGCGTCGATGTGAAGGTCCCCGGTTGCTAGTATAGTTAAGTCAAATTTTCCGTGAGTTGACCATAGGGTTAACATGTGGTCGAGAAATCCTATTCCGGTTTTTATATCTGCTGACCCTGTTCCATCGATTCCGAAATTTAGATCTATGCTTGTTTCGTTTGTTTTTCTTGATATATTTGATGATCGTTTCATTTGCTTTACCTGCATGTTTTAAAATAAAGGCTCTTGCGCACCTTGAGTCTCTCCATATGGAAGGCCTAGGTGGCGGTATGCATTTGGCGTTGCAATTCTACCCCTTTGAGTTCGTTCTATAAATCCAAGTTGAAGTAGATACGGTTCAACGACGTCCTCTAATGAATCGCGTTCTTCACTTATACTGGCTGCTATAGTATCCAACCCAACGGGTCCTCCGCCGAATTTTTGTATTATGGACAATAAGTAATTTCGGTCCACTTGGTCAAGTCCAATTTGATCAATTCCTAGGCCTGAAAGGGCATCCTGGACGACGTTGATATGAATTCGGCCGTCGGCTTTTATTTGAGCCCAGTCACGAACTCGCTTAAGTATCCTGTTTGCTATTCTTGGTGTTCCCCGAGATCGAAACGCAATCGCGAATGATGCGGCTGGATCAATTGGCGTGTCTAAAATTTGTGCAGCTCGGTCTACGATAATATTTAAATCCTCTGGAGAATAGTACTCGAGGCGCTCAACTATTCCAAATCGATCCCTTAGGGGAGCTGTTAACATCCCAATCCGGGTGGTCGCTCCTATTAATGTGAATCGTGCTAGATCTAATCTAATTGATCGTGCGGATGGGCCCTTGCCAATAACTATATCAAGCTCGAAGTCTTCCATTGCAGGGTAAAGTACTTCTTCTACGGCCCGGTTTAGCCTGTGAATTTCGTCAATAAACAAGATGTCACCTTGGTCTAAATTGGTCAGTATGGCCGCTAAATCTCCTGGGCGTTCGATGGCTGGTCCCGAGGTTATTTTAATATTTACTCCCATTTCTCTTGCAATTATGCTTGCTAGTGTAGTTTTTCCGAGGCCCGGGGGACCGTAAAGTAAAACATGTTCGATTGCTTCGGTACGCCCCTTAGCGGCGGAAATAAATATATCGAGGTTCCGCTTTATTTTTGGTTGGCCGATAAATTCATGTAACAGTTGTGGGCGTAACGTCCCGTCTTTTGAGTCCTCTAATTGGGGTTTTGGTGATATGTATCGGGAATCTTCGTTTAGCATTGAATTAGTTTAGCAAATGCTGAGCAAATTCGACGAGATGGTGTGATTGCAATCAAGTCAATTTCCCATTTATACTCGGTCTTTAGAAGGTGAATAATGGAAAATAAAAGTTTTTATAAGAATTTAGTTGATACAAGTTTGCGTGGTGACCTGATCAGTCCCTCTGATGCATTGAAGTGTCTAAGCGATTCGGAGGTCGACTGGTTTACCCTGTTAAATGCGGCCTTTGAAGTGCGTCAGTATTATTGGGGGCGTTCGGTTGCGATCCATATAATTAATAATGCCCAAAATGGGCATTGCCCGGAAGATTGTAATTATTGTGCCCAAGCCAGAACATCCGAGGCGGATATTGAAGACTACCCAATTAAAGACGATTCTGAAATTTTGGATGAGGCGCGTAGAGCCTATGAAGCAGGAGCCTTTAGGTATTGTATGGTGTTTGCTGGACGAGGTCCAAACGCTAAGCGGGTTGAACGATTAGCTGGGTTGATTGCGAAAATTAAGTCCAATTACCCAATAGAAGTGTGCGTTTCAGCAGGGTTGATGAACCAGGAAGCCACAGACGTGTTAAAGCGTGCTGGACTGGATCGACTGAATCATAATTTAAATACCTCTCAATCCCATTATCCAAAGATTTGTTCGACCCATAGTTTTGAAGATCGGTTGACGACGTTGAAGGCGGCCCAAAGATCAGGGATAGGATTATGTTCCGGTGCAATTTTCGGAATGGGTGAATCCCCGAGTGACGTAATCGAAGTAGCTTATAAGTTGCGTGATGTGGGGGCTGTGTCTATCCCTGTTAATTTTTTATTACCTATCCCTGGCACAACACTGAAAACGTTTACCCCATTGAGTCCAGAGTATTGTTTAAGGATTTTGTCTTTATTTAGGTTAATAAATCCGTCGTCTGAGTTGCGAGTAGCAGCGGGTCGCGAGATTCACCTTCGTCAACTCCAGGCATTCTCGTTGTTTCCTGCCAATTCACTGTTTATGGAAGGGTACCTCAATACAACTGGGAATTCTGCAGTCCAAACCTTGCAAATGATAAAAGATGCTGGGTTTAGCATCGATTCTACGCACGAGTTGGATGATTTGCTTGGTCGATTGGAGCGAGATGCCGACTGTCGTACTCAAACCTCTCAAGTTGAGGGGGTTATTCTAAAGCAACTTCGGGATTTAAGGCCGTCAAAGCGTGTTTCGGGGTGTTCTTAAGTCTTTTCTGATTGGCCTAGTATGCCTGGGAATTATTTGCTCAACTGTTTCTGCGGTACCCAATAAATGGATTCCAAATCCACCTCAACGGAGGTTTAAGGAGGTTGTAAGGTTTCAGAAGTTCAAGACGATTGATGGAATAACAACTGAAACCGACGGGCGATTTGAATCGACTGTCGTATTTGATATCGATGACGATCTGCCTCGCGTGACGTTTACGTTAATCAACACAGGCGTTACAACGGATGGGAAATTAGTTCCAAAGGGGTTAGACCTTTTAATGTTGAATAGACCTATTGCAGCTGAAATAGATTCGAATGATCAATTGACTATGATTCGGGGCTACGCTGGGCTTCAACAAGAGGCAAAAAATCAGTTCCCCCCGGAGAGATACAAAGATATGGCGGCCCAATTATCAGCAGAAGCACTTTCTAATAAACTATCGAGCGATTGGAACAGTCGGCAGTTTCTGTTAAAAAATCGAAGTCTTGAACCGGGTACCTTTTGGGAAGCTACTCGAAATATATTGTTAACACCAGAATCTAATCCAGTGGCATACTCGGTTTTCTGGATAGAACCAACCGATAATCCGAAGTCGATTATTCTTTGGGCCATAGAATCGACGCATTTTAATGTCGTGGGCGATCTTATCCAGACGAAATGCCCTAATTACCGAAAATCTGAAATTTTTTTTGATTCGGGCACCCCCGATTCGAATAGCTGGACCCAGCAGATTAGGTACCGAATTGAGAGGTCAACGAATTTGGTGCTTGAAGAAAAAGGATATCGGGTTGTTGAAATTGCTGATCCAACAGCAGCCGTTAATCAAGTGTTGCGATTTGTTGATCGGCGCGACCGACGGTTGATCGAGGAACCGTAGTTGAACTAAAATTGGTTTTTATGGCTTACGATTAAGGGGACGGGGACTTGTGCGCCAAATTTCTATTCAGGAGTCACTCATGTCCAATTGTACTAAAATGTTAATGATCGGTGCCCTTTTGTGGTTTTTAACCCCTGTTTTCGCGGCCGATAACTATAAGATCGATCAATCGCATTCGAACGTTCAATTTTCAATAAAGCATATGGTATTGAGTACAACTCGAGGTAACTTTGGTAAATACTCAGGGAATATAAAATGGGATCCGTCCGGCAATGGGTCGGAAATATCTGGCGTAGTCACGGTCGATAGTATTGATACGAGAGATTCAAAGCGCGACGAGCACCTACGAAGCGCTGATTTTTTTGATTCGGCGAAATTTCCTGAAATGAGTTTTGTAAGTAAATCAATAAAAAAAGCACGGTCTGGTTATTTGATGACTGGAATATTTTCATTAAGAGGGATTTCAAAAGAAGTGGCTATCCCACTGACCGTCGCGGGGCCGGTGAAGGATCCATGGGGAAATCAGCGAATGAATTTTAATGCTCAATTTAAAATTAATCGACAAGTGTACGGTATGAATTGGAACAAGGTTTTGGATAACGGTGGCTTGACCGTTGGAAATGACGTAACAATTGAACTGGATATAGAGGCAATTAAGGTCGATTAGCCCAGTCTAATGCCGCATCTACGGTTCCTCTGAAATTCAGCAATCTGATGAGATACCCTTTTTTATTAATTTTATTGCTTATCACTATAGTGATGGCTAGTAGGGG
>Ga0214923_10006468_pt1 | contig 13156 bp, 11 predicted proteins | sample LL1510_MetaG_FD_177993 | JGI IMG/M metagenome (GOLD analysis project Ga0214923, IMG submission 177993) | Freshwater microbial communities from Lake Lanier, Atlanta, Georgia, United States - LL-1510 | ecosystem: Environmental > Aquatic > Freshwater > Lake | place: USA: Georgia | collected...
CCGAATATCTTCAAACGGTGATTGTCGGGTTCGTTGTCGAAGGTGCGGTAGTGAGATCCCGCAAACAAACCGGCAAAGCGGCGGTTGACCTTTCCGGAGACACCGGGGAGCCGCAGCAGCGCACCGGGTTGTGATGCCCAGGCAAAAAAATCATGGCCTTCGGTGAAATAGAGCGGGCGTACCCCAACCCTGTCGCGACCCAGCCAGATCGTGTCTGTCGTTGCATCATGCAGCGCAACGGCAAAGTCGCCGTTGATCCGTGACAGGGCTTTGCGGAAACCGTAACGCTCATGCAGCTCGAGAAACACTTCGGCAGGCGAGCGGCTGTCGGCACGGAAATCGTCGGTATCGAATATTGTGGCGTCGACAGCCACGGTAAACGGGCCTCGGCTTACCACTAGGTCCGCGCTACCAGCGACGCTTGCGGCGCCCAATACAACTCCCCTGCCAACCTCCACGCGGACCTGTGGCGCGCAGTAACTGAAGTGTTCTAGCAACTTCTTTATTAAAGTCGTCGCCTTAAAGTTGGGCCATGGCGAAAAAATCCCTGCAATTCTTGACACGTAACGTATTACTCCTCAATCCGGCCCGCACTTACGCGTGCAGACGAAAAATTTCCAGTAGTGCGGGTAGCCTATGACCATCTCAGCAGCATCGCCCGAGCGCTCGTCACGCACCATGCGCACCTCGAAACCGTAGGATTCAACGAAACGGACGAGTTCCCCGGTGGCGTAGGTATTCACATAGACACTCAGTTTGACGTCGTCGTCGATAAAGCGATCCCGCACATAGGCATAAGAGGCTGTCTCGCTGCAGGATTCGCGCAGGATCACGGATTTACGGGCTGCCAGCAGCAGTCGCTCCAGGGGCTTGTGATAGTTGTCGATGTTGCTCAGCACGTTGATGCAGGCCACATGATCGACTCGCGCATCTAAATCCTCGATCCGAAGCACACCGAGATTACCAGGCGGCAGGCCGAACGACGGCAAGTGCCGCCGACCGGTATCGATGAAGCCCGCGGTGGCGTCTATGCCGAAATACTCAACGTCTATCCCTCGCTTGCGCAGTGAGTGGTAAAAGTAGCCGCTGCCGCATCCCGCATCAAGCAGGGAATCCCCGGGACTTGCCAGAGGGCGCAGCAGTTCGGCAGCCTGGGCATGGCAAGTCATTTCCTTCTCGGTGCCTAGGCAGCGTTGCTCGTAGAGCTCATGGACAGTCCGGCTGTGCTCCCAGATGTTGAAGCGGCTCCAGCCGTCGTTGCGGATCATTGCTTGCGGCCGACCAGGATGAACGCCGACGCCATGAAGTGGCCGCGCCAGTCGCGGGGATTTTCCATGGCGACGCTCGCCCTGCGGAACAGCGCGGGGATCGCATTTTCGAGCATAGGCGGGAGGGCGTGATAATGGTAGAACAGCACCTCCACATCGTAAAGCCCGGCCTTAACGGCCAGGTCGCGCATTTCGAAAGGGTTGTGCGTGCGTGAAAGTACCTCGTCATAACCCGGCTCGTTCTCGTATCCCTTGCGCATCGGCGGCAGATCCATGCGGAACTGGGCATCAAGGCTTTTCACGGCGGCTTCAAGGGCCACCGTTTCGGCGGCATCGCCCGCAGAGGCAAGCAGCACGGAATCCTGCATTAGCCGCGAGCGGAAGAACTCCCGGCTGTAGCGGTTGAGCGTAAACAGGGAGAAAAGTTCATTACGTGCTTCACAGGCTACCAGTCCGCCCGGGCGCACTGCATTGCCAAGGTTGCGCAGGACTTCGAGATCTGCTTCGGCCGGCACATGCGGCAGCACACCAAAGCAGATCGCAGCGTCGTAGGCTTCAGGCGCTGCAGGCGGACCGCTGCGGAACGACTGTGCATCGAGCACGCTGCCCTGCCACAGATGGTCTTCCGGTAGGCCCTGGGATGCGAGCACGCGGCGACCTTCGGCCAGCATTTCCGGTGTAAGGTCGAAACCGAAACGCCGCAGGTGTGGCAGATCGAGATCGCGCAGCATCGAGGCAGGCCCGCAGCCGGCGTCCAGCACCGTCGCGGCGCCATTTTGCTGAAGCAGGTCCCGCACGATCGCGGTATGCACCGAGGGGTAGGCAGACTTGTCCTGGTAATAATCAGGGTAATAACGCGAACCCCAGGTGCTGTAGCACTTGCGGATTGAATCTTCAATCGTGTTGTGTTCCATAGCTATGAGTGTCGTCTGTACGGCTGTGCTCAGCCAGCGCGATGTGCCGCGATCCAGAGGTGGGAGGACAGTCCGGTGGCGGCAAGAAATTGCTGGAAAGGCCAGCCAAGTCGATCCCATTCCTCGATCAATATCCTGCGCAAAAACGGGTCGCCTGAAAGATCCAATTCGCCTTTCAGGGCCGCCTCTCTTACCAGTTCGGCATCGAGCCGTCCCGGAGTCGAAGTCTCGAAAACGCTGAATTCAGACCGCTCAAGCAGGTTCGCCAGCGAACCCGGATTGAACAGGTTTACATGCTCAGCATCAACAGCAAGTGCTCTCGCGCCAAGCACTTCGATATCGAAGCCCAGCCCATTAGGACAAGAAAGCACCAAAAGGCCGCCGGGACGGACCAGGCGAGCGCACTGTTTGAGAAATGCTGATGGATCGAACAGGTGTTCGATCACTTCGAAGGACACCAGAACGTCGGCCCCGGCGACATCTTCCTCTAATACATCTTCAATGCGTTTCTCGATGACATCTACTCCCCTTGCACGGCAGGCTGCGGCCATTTCCGGTGTCGGCTCGACTGCGATTACCCGGGAAAAAAGTCCCGATCCGGTAGCAAGTTCGGAAAAAGTACCGAAACCGGGTCCGATCTCAACCAGCGTTCCCTCGCGGATGCCGAAACGTCGGCAATAGTCGGCACGCGTTCGAGCCAGGGCTTGTGTATTTTTTCCCGCCTCGAGGCCTCCGATGCCGGAAAAATATGCATTGCCCAGTACGCATAATTCTCTGAGTTCGAGTAATAGTCCGTCATTACTGCCGGTGACGGCCTCGGTGACATGAAGATAGTTCTGCAATCATTGCAGCGCTTGAAGAAAAATCCGTACTTCTCGAAAGCATGCTTGGCAGATCTGCCTGCGCAGGCTGGGCAATCGACCTTGATGAATTCCGCCTGCCGTCGATGAAGCCTTTCGATATCACGCGCAAACGCTGCCTCTTGGCCCGACAGTAGATCGTCGGGACACAATTCCTTTTCGCTGAGCTGTTCGCCGAGTCGTATCGGAGCATCCGCACTATTCATAATCTGTCTCTCCTATTTCTGCGGCGCGAGTCTGCCCAGTCCATCCCTGACCCACTTGCCCTGCTCCAAATGCCAAACGCGAGGATCCCTGAAAGTGTCGGCTACCCGGTCAAACTCGTCCTCAGTCATGCCGACGTACTCGAGCCACCGCTTCAGGTCGCCCGGTTTGACCGGGTCGTAGCGATTGACCAGTTCGATTGCCTGCTCTCGGCTCATCAGGCCGGCGCGGATATCCTTGCAGGCGTGATCGGTCGCGCGTCCGTAGCCGAACTTGATGTACTTTAAGTAGTCGTGAACGCCGTTTTCATGCATGTCGTCAAGATTGGACATCTTGCGGTAAGTCCGGTCGAAGGGCGTGTCGTTGACCTCGAAGCCGTAGCGTTCGATCACCATCCGCGTGTGGTCGTTGGCTTCCCAGTAGACGTAGTTGCCGAGGAATATTCCCCGTAGATCAAGGTTGAACAGCGTCTGGTCGTCCGGATACTTCCAGCAGATCATGTCCGCGCTAGTCAGTCCTTCGCGTCCGACGAAATAGTTCCATTCGTAACCGCGGGCAAAATGCTCGAGACGGTCGCGGAAGCTGATCTCCGGGAAGTCATCCATCGAAAATTGACCGCAGAGGTCGAGATAGCCGTGCTCTCCGTAGAACACAAGCGGTATGCCGTATTGTGCCGCGACACGGACAGGGGCGGTCATAATACCGACGTGGGCATGCCAGTTCATGTCACCCATGATCCTGAATGCCAGCCGATTCAGCTTTTTAAGCGTGTTCACGGCCGGTTGCACGATCTCGTGGTCGCAGTTTAAAACCTCTTTCATGCGCAGCATATTGCGCCAGCCGACCGGTGTCCAGTTGTTGCCGTTGTAGGTCACCAGCAGCGGATTCATGCCGAATTCGTGCTTAAGCACGTGCGTCTGGAAGTAGCTATCCTTGCCGCCGGACACCGCGATCACGCAGTCATGGCGGTTGCAGTCCCGGCTGCGGTAGCGTTCAAGGATGTCTTTCAACAAATCCTTGCGCCGCGTCCACTCTGCCTCCGGGATGGCGGACTTGACACGCGCCATCTGGCAACCGGTGCACTCCCCTTCAGCATTGAATTCCATTGGCGCAGCGCTGATCGACGGATAGACGCAACTCCTACACCAAGTGATGGCATTCCGGGGCGGGTTCTTGGCCGGATTCGACTGCAGGTAGTTGCGTTCGCGCGCGCGCCGCATCCGCTCCCCGATGCGTGCGTCTTCGGCGGCGCGGTCATATTCCGGCTCGCGAGGGAAATGGCGGCTGCCGAGTCCTGCCGGCCGCATCGGCACGCCTGCGTCGATACAGGACTGCTTGGCATGCGGATAGCTGAGCTCAAAGAAATGAAAGATGTTCGCAGCGGAAACCGCGCTGGCGCCGCCCAGCAGAATTCCCGGCGCGAAATGTTCGTAGCGGCCGACTCCACCGCAGGCGACCACAGGGATCGACACCGCACCCGTGACATGGCGCACGAGGTCGAGGTCATAACCCTGCCCGGAGCCGTCGCGGTCGATGGAATTCAAGAAAATTTCACCAGCGCCGCTGGATTCAGCCTCGCGCGCCCAAGCCGCCGGGTCGAGATCGGTGGGCCTGCTGCCGCCTTCGGCAAAAACCTCCCAGCTGCCGTCTTCCTTGCGCAGGGCGTCGATCGAAACGACGATGCACTGGCTGCCGAAGCGCTGGGCAGCACGCGACAGGAACGACGGATCGTCGATAGCAGCGGTGTTGATTACTACCTTGTCGGCGCCGGCGGCCAGGCGCTCGCTGATGTGTTCAAGCGTCCGGATCCCTCCGCCAAAGCTCAGCGGCATGAAACAGACCCTCGCGATCTCACGCAGCACGTCGATGGCGGTGCTGCCGCTGTAACGCTGCTGCAGGTCGTCGCGCCGCAGGTCATGGCCGCCATCCCCGCGGCTGATGTCGAGGATCACCAGCTCGTCCGCGTTCCACTGGGAGTAGCGCTCTACGGTGCTCATCGGATTGCCAATCACCTGGTGCACCTTGAACAGCTGGCTGCGCACGATCACTCCGTGTTTGAGCAGCAGGCAGGGAATGAGGCGGGGGCGCGGGCCGTGATGCATGAGCTGTTTCGTCCTCCCTGTCAGGCTCGAACCGACCTCGAACCAAAAATGCTACAAGTAGAGGCCAACTTCCAGCGATCTTCCGGTCGAGCCACTTGAGTGACCGTCACCTTCCGCGATACCAGATCGTCAGGCTCGAACCTGTCATCGAGCAGGGGTGGGATCGCGTGGGGAATTGAGAATTCCTGCTTTTCCTCGAGTAAGCCGTAGCGGTGCAATTTGTGCGCAAAAGAAAGAGGATTCTCACGCGTCGGAAGTGGCAAACGATCCGGCTTATCCCAATGGACCAGTAAATTCTCCAAACCCGAAACGTTAAAGTTTCTTTCGAAAAAATCGACTGTGTATTTATTAAAAGTAAACATGTCGAAAAGCTCGTTCGAATGCGTGACAATCAAAGAGCCACCCTTTTTCAAAATCCTTGCAGCCTGACAATAAAAGGTACCGCACTGCGCATCGTCCAGATATGCAAGTACATTTAGCGCAAGTACCATATCGCAGCTTTCAGACTCGATCTCAACCAACCGCTCGACACCGCCTTCCTTGACCTGATGGCGACCGCCGTAGGTGGCAACCCTCTGGCGCGCTACATTGACCATTTCAGGGTCAATATCGATACCGATGGAAGTGCCACCCGAGGCTTCGTGGCGCTCTAAGTAAATGCCATCACCACAGCCGAAGTCTACAAGGTTGCCAGCCAGCCTCCCCCCGATCAAGGCATCCACCATTGCGAGCCTGCTCTTGTGGTAATCCGTGTCCATGGTTGATCGATAGGCGACAGACCGCTCGGCCCAGTATCGTTTGGCATCAAATTGAATCATTTCGAAATCACCAGCTTTGCAAAACGGTCGAGGAATGCCAAGCCGTTGTCTTGGCTCTTTTCTGGGTGGAACTGGACGCCAAAGATGTTGCCTCGCTGGCAGGCAACGGTAACTTTACTACCGTCCCATTTAATGGTGCCAATGCTGTCGGCTTCGTCAGAACATTCCATCACATACGAATGAACGAAATAGAAGGATGCTCCGCTCTCCACCCCGGCAAACAGGCGGGCACTAGAACCCACTTGCATGTCGCACCATCCGATATTGGGCACGCGATGACCGGGCGCGTTAGGCAGACGACGCACCCGCCCTGGAATCAACCCGAGCCCCTGATGTTCACCGAATTCCTCTGAGATATCTGCCAGCAACTGCATGCCAAGACAAATTCCGAGAAGAGGCCTCCCTTTGGCTGCGTGGGCCTTGAGTGGCTCGACTAGTCCGTTGCGATGAAGCGCTGCCATACCGTCGGCGAAGGTACCGACTCCCGGCAAAAGTACCGCGCTCGCCTCGGCTACCTGCACGGCATCGGTCGTAACTATAAATTGCGCGCCGACGCGTTCCAAGGCTCGCATGATAGACGCGATGTTGCAGACGCCGCTATCGATAATGGCGGTCATTGTTTAACCCGTCTGGGAACTCGGCGGTAAATCAAGGCCCGATGCAGTTCGACCAGGCCTTTATCCTCGAACCGACGTAGATAACGCAAAAGCCGGTCGAACGGCAGGTCATGGCGCTCGGCGATTTCAAGAATGCTGTTGCCGCCATCCATGTAGCGGAACAGGCAGTCGAGCAGGTGCCCCCACTTTTCAGCATCAGCCTCGAGATCCTTGGTGATGGTGGGATCTTGCCTTTCCATGTAAAGGTTGTACTGCGGATTCGACAGGCAGATCAGCCCGTCGAAGCACCGCTGGATGGTGGCGTCGTTTTCAAGTGCAAATACTACCTGCTTGAGCACCTCCAGCATTTCATTGAGTTGTGCGGGAATCATAAGGGCGGGCGTATCCAGGCTCGAGTGATACTCCGGATAAGGCGCCCACTGGTCCTCACAGCGCGTCACCTCCACAAACGGCACCTCGTAGCCAGGCGCCTCCCACACGGTTTCGTCATTACCCGCGCCCTTGCGCCAGGGCACGAGGGCATGTCTGCGGCTGTAGTGCCTGAGGGCGTTGGCAAACGCTAGATCAATCTTGTGCCCGCCAAGGAATGTACTGGTTGCCTTAATCGGCCCACTGGTGCCGGGCATTTCCTCGAACACGCCGCAGACCATGCTGTCGACCTCCTCCCGCGGTAGGTCACGCAGGTAAAACACGCTGCCCAGGTGTTCTGGGCCGAGCACGAGGCGATAGGAGTAATGCGTGTCCTGGGTCGCCAGCCACTGGAAGAGCCGGATCAACACCGTAGTGCCGGCAAAACCATCATTCGCCATATGCGGATGGCAGGTGTTGGAGTTAAACACCACCATCTGCTTGCTGCGGCCGACCTTGTTGTGATGGGCCACCAACATTTCGCTGGGGGTATATTCAGTTTCCAGTTCCACCCGATACCGTCCGGGCCCCAGCGTTCGCCAGGTGCGGTGAGGCATGCACAGCGCCCAATCAGCATCCCATGGTCGATATTGCCACATGCAGTGGAACATGAATGCGTCTGGAAGTTTGGAGTTGGTCACTAGATGAGGAACGAGATCCTCCCAATCAATATCGCCAACAAAAGGGCGAGAATAGTAACCAACTCCTAAAGCATTCACGGTGAAGTCAAAAATCTCCCTGCCATCACGAAACAGTTTGGCGCGCTTAACTTGCCAATTATCGGGAATCTGCCAGCCGTTATACGCCTCACCCGAAGCAAACTTAAACACCTGTAACGGTACTTCTCGTGAGATGCGATTCAACAGCGCAGTATTCCCATCGGCTACAACTCCGGTACGAAAGGAACACAAATCTCTAATAAGGTCAAGCACTGACACCACTCCTTTTGCAAACTTCAGTGCCTTTTAGCGATGTACAAATGGCGAATGGATTATAGGTCGCCATATTGGAACAGTGCAAGGTCACACTTTAAAAGGTCCGCCGTTCGTTAGGCTTTAAAGGCCTGTAGATATTCGTGCGTACAACTCACGTTTCTTGCTGGTTGGGTTTTCGAGAAAAGCCTAAAGTTGCGATGTGAGAAGTTCAACCGCTTCCTCAATACTTTGTCTGTGATTCAGCCTGATCTCAGATGGGGAATCTAATGTCGGCTGCTCATATGCAGACGAGATTCCCGTGAAATTAGGTATCTCGCCAAGCCTAGCTCTTTTATAGAGGCCCTTTGGATCCCTTTGCTCGGCAACTTCGAGCGGTGTATCGACGAAGACTTCAATAAATTCTCTCTCTTTGAAAAGGCTCCTTGCCATCGCGCGGTCTGCCCTAAAGGGCGAGATGAGGGTAACAAGAACAATTAGCCCAGCATCAACCATGAGCTTTGCCACCTCGGCCACGCGGCGAATATTTTCCACCCGGTCGGTCTCTGTGAAGCCCAGGTCACGGTTCAGGCCGTGGCGCACATTGTCACCATCCAGTATGAAGGTGTGCTTGCCCATGACGTGCAACCTTTGCTCGAACAGATTGGCAATGGTGCTCTTGCCTGAGCCCGACAGGCCGGTGAACCAGAACACCTTTGGCGTCTGGTTCTTGGCTGTCGCACGCGCTTCTTTGTTAATGGCAAAGGCATGGGGTGTCACGTTCTTTGCCCTGTGCAGGGCAAAGTCGATCATGCCTGCCGCTACCGTGTTGTTGGTGAGCCTGTCGATTAGAATAAAACCTCCGGTAGTCTTATTCTCGGCATAGGGGTCAAAGACCAGAGGAGCGTCGGTGGAGATGTTGCATGTGGCTACAGCATTGAGTGCAAGGTTCTTCGCCGCCAGCCTTTCAAGCGTGTTCACATTCACCTGGTGCTTAATCTTTGTCACTGTGGCATTCACGGTCTTGGCGCAGCATTTAAGCCAAAAGCTTCGGCCGGGGTGCATCGGCTCATCCATCATCCAGACCAGCTTGGCCTGAAACTGGTCTGCCACCGTGGTGGGTACCTTAGGGTCGCACAGCACATCGCCGCGTGATACATCCACCTCGTCTTCAAGCGTAATGGTGATCGCCTGTCCTGCGGTTGCCTCATTCAGCGAATCTTTGTAGAAGACAATGTTCTTGACCTTGGTCTCTTTGCCCGAGGGCATGACCCGAATAGGGTCACCCTTCTTCACAGTCCCAGAAGATATCGTTCCCGTATATCCCCGAAAATCCAGGTTGGGGCGGTTTACCCATTGCACAGGAAATCGCAAAGGCTGCGTGGCTGCTGCATCGGCGATTACTGAAACGGTTTCCAGGTAGCCCATCAGCGTGGGGCCTGTGTACCAGCCGGTGTGTATGCTGCGGCTGGTAATGTTGTCGCCTTCTAGTGCACTCATGGGAATGGCTGTGAACCTGGCTATGCCCAACTGCGCAGCAAAGGCCCTGTAGTCCTCAACAATTTTCTCGAAGACCTCGCGCTTGTAGCCCACCAGGTCCATCTTGTTCACAGCCAAGACAATTTCTTGAATACCCACTAAGTTCACAAGCGTGGTGTGCCGCTTGGTCTGGGTGAGCACGCCTTTTCGGGCATCGATCAGCACCACAGCCAAGTCCGCAGTGGATGCTCCCGTAACCATGTTGCGGGTGTATTGCTCATGGCCCGGAGTATCGGCCACAATGAACTTGCGCCGGTCGGTGGAGAAGAACCGATAGGCCACATCAATAGTGATGCCTTGCTCGCGCTCAGCGGCAAGTCCGTCGACGAGCAAAGCCAGGTCAATGCGCTCGCCCTGGGTGCCAAACTTGCTGCTGTCGGCCTCAAGGGCCTTGAGCTGGTCTTCAAAGATCATCTTGCTGTCAAAGAGCAGCCGGCCAATCAAGGTGCTCTTGCCGTCGTCCACGCTGCCGCAGGTGATAAACCGCAGCAGGCTCTTGGTCTCGTGGCTCTTTAAGTAGGCCCGGATGTCTTTTTCAATCAGGTTGGAGACATGCGCCATCAGAAGTAGCCCTCCTGCTTTTTCTTCTCCATGCTCGCGGCTGAATCATGGTCAATCACCCGGCCTTGCCGCTCGCTGGTGGTGGTGAGCAACATTTCTTGAATGACTTCTTCCAGGGTGGCTGCGGTGGACTCCACCGCACCGGTGAGTGGGTAGCAGCCCAGCGTTCTAAACCGCACGCTCTTCATCATAGGCACCTCACCCGGTGAAAGTGGCATGCGGTCATCGTCCACCATAATCAGGGTGCCGTCTCGGCTCACCACAGGCCGTGGGGCGCTGAAGTAAAGCGGCACGATGGGGATGTTTTCCAAGTAGATGTATTGCCAGATATCCAGCTCTGTCCAGTTGCTGATCGGAAAGACCCGAATGCTCTCGCCCTTGTGCTTTTTGGTGTTGTAAAGGCTCCAGAGCTCAGGCCGCTGGCTCTTGGGGTCCCAACGGTGGTCCTTGGTTCTAAAAGAAAAGACTCGCTCCTTGGCTCGGCTTTTTTCTTCATCGCGGCGGGCGCCGCCAAAGGCCACATCAAACCCGTGCTTGTCGAGTGCCTGCTTTAAGGCCACTGTCTTCATGATGTCCGTGTGGATCTGACTGCCGTGGGTGAAGGGGTTGATGCCCTGGGCGAGCCCCTCGGGGTTGGTGTGTACCAAAAGCTTAAAGTCATGCTCCTTTTGCATGCGCTCCCGAAACCGGTACATATCCTGAAACTTCCAGGTGGTGTCCACATGCAGCAGTGGGAAGGGGATACGTGCAGGATAAAAGGCCTTGACTGCCAAGTGCAGCATCACCGCCGAATCTTTGCCAATGGAGTAGAGCATCACCGGGTTGTCGGCCTCGGCCACCACCTCGCGCATGATGGCAATCGACTCGGCTTCCAGGCGTTGCAGGTGAGTGAGGGTGCCGGTTGAGGGGCCTGTGGCCGCGCTCCCTCGGGCATTACGCGCTGGAGTGGCTTGGGCGGAAGTGCCCTGTGCTCTAGTGCTCGAAGTGACCGCTTCGGCTTTCAGGGCTGCAGACGGCATCTGAGTCTCTGTAAAGGTGATCGTAGGGTGGGCTGCCAGAAACTTGGCTAGCTTGGGTGTATAGCGCAGGCCCGCAAAGTCGTCTTCTGCAAACTTCAGGGAAAAACCCCGTGGGTGGTTCGCCAGCATGGCTTCCACAAGGCGCAGGTAGTCCACTTCAACTACGGGCAAGGGGCAAACCTGAAGGTACACCTCGCCCTTGGGCCCTCGGGCCCATAGCACCGCAAGGTCGCGCTGCGGGTAGAAATGCCCGGCCTGGTTGAACACATCGGGGGGCAGCAATCCCCAGTCGGCAAGCCTGCGCACGGCGGCGCGCTCGTTGGATGCGGTGGCTGAGCAAGGCTCATTGGCAAACCGGGTTGCGAGCCAGTCCGCAAGGGCTGCAGGGGTCCAGACGGTGCGGGGCCTGGCGTTTAAGAATTCAAGCCTTAGATGCGCTAGCTTCTGTTGGCCTCCCTTTGTTCCGCCTTTGGGTCTACCGGCCGGTCGGCCCCTCAAAGCTTCCCAGCCCCTTGCTTCGTAGGCCTGCACCAATGACGAGACTGTTGGGGCACTCAACCCTGTCATTTCTGACACCTGCATGAGCGTCTTTCCAGAGAGTCTGAGCTCTACAGCCCTTCTCCGGGTGTCAAGGTCGTGTACCGGCTTGGGGGTGGGAGCAGAGGGCTTCCTCATGGGTGGAGGCCCTTCATTCAAAGTGATCGGTAAAGGTTGAAGAGGCTCACCATCACGATCAGGCCGCCTACGGCCAGCAACAGTGTTTTTACCTCAAGGCGCCGGGTCGCGTAGGCCGCAAAGGGCGCTGCAAAGACACCCCCCACCACAAGCCCGGAAACCAGCACCCAGAGGGCTTCATCCAGTACCGAAAAGAGCGCGGCGGCCACAGAAACACTCAGAAAGAACTCGGCGTAGTTTACTGTGCCTATCGTCTGTTTGGGGTCCTGACCAGCGCCTACCAGGGTGGTGGTCACAATAGGGCCCCAGCCACCGCCGCCAGTGCTGTCCATGAACCCCCCGATGAGGGCGATACTCGTAAGACGGCGCATTGGCATTGGGCGGTGCGCTTGCACCGCCCGAAACGCCTTTGCGATTACGTATAGCCCCATGAGGAGAAGGTAGCCGCTCACAAAGGGCTTTAGCACCTTCGCATCCACATTGCTTAGGACATAGGTGCCAATCAAGCCTCCAATCACTCCTGGGATGAGCAGACCTAAGAAGAGCCGCTTGTTGACATTGCCAAGCCTTTGGTGGGAGATGCCAGACACCCCGGTGGTAAAGACCTCTGCCATGTGGGTGGCCCCACTGGCCATGGCCGGTGTTGCGCCGGCAGCCAATAAAAAAGTGCTCGCAGTAACCCCATAGGCCATACCCAGTGCGCCATCGATTGCCTGTGCCAGAAGGCCCACTGCAACCGCAGTCCAGAACATTGGATCGGTGAGTGTTCGGGAGAGGGTGTTGAGGCTCTCGGTGGCCGAGGGAGCTTGAAAAAAAATCCAAACCAGCGAAAGGAGTAAGCCGATGAGTGCCAATCCAATTACGTGGTTGAGGGCCCGCATGGTTAGGCTCTGTGCATCGAGCATTGCATCGGGTCGGGCGGGTGGGATGCCGACCTGCTGGTGCGCTGCATCGACTTCCTCGGGGCTCTTTGGGGGGCTTGTCATGGGTGGGCGCTCTGTTGGCTTTTGGGTATCTTGCCATCGATGAGGAGATCTGTCAATGAATTGCGAAAAATTAAGGTAATATTTTGCTCAATCTTCGAAGAAGGGCGTGGTTTGAGCGTAAGCATTTCGGCAACAGGTAATCCCCCCGTTTTGCAGGGGGCTCAGAAGTAGAACGTTATGCAGCCATGGCCAGTTTCTGCCTCGGTGTGAAACCACCCAGAGCCATATGCGGACGGTCATTGTTATAGGACCACATCCACTGGGTGGCAAACGC
>Ga0214923_10006469_pt1 | contig 13155 bp, 11 predicted proteins | sample LL1510_MetaG_FD_177993 | JGI IMG/M metagenome (GOLD analysis project Ga0214923, IMG submission 177993) | Freshwater microbial communities from Lake Lanier, Atlanta, Georgia, United States - LL-1510 | ecosystem: Environmental > Aquatic > Freshwater > Lake | place: USA: Georgia | collected...
GTGCTAGATGTGCAGCTGCTGCTACCGGGGGTGCTGCAGCTGCCACAGGGGGTGCTGGGGGTGCTACCGGGGGTGCAGCTGCTGCCACAGGGGGTGCTGGGGGTGCTGCAGCTGCTGCTACCGGGGGTGCAGCAGCTGCCACAGGGGGTGCAGCAGCTGCCACAGGGGGTGCTAGAGATGCAGGTGCTGCAGCTGCCCCAGGGGGTGGGTACGGATGAGCTAACCTAGGTTCATTTAACGCTACCAAATACGGAAACTGAATACACAACCATGCCTGGGGTTCATTCCACTGTGTTGGCCTGTTAAAGTAAACATCCACATAGTGCAACAATAATTGGACGGCAATGGGGCCATGTTGTTTTTGTGCAAACAACGGGTCATCTACCCACTCAAAAGTCAACCCAAGGTCGCCCGTCCTCACCAAATACTGTATAAACAAATCAAGGTCTTCTGTGTGAAACGTGCCACCATAAAACATTAACACTGACTTGTCATCCAGTTGTCCAAACATGCTGCAAAGAGCATTAATGTTTAAAATACTGGCGTTGAGGTGTTCAACTATAGAATACACCACAAAGCCAAGTAACGTCATGTGATTGGGGTTGTTACCCTGAAACGTCTGATTCCGAAAGTGGTTCCAGGCATCTGTTAAACACTGCCTCACATCAGCCACCAAAATGCGGTTGGACCACATGTCATTATAAAAGTCAACCAGTTGGGCACGGAACCGAAAGGCAGTTAACTTGGTTACCAACTCCGGAGACCTGTTTACCCAATACATGATATCAAAGGGCTGTTGCAGCAAAGGCTGAAACAAGTGAGATGACAGTTCAAAATAATCATACAACCTGTTCAGTACTATTAAAGGTTTGTTGTTAACTGTTGTTGACCCGGGTTGAGTAAGATCATTGTCTACCATATTTAAAAAGTTGGCCAACAACACAAACTGGAAATAGGTGTTCTCAATGTCATCTTCAGTGCGCTTGCCAAATCGATTGTCAACAAAGTGAGGCTGTACACACCGCCAATCGGGTGGATTTTTTGGATTTTTGAAATTTGAGTTTAAACTGTGTAGGATATAAGAAGACGTGGGCGCTTTACTAAACTTTTTTGGTGATAGTAATTTGTTTCTTATGTCTTTTTTAACCCTTTTAAACATGTCAGCACGGTTACGAGCGGGGCTTTTACTTTGTGTCAACAAGTCATTTATCCTGTACTGGTACGCGTACGTGTACTCGGAGGAAGACACCAGAGGAGTAGTACGACTCCATGGTGCGGCATCCAACTCTGCATAAAAATGTACCAGTGCTGGGCTTTTTTCATACAAGTTTTTGACAAAGGTATAGAACTGGTCGGAAACCATGTGTTGGGTTGGATACTTTCTTGTACACTGATTTGCTTTTCGCATAGCCTCATGGGACTCTCCAAACAAATACAGCGTGATTGTTCTGCCGTCTAACAGCACATTGTACACCCGCACATCGGAAGGACCGTCAATAAAAACAGTCTGTTTTACGCTGTACGGACTACCGGGGGCAGTGTTTTGCAACAACTGCTGCTGCAACGGTGTTAGCCTAGGATCAGCAGGACTAAGACCAGAACCCAGGACGTAGCGTGCGTCATTGGTAGTCTGGAACAACTGTAAACTCATTTTATAATAGACTCAATATTAAGTTCTGGCATCCCGGCGTCTACACTTGCCCGCCGTCGGTAATGATCCACCCCTTGTTGACCAGGTTTTGTCGGGCGATTAACACATCAGGACGGTTACTGTACTGACTGCTCCCCGCATGAAAGGGGACATTGGGTTGCAAGTTAGACAACCGCGGTTCAGACCCCCAAGACAGCAACAGGGCGTTATAATTGTCTTGGTTTCCTGGTGTGTTCATGTTACTACCTTCAAACATTAAATTCATTGAGGTACAACTGTACGGCTTCCACGCCGCCAGGCTTTGTTTAAAAGACGTGGCGTGAGAAAACATGGCTTCCATATATTGCACATTGCGCACATCCCATTTGTCAAGAGGCTGATTAAAGTCAGAAGCATAAGCAAAAGCGTTGTTTGTAACAATCACCTGAGAAACGTCCCAGTCGTTTAGTGGCTGATTAAAATGGTAACACCCAAAAAACATGGCTTGAATGTCAATACAAGATGACAAGTTCCAAGCGTTTAAGGGCGAGTTAAAGTTTTGACACCCATAAAACATAAATGCAAAACTAGTAATGGTACTAACATCCCAGTTGGTTAAAAAAGCAGTGTTGGTAAGGCTTTGACAAAATCCAAACATTTGAAAGATACTGGTAACATTTTTAAGGTTTAAAGGAGTGGTGACACTAAACACCAAGTTACCACAACCAAAAAACGTGTTATACAAGTTGTCGTACACATACGGTTGAAACTTATCAGACCAATCAATTAACTCAATGGGTTTTAGTCGGTCACCCGTGTACACAGGGTCCGCCGCTTGACCCCAGCCCTTTACGGTACCAACTAAACTTAGGGTATAAATGCCAGGTGACGTGTAGTAGTGAACATTATTATACCAGTTGGTAATGTGTTGAGTTGCCCCATCACCCCAAGCAACATAAAAATCGTACGTGCCGTCTTGTAGTAACGGCAAAATAAAGCCAGTGTTACCCGTGCCATTTGGCATGATGTTGTTGGTGTTAATTTTCATCACCAGGGTAAACTGGTCTACTGCTGTAAGCAACCCGTTAGTAAACACCAACACGGTGGGATACGTGGGATGACTAGTGTTGGGGATTAGCAAAGTGGTAGTTTCCACATCAGAGGATATGTTTAAAACTCCAGTTATGTTCAAGGCTTCATGAAAGTTCACTGGACGAGTTATAGAAATGTTGTCACCCGTGTTACTAATCACAGCATTTCCCACCGTCAAAGCATGTGTCATTTGTTTTAACGTTAACTGCTTTCCAATACTACTTACACCTGATACAAATGTTTCTCCTGATTCAGCAATGTCTGTTTCAACAACTGTGCTGTTGGTGTCTTGCAACATTTTTTATTTTTTTAAGTTTAACACAATATATAAAAAAAATGACTACTACTACTCCTACTACTCCTACTACTCCTACTACTACTCCTCTGTTAGTACCACATACTCCCCTTTATACCATAGAGTGGGAGATGGGCCCTTACCACCTTGGCTGTTTAGTTCTTATTATTTGTGCACTGGTGGCTCTGCTGATTGTTTTTGTGTCTCTGGTTTTCGCGTAAAAATAAAAAAAGAATAAAACATCTGGTTTTCGCGTAAAAATAAAAAAAGAATAAAACAACATGTTGTGCTTTTTTTTGGTGTCAATTAAATTAAACCCAACCCAACCCAACCCAACCCAACCAAGCAACTATGTGGGTCCTTGAAAAAAAGCGCAAGCGGTGCGGTGCGGGTGCCGCCGTGCTGGAGCCCAAAACCAAAAAGGCGTGCACCAAGAAACCCAAGGCTAAAAAGAACAAGCAAAAGGTGGCACTGGAGCGCAAACGCATGACGGTGACGGACTACATTGACATGAAGCGCCAGGTGTACGTCAAGGAGCTCCAGGACCGGAAGGTTACCCTAGAAAAAGAAATGTGTTGCCTGATGGCACGGCTGCCCACCCTCACACAACGTTATCAGTACCGTGAACGGCTGGACGCGCTGGAGCGCCGCCAGGTCATTGAAACAGAACTGGAGGACATTCAGTATGGTGTGTACCTTACAAAGTTTGATGAGCTGGTGGCACCGTACTACAAAACCCTCAAGTTTATTGACCTGGAGCCGGGTGAGGTGAACAAGACCACCATTTTAAAGGTACACTCACAACAGGTGGCAGCAGCGGATGCGCAGCCCACAACAAGTACAACTACAAGTACATCCTCCACCAATGTTCACCACGACGGCAACAACAAGAGTGTGGTGCTCCAGGACGCGGCGACGACCGGGGAGATGTATGAAAAACAGGTGCAACAGGAGCTGCAGAGTGTGTTGCAGGACAACAACACGGTGATGAAGGTGTACATGAGTAACTGTGACATGTGTCCCAAGTGTCAAAAGCCGCTGGTCATCATGTCGGCGGGTGCCATCATGGGGTGCACCCAGTGCAAGCAAACCCAAACCTTTATTCAAGCCACATCCTCCAGGATTGCGTACGGGGAAGAGGTGGAGTTCACGTCGTTTAGCTACCGCCGGGAGAACCACTTTCAGGAGTGGCTGAACTGCTTCCAGGGCAAGGAGAGCACCAAGGTGAACCAAGACATTGTGGACGCTGTCAAGGACAAGTGTGCGGAGCTGGGCTTGACGGACCCTAGTCGAATTCAAATCTACCATGTGCGTGACGCCCTGAAGGTGCTGGGGCTGAGCAAGTACTACGAAAACCAGCAACAAATTACAACCCGCATCTCTGAGGTGCCACCGCCCACCATGACCCCTCACCAAGAGGAGCAAGTGCGCAACATGTTTAGTGCCATCATACCCTTTTTTGAAAAACACAAGCCTGAAAACCGGCGGAACTTCCTGTCGTACGCCTACTGCTTGTACAAGTTTTGTGAGCTGATGGGCTGGGATCAGTTCCTGCAGTACTTTAGTTTGCTCAAGGGCCGAGACAAACTCAAGAAACAAGACATGATTTTTAAACTCATTTGTGAGGACCTGGACTGGGAGTTCATCCCGTCTGTTGATGAAGATGATGAACAGTTAGAGTCAAACAAGTAGAGTGGAGAGAACAAATAAAAACACGTGTTTTTTTTTTATTCACTGCTGCTACCATCATCTCCTTCTGCCGGTGCCGCACTTACAGAACTTAGGTTAAACCTTGGCTTTTTACCACCGGTTGTAGGTCTGGCCGTCTGAGGTGCCTCGTCTTCTTCCTCTGACTCTGGTGGGCGAGTGGCTTTCCGTTTCTTGGCTGCCCGCTTGGGTTTGGGGGGGCTGCCTTCATCTGAGTCTGACTGCTCTGGCTGTTCCTCGTGCAGCAACCACCGCCCTGACGGCTCCTTGTCAAACTTTTTCTCCTCCAAGTCCTCCTCGTCCTCTACTGGAACCTCTTCTGAATGCCGGAAACACAAAAAAGACAGAAAGTGGCAGTCATCTGGATGCCCTACAAACTCCCTCATGCGCAAGTAAAACAGACCCTTCCACCACATCTGGTTAAACACCGGCCACTCGGAGCCTTCAAAATCCACACGGGCGTTGTCCTTTTCACCAATGACCTTGACCACCGGCAACCCCTTCCGGAACTTGGCCTGCACCTTCAAGTAAAACTCCTTGCACTTTTCCTTCAGCGCTTCAATGCCGGCCTTGAACGGCAGCAACTCCAGCGCCACCCAGGACGTCAAGTTGCCACGGTCACTTTTGAGCGCATAAAACGGCAGCTTCCGAAACAGCTTCTTGGAAATGGCGGTAGATATCTTTTGGCACGGCAAGTCGGCCTTGTCAAACGTCTTTTGTAGGGCGTTGATGCGGAACAACCCAAAGGACGGCAAGTCCGGGAAGCGCTTGGCGTAAGAAGGGCACGCCAGGTACATTTTTGCAATGACGTTGAGTGCCCTCAAGTTGACACAAACACAGGGCACGTTGTTCACAGTGGCAAACACGCCACACACACGTCCCTTGGTGGTGTCAAAGCCGTAGCAAAGCATAAACAAAAACACGGACAGGAACTCCTTGTTGCGGGCGGCTGCAGCGGCATAAATGTCATGAATTTCGGCTTGGAGTTGCTGAGTCACGGTGACAGAGGCGGCTTGGGTGTTGCGCAGCTCCGCCAGTTGTTGCTCCAGGGTTTCAAGGCGTTTGTCGGTTTCCGTCCGGTTGGTGTGCAGTGCTTGCAACTTGGCTTCATGCTCCAACACCAGGGACGCCACACCATCCAGCCGGTCACTAATCACTTTTGTGCGCTCCTCCACAACCGTGACACTAGCACGCACATCACTGACGCTGGCACGCACATCACTGACACTTTCCACCAACTTGGGCAGCAGCGCAATGTTGGACTCCATACGGGCATAAAAATCAGATGTTTCAGACATGACGGAAAATGAAAAGTGTGACACAAATGTTGGTTTTATTTTTTTGGTTGTGCAACAAACAACTTTTTTTTGTCGTGTTGGTTTGATGTGGGCTTGGTCACCAATATAACATTTTTTTGGTTGCACGCAACAAGGCATGATGAACGGCTGGGAGTTTTTTTTGGGTGGTGGTGTGTTGTCAGAGTGTTGCCTGGAGACCAGTTGCTGTCACTTGCAACCGGTCAAAGACCAGCAGCGTGACCGGGTGGACTCTTTTTCTTCCATAGGGTCTTCTTTTTTTGACTTTGACATGCAAGTCCCCCTGTTTGAGGACGAGGCAACCAACAACGGTGTTGGGCAAGGTCTGCCGCCGCCCATTGAGAGTAACAACAACATTGACGACTTGCGTACCATTACGGAGCTGGGGTTGCTGGTCAAGTGGGACAGTGACCCCAATGAACGGTTCAAGTTTTTGGAGGTGCACGCCCTGGGGTTTGTGGAAAAACAGGCGTTCTTGACGGTACCAGCGTTTGTAACCGTTGACGTCGGGTTTGATCAAACCGTGTTACGCGTGTTTAGTGGTTTACACGCTGACAAGCTGTTTTTGGTCCCCAAAGACCTGGTGTTTGGTAAGTTCTCCAATCAAGACATCTGGCAAACGGCGCTGCTGTTTCTGGCCTTGACGTTTTTTCGGTTGCGTTGGCTGTTTAAAAACAGTGTGCATCAAGGAGTGCTTGACTCTGGATTTCCAGAACTTGACGACGCGCCGTTTATTAAAAAGGGCAATGTTCATTTACACAACGCGGCGTATGAAGCAGCACAACAATTGTTTATTGTAAGCTGTCAGCAAACACAACTAGGATAAGATGCAAATAAAGTGGACACAATTTTTTGTACAAATGCATTTGACCGCTTAAAAAAAACTTCTAAAGTTTCTCTGGGCAGGGTCTGATGAAAAACCAAAAACCATTGTTGCAAGAGAATGGTTTTTAAGTGCTCCGTGTCCCACTCTTCAAATAGAGGATCCAATAAAGAAGAGAAACAGCTGTTTAATCGGCACCACTGACGGAGTTGATGAAACGCCAGAACCAACATCATCATTAAACAAAACTGAATCTCTTTACACGACTTGTGGTTAGGATGAACTGTCATAGAATAACGCAAATCACCGTCCTTTACTTTTAAAAAGTCAGTACAGGTCACCACCACCTGACTGCTGGTGGCTGCCGTAGCAAAACAAATTTTGGCAGGAAAAACCAAACAATTTGATTGAAACCCCAACGGCTTGACACTGTACAGGACGCTAGAGGAAAAAACATCCACAAACTCGAACGGCAGGAGGGTCTTGGACTTTTTTTCTTCACGAATAACCCCAACACCAAACCAAGGCTGAGCAAAACTCAACAGATTTTGTAAAAAAATACGCTTCATTTTTTTGCTTTTCTTGACTTGTTTGGGTGACAAAAACCAGTCAAAAGCCGGCTGTGTGGCAGGGTAGCGTTCCAAACGCTCCACTTCCACAAGGTCACCCCGTGTTGTACTACTACTGCTAGCAGGCAGTGCTGCTGCTGCCTTGGACACTTTCCGACGCTTCTTTTTAGAACCGTCGTGCTCCACAACGGGTTGAGACTCCTCAATGACGGGATCAGACAACTCCAACCCAATGTCGTCCAAAGACAGTGGACTACTAGAACTCGTTGACGCAGCAGGCGTTGCCGGACAAAGTGCAGACGACGTTGCAGATGTAACAGGTACAACATGTACTGCAGATGTGTCATAAGAACCGTCCAAGTACACCACCACCGTGGCTTCAGGGGGAAACTTGGAGGGATCAAATGCCCTAACAGAAATGGGCCCAAAACAAATGCGCTGCCGACGTATGGGCTCCCAAACCTCCATCGCATTCAACTCCGGCATGATCAACAACTCCTCACGCTTGCGCTTCAACGACTCCACGTTTTGATCTTCCATGGACAACAAGTTGTAGAAAGTGTGAAAATAAAAAATTTTGGTGGGCTAGCAACAACCAACACAAAATATTTTACAACACAACCATCAACTTTTGGTTTTTTTGTGTGTGTTTCAAATAAAAAAAAAATATGCCCGTGTCCAAGTGGATTACCATAGGTATCCCAATAGGTGTAGTGGTGTTAATACTAGCCATTGTTTTGCCTTTGACTTTAAAAAAATCATCCCCGTCTGCCGCTACCACTAAATACATTTGCAACACCAGCAACGGAACGTGTAGTGTAGACCCTAAAGGCACATTTACATCTCAAACCGAATGTCAAGCCAATTGTAAAGCACCTGTTACCACCTATTCATGTAATACCACAACAGGGCAATGTAACCCTGATGCTAGCAGCACCTTGAGCAAAGCCCAGTGCCAAGCTAATTGTAAAGCACCTGTTACCACCTATTCATGTAATACCACAACAGGGCAATGTAACCCTGATGCCAGCAGCTCCTTAACCAAAGCCCAGTGTCAAGCCAATTGTAAAACACCTGTTACAACGTATTCATGTAATACCACAACAGGGCAGTGTAACCCTGATGCTAGCAGCTCCTTAACCAAAGCCCAGTGTCAAGCCAATTGTAAAACACCTGTTACAACGTATTCATGTAATACCACAACAGGGCAATGTAACCCTGATGCTAGCAGCTCCTTGACCAAAGCCCAGTGTCAAGCTAATTGTACGTCGTCTGTTACAACGTATTCATGTAATACAACAACAGGGCAGTGCAACCCTGATGCTAGCAGCTCCTTGACCAAAGCCCAGTGCCAAGCTAATTGTAGTCAAGTTGCAAGTGCGTTTGGTTGTGACACCACAACCGGTGCTTGTGTTCCTCAAACAGGTGGGAGCTTTTCTACCTCCAACTGTAACAGTTCCTGTGTCATGCCCGTTGCACCGCGGAACAATCCCACCATTCAAGTGGCCATGATGGACTTGAATGCTGTACAAAGTGATTTGGACACTATGTTGCCTTTTTTTCAAAAGTATGTTCCCAACAAAATTTTATGGAAAACCACAGGTCCCCTGTGTTCCACTGTGACTGCCAGTAACCAACAGCACATTAGCTACATGGTGCAGGTGTGCTACTTTTACAAACAACAAGGTTTGACTTACCCTAACATTGCGTTGTGCCCAGACTGCAGCACAACTTCTTGTTACACTCAAGGGGTGGAATGCCAAGACGCACTCCAGTTTTACCCCGTGATGGCCAAATACGCCATCAACTGGCAGCAGGACGTGGAGTCGTACGCCCCCAAAGAGCTGTGGCCGTACCTGTGTAAAGAGTTGGTCCTGGAGCAAGAGGGTGTTACTAACGGCGGTGACCCCAATGCATTTGCCGCCTGCAGGAAGCTGCTACCAGCAAATATTGCTCTCTCCTGTTTAGTAGAGTTTACTCAACTCACCTCTGGCTCGGGTCCCCTAATCAAAAACTCTATTATTGGAGACAACTCCTTCCGTCCGGGCACTGTGTATTTAGAAATGTACAACATGTACACTGAAAAAGCGCCGTTCTTGTATGATGTTGTCCCCACTGACAAGCCTGACATTCAGGCCATTTGTGCAGCCAACACTTGTTCGCCGCCACTAGGACAGTCTATATATGGTGGACCCTCTGTGTTGTCACCCGTGGATGCCGCCACTCGGGTGTTGAACATTATGAACTCCGGAGGCAAGTTTGTGGGGTTCTCTGGCACCTGTTCCCAGCCGTGTTCACTGAGAAACTTTGTGTTTTTGTTTTCTTTTGAGCAAGCCACCTCGGGGACCGGCCCACTCTATTTGTTGGGTAACACGGTGAACCCATGGAGCTTCCCCATGTTTCAACAGTACATTCAAACGTTTACAAACGGCGTCCTCACTAACATGTCATCCGGTGTGACCATCAATGACATTCAAATAGGCGTGTACAACATACGCAACGCCATTACCAGTTGGGACAAGGGGGTGTGTTGACAACAACAACAACAACTCTACTGAGTCCATGACAGCAAATAAAGTATGATTTGAACTAACCCAAGCACACACAAGCCAAACTCAGATGACCAGTGTTCTATGCCGTGTTGCACCAAGTTGTACACAAACATTTTTAATTTTGTTTTTGTTGGATTGTCGGTATTAAAAAACACACAACCATGAATGTGTTGTTTTTTAAAAAGTGGGACGCTTGTTCCACGGAGATCCAAGCGTTTGCTATTATGCACCTGCTAACTGGAGAAGAGGAGAGTGATCCGTGGTGTATTCTTTTTTTGGACAACGTCCAGCGCGTTCAAGACATTGAAGAGCAGGTGACAGGTGACAACACGGTGTACAGGATGTGTTATGTAACAACGTTGCCCTTTGTTTGTGCGCAGCCAACTCAACCGTGTGTAGCCCTTGTTGTTTGTTTTTAAAAAGTGTTGGTGTGTTAAATAAAAAAAAGAAGCAGCAAATGTCAAAATGGGATGAAGTGACGGTAGAGTCGTGTTTACAACAAAATAAAAGGTACCGTGGTCCACAATATGTGCCTGGTGGGTGTGTACTCAACAAAGAAAACTCGGTGACCTCTCAAACCGACGGCCGGTGTCCCCAGGGTATGCACTGGCACAAAACTTTTTTAAAAGCACCCACGTGTGTAAAACCCCGTAAACAAAACGCCCAGCCTGCTCAGAAACCGGCGTATCAACACACATGCACCCAGGAGCAAACCTCGGCCTTGTTTGATTCCCACATTAGAGCGGTTAAAGAGTACTTACGGGAGTACTTTACCGTACCAGATGCTTATTCACGCTGGAGGTACAGTGAGTTAAATAAAAAACTAATTCACCGGGTGGCGCGGTTGATGCAGAACCAGCTCAAAATTCACGGGTGTAAGGTGGTTCTAACGGCGGCACAAGGCCAGGCGTTAACTACGGCTATCCGGGAGGAGGTGTGGGCTACCCAGTACCAACAAGTGAGTGAAGAAAACTGGCAGACTATTAAAGAGTATGCTAAACTTGACATGCTGCTGTTTGCTTGCCGCAGTTTAACCAAACTGTCCACAGAGTACAGCTACACCTCCAAGTACAAGGTAGCGATTGAAAGGTTTCGTAACGCTCTTCTTAAGTTTAGAGATGAACACCTGTTACCCCGACAAAACCTGGCGGTGCAAGCGGCGTATTTTAGATACGTAAACCAATTTGTTTTTCTGGCAGATGTGCCTGACTTTGTAAGACTTCAACCTGTAAACGCCGCCACTCAAAAACAGAACATGGTGAACATGAAACGGTATGCTGTACAACACGGCTACATGAAAACCGAAAAGGAAGACAATGTGTATTTGACTTCCCCCTTGCAACCCATCCCCGAGTTTTTGATTCCCACAAGTGTGTTGGATGACGGTTCAAATGTGGTGTTCCCAGAGCAAACCTTTTTTACACCTGGACCGCCACCACCACCACCCACTTCCTCAGAGGAAGAAAGTGAAGAAGCAGCAGCAGCAGCAATTTACTCACCGCCGTCATCAAGCCCATCATCTTCAAGCCCCTCTGCACCACCTGCATCATCACCCGCGCCACCTACAACACCCGCATCACCCGCACTGCTTCCAGATTTGCCGTCCAGGATGCCTGTTGTTCCATCAGGGGGGAGCCGCCAGAACGAATTGGATGACTTAGCAAAGCTCTATTTCGTGTTTACTTTTCATGACGGAGAAGCTGGTAATTTACGGCCTGCTTTAACCCGTTACGGCCAACAACTACAAGCCACTTACAGACAACGTTTATTAAACTACGAAACACGGAACCACTTAACAGAGGAAGAAGCCAAACAAAACTTGCAAGAGTACAATGACAACCGTGCTGTTCCCTTGCAGCTGCAAAGAGTGGGGGCTAACGTGTACAACAACACCCAAGTCATGTTTCCGTGTCCGTCCTGCAATCAAATTCTAACCCTGAGAAAAACACCCAACCTCATCCAAACCTTTCCCTGTCCAAACTGTAGCGCACCTGTCACCGTGAATTTTCCAAACAACACAGCGGAATAAAAAAAATGTAGTGAAACAAACAAAAATGAATGTGCCTACAGATTCAGCGTTGTATAACCGTGTAAAGCAGCGTGTTTACAAAAACAACCCTGTTCACAGCGCGTACCGCAGTGGTATGTTGGTGCAGTCTTACAAACGTGCCTTTCGGGAAAAATATGGAGCTTCAAGGTCTCCTTACAAAAGACAACCCCAGAGCAAAAGTAGGAGTAGGAGTAGGAGTAGGAGCAGGAGCAGGAGCAGACGTTCACGTAGTCCCCGTAGTGGAGGTCTTAGCCGTTGGTTTAAAGAAGAATGGAGAAACCAACGTGGAGAAGTGGGATACCGGTATAAATCAGATGTGTATCGGCCTACAAGACGGGTGACTAAAAACACTCCTCTCACCTTTCGTGAATTAAGTCCCAAGCGTCTTCAACGTGCACGATCACTAAAACGTAAAACAGGACGCGTAACGAGATTCTAAAGCATCAAGTTGGTTAGGTACACAAGTATTAACAAAGTTGGTCACGTGTCTGACGGGTTGACAAAAAGTTCGACAAAGTTGGTCAGGTGTCTGACGGGTTAACAAAAAATTTGACAAAAGTTGGTCAGGTGTCTGACGGGTTGACAAAAGGTTTGACAAAAGTTGGTCAGGTGTCTAACCAGTTGACCAAAAGTTTGACAAAAGTTGGTCAGGTGTCTAACCAGTTGACCAAAAGTTTGACAAAAGTTGGTCAGGTGTCTGACGGGTTGACAAAAAATTTGACAAAAGTTGGTCAAGTGTCTGACGGGTTTGCAAAAAGTTTGACAAAAGTTGGTCAGGTGTCTAACCAGTTGACCAAAAGTTTGACAAAAGTTGGTCAGGTGTCTAACCAGTTGACCAAAAGTTGGTCAAGTGTCTGACGGGTTTGCAAAAAGTTTGACAAAAGTTGGTCAGGTGTCTGACGGGTTGACAAAAAGTTTGACAAAAGTTGGTCAGGTGTCTGACGGGTTGACAAAAAGTTTGACAAAAGTTGGTCAGGTGTCTAACCAGTTGACCAAAAGTTTGACAAAAGTTGGTCAGGTGTCTGACGGGTTGACAAAAAGTTTGACAAAAGTTGGTCAGGTGTCTAACCAGTTGACCAAAAGTTTGACAAAAGTTGGTCAGGTGTCTGACGGGTTGACAA
>Ga0214923_10006470_pt1 | contig 13154 bp, 9 predicted proteins | sample LL1510_MetaG_FD_177993 | JGI IMG/M metagenome (GOLD analysis project Ga0214923, IMG submission 177993) | Freshwater microbial communities from Lake Lanier, Atlanta, Georgia, United States - LL-1510 | ecosystem: Environmental > Aquatic > Freshwater > Lake | place: USA: Georgia | collected 2015-10-15
ACCTGTTCCGTTTTTCCATCCACCCGCTCAGGGTTGTCTCGCTGGGTAGTCGTTACGTTTTGCAAAATCCCACCCTCACTCAAACCCTTGCGAAAGTCCTCCACCACTTTTGCATCCGCGGCTTCTGACTGCGTCTCAAAGAATCCACCAATTTCCAAAACGGGCACCGAAGTCTTTCCATTGGCTGGCTTTGGAGCGGCACCCTCCCCCTCTGCTACCGGGGCGCTTTCACTCAGCTTCAGGGATGTTACCCACAACCCAGGCAAGCTTTTCGACCGAATCTCCTCCAGCAAGAGAGGCCACCTCATCCTCTCGCCCTCTAAAACAAGAGACTGATTTGCTAGATTCAACAGGTCATTCATTTTTTTCTGCTCGGTGCTTACCTGTGTCAGTGCCCCCTCCACTTCATCCACCTCAGCAGTCTGGGGTGATATGACTGCCCCCAAGCGGGCGGATTGCCAAAACCCGTGGATTCCTGGAAGTAAAAGCATGAAAGCAACTGCTACCGCTACCGCTACCATCGCAGGACGATCTTTGACACGTCCAGCAGCCATTTTTTGTGCTGACCCCAAAATATTAATTTTGCAAGGGCTGTCTGGCAGGCCCCGCAACGCTGCTCCCACCAAACCTGCCCATGCAGGGAAGTTTTTGGCGATCTCAGCGCGATTGACACCCGCTCCAATCGACATCCTTCGAAACGACTGAAAATACTCAACAGGAATCTTTAACTTATCCTGAAAGAACAGATCCGTCAGACCCAAGGCCGCGCCACCCCCTGCCAAAAGCACACGTGTCGGCCTACTCCCTGCCTGTTGGCTTCGATAAAAGGTAATCGAGCGCTCAACTTCTGTGTGCAATCTCGTCATCACCCCACGAGCCAATTTACTGATGCGTGCCGCCTGCTCCTCAGCAGGCTCCTCATACGAACCTCCCGGATGGACAAAACCTTTGGCTCTTTTTAATACCTCTGCTCCCGCAAAGGATTCCTGCAAGTCCGCAGCAATTGCCTGCGTTACACTCGCACCACCCAGCGGCACGACCCGACAAAAGATCTTTTTTCCCTCAACCAGCAGAATATTGGTCGATCTCGCCCCGATCTCCAAAATCAAGGTACAAGACTCAACTTCAGGATACTGATATCGGAAAGCGTTGATCAAGGCAGTGGGAGAAAGATCAACAATATCTGTCTTCAGCCCAGCCGCCGAAGCCGCCGCCATAGTCTCAGTGACCGTCTCAGTCTTCATCGCGACAATCAGAGCCTCCAGCTCGGCCGCTCCAGCTTGGCCTGGGGGGAAGACCTGAAAATCCCAACTTGCCTCCTCAATCGCTGGCACCGCTTGCTGAGCCTCAAATCCAACCATCTGCTCAACTTGTCCCGGGTCACTCAACGGAAGTTTGATCACCCGCGTGAAAACAGAGGGTCCACCCAGACAAAGTGTGGTCAAACCCGATTTGATGCCCACTTCTTTAACCAAAGAGCCTATCGCCTGCATGACAGCTGGAAAAAATTCCGCCGGTTTCGTTGGATCTATATTGAGACTGATGGACCTCAAAAGAGTTAAAACCGGAGCACCCCGTTTGTCCGGACTGATTTCACCGATTCGGACCTCCCCAGCCCCCACATCCAGCACTACTCTTCGTGCAAAAGTTGCCATAATGAAAGCCCCAGCCTATCAGGGCTTTTTCGGTTGAGGATAACGCTTATAATCTTTCGGCCAAAAAGGAGTATCGTAAATCGGAAGCAGAACACCACTCATCTCCTGCGCGTCGGCACTTTTATTCCAATCAGGGTCTTTCTTTCCCCCTCGTCCACTCGGTCCTTTTTCCTTCGCCTCCTGTAAATCAAAGGCACCCTGAACTGGCGCACCCGCCTCGGTTGCCTCCACTTTCAAATTCATCATTCCCTTTGCCCAATCTTGCTCGCCCCCAGGCTTCGTCCCGGCAAAACGCAACACCGATGCGGGAGGCAAGAAAACGCCAGCATAGTGTTTCTTGCCCTTAGGCACATCCCGGTACGTAGCCTCTCCTGTAAGCACAACAAATTTCTCTTTCAACTTGCCCCCCTCGGGCTCAGGCACCCCTTCATAACCCTCTAGGTAGAATTTAAATTTTACTTCAGGCGTGAACTTATTCGTGGTTGAAAAAGGAACATCAATCCTCAACCACCTTCCTTCCTGGGTTGCTTTATTATCATCGACCGATGGCGCCGGTTTTCCGCCTGAGCCTACCGAGTCAGGAACGGATGTTAGCTCTATCTCAAGCTCCTGAACCTTGCCAAACTCCAAATTTGATTTCTCCTTCTTTTCCTCCTGCGCCCCCACTCCCCTAGGGACCCCAGCAATCAAAACCCCAAGGCAAAGAATTTTTAAAGCACCCATGAGAATAATCTAAAGGGGCTAGGTTTACGGTCAATGGAATTGAACCCACCTCTCACCAACACTTTGGAAAAAACTTACTCTTTGCGATCGTATGCCAAATTGGGCCGTAGCCACCTTTCAATCTCCTCCACGGCCACTCCCTTTCTACCCGCATAGTCTTCGACCTGATCCCGACCGATCGGACCTACCGCAAAGTATCGAGCCTCAGGATGCCCAAAGTAAAGGCCACTCACAGAGCTCGCAGGTGTCATCGCACAATTTTCTGTGAGTTGAATCCCCACGCTTGTCTCCGCATCCAATAACGTCATCAACCCCCTCTTTTCTGTATGGTCAGGGCAAGCGGGATAACCCGCAGCAGGTCGAATCCCACGATACTTTTCATCAATCAAATCTTCTTTGGATAACCCCTCCTTTTTCCCAAATCCCCAGGCAGATCGAGCCAATTCATGCATCCTCTCCGCAAAAGCCTCTGCACACCGATCCGCTAAAGCCTTCAACATGATCGCCTGATAATCGTCGTTTGCTTTTTCCAAATCCTTAGCCCAATCCTCCACTCCGTGACCCGCAGTGACCGCAAATGCCCCTAAATAATCCTTCTTTCCACTGCTCACTGGCGCCAGAAAGTCCGAAAGACAACGATTGGGTTCCCCGTCGCTCCTCGCCATCTGTTGCCGCAAACCGTGAACCCTGGCTTTCACCTTCTTTCGAGAGTCATCCTCATACAGTAAAATATCGTCCCCATCGGAATTCGCAGGGAAAAAAGCCATCACACCCCGAGCCCGGATTCGCTTTTCCTTTAAAATCTTAGCGAGGAGGATCCTCGCATCGTCATAAAGCTTTTTCGACTCCACCCCCACCACCGGATCTTCAAGGATTTTTGGAAATCGTCCTCGTAGCTCCCACGCATGAAAGAACGGGGACCAGTCGATATAACCCGCCAGCTCTTCCAAGGGATAATTTTCAAAGACCTTGACCCCTAAAAACTCAGGCTTCTCAGGATCCTTTGACCAATCGAACTTTGCCGCTCGCTTCCGTGCCTCCCCAATCGAAAGAAGTTTCTGCGCTGCCCGACGAGCCTCATAATCCCTCCTCGCCTTCTCCTGATCCGTCCGAACTTGGCATAAATACCCCCCTCGATTCTCAGGCGAAAGCAACTTCTGCGCCACTCCAACCACCCGCGAGGCATCAATCACATGCACTACCGAACCCGTATACGCAGGGGCAATCTTCACCGCCGTATGAGCCGCGCTGGTCGTCGCTCCTCCAATCAACAAGGGAATTTCAAATTTTTCGCGACTCATCTCCTCCGCTACCGTCACCATCTCATCCAAGGAAGGTGTAATAAGCCCACTCAGCCCAATCAGATCCACCCCGCGCGATTTTGCTTCAGCTAAAATCTTCTCACACGGAACCATTACACCCAGATCCACCACCTCGTACCCGTTACAGGCTAAAACTACTCCCACAATATTCTTCCCAATGTCATGGACGTCCCCTTTGACCGTGGCCATGAGAATTTTTCCCGCTCCTTTACTCTTATCTCCAGCCTTCTCCTTCTCCTTCTCCATGTAGGGTGTCAGATACGCCACTGCTTTTTTCATCACGCGGGCACTCTTTACCACTTGCGGAAGAAACATTTTTCCCGCACCGAAAAGATCTCCCACATGCCGCATTCCTCCCATCAAAGGCCCCTCGATCACTTGTAAAGGCCGTCCGTACTTCTGGCGTGCCTCCTCCGTGTCCACATCAATGAAATCAGTAATCCCCTTGAGTAGGGCGTGGAGCAATCTCTCATCGACAGAGCCTTTCCTCCACTCCTCGTCTTTCACCACGGCTTTTCCCCCCGCTTTGACCGTCTCCGCAAATTCCAACAAACGCTCCGTCGCGTCAGGACGACGATTCAGCAGAACATCCTCCACCCTTTCCTTAAGGTCAGCCGGAATCTCCTCATACACCGCCAATTGCCCCGCATTCACAATCGCCATATCCAACCCAGCCTGGATCGCATGATAAAGGAAGCAGCAGTGCATGGCTTCCCGGACCGGATTATTTCCGCGGAATGAAAACGATATATTGCTTAATCCGCCGCTCGTTTTGCAACCAGGCAACGTCTTTTTGATCTCTCGGACCGCCTCAATGAATTCCACTGCGTAGTTGTTGTGCTCCTCAATTCCCGTAGCCACGGTTAAGATATTTACGTCAAAGATGATGTCCTCAGGCGCTAATCCAGCTTTTTCGGTTAACAGCTGATACGCCCTTCGACAGATCGCCACTTTCCTCTTTGCATCGGCCGCCTGCCCCTCCTCATCAAACGCCATCACAATGACCGCAGCCCCATAGCGCCGGACTTTTTTGGCCTGCTCTAAAAAGACTTTCTCTCCCTCTTTTAGGCTGATCGAATTCACCACTGCTTTGCCCTGAACACACTGCAGGCCCGCCTCCAGAACCGACCACTTGGAGCTATCTAAAATAAAAGGAATCCGCGCGATTTCCGGTTCACTTCCGATCAGATGGAGAAACCGCGTCATGCTCGCCTCCCCATCCAACAGAGCCTCGTCGAAGTTGAGATCGATCATGTTCGCACCCGCTTCGACCTGTTGCCTTGCGACCGCCACAGCCTCCTCAAACTTTTCCTCTTTGATTAAAGCGGAGAATTTGGGCGATCCCGTAACGTTCGTTCTCTCCCCAATTGAGGTGAATGATCCCCCCGTCCCAATTTCATAAGGCTCGAGTCCCGCCAGAATGGTAGAGCGGCCTGGGCTAGCAGGGATTCTGGGCTTCGCTCTCGCCACGGCCTGAGCGAGCACCGCTATATGATCCGGCGTCGTGCCGCAACAACCTCCCACCATGTTCAAAAATCCTGCTTGGGCAAATTCTCCTAAAACCTCCGCCATCTGCTCGGGAGTCTCGTCATACCCACCAAATGCATTCGGAAGCCCAGCGTTTGGGTAACAGCTGACAAAACAGTTGGCCAACTTGGATAGCGCCGCCATGTAAGGACGCATCTCTTTCGGGCCCAGCGCACAATTAATTCCAACACTGAAGGGCTGGGCATGCCGAATCGAATGCCAGAACGCCTCGGTTGTCTGCCCAGACAGAGTTCTTCCCGATGCATCGGTAATCGTCACTGAAATCATAACAGGCAATCGATACCCCAACTCGTCAAAAACCTCCTCCATCGCCCACAACGCTGCTTTGAGATTTAAAGTGTCAAACGTGGTCTCGGGAAGAAGCACATCCACTCCTCCCTCGATCAAGGCCCTTACCTGCTCCCCATATGCGTCGGAAAGCTGCCGAAAGGACACCGCCCGATACTCGGGTCGGTTTACATCGGGTGACATCGATGCCGTTCGGTTGGTTGGCCCCACCGCCCCTGCAACCCAGGCCAATCTATTAGGATTGGCTTTCATGTACTCATCCGCCACTTTTCGCGCCAAGCGAGCCGCCTCAAGGTTGATCTCTCTCACAGCCCCCTCCAACCCGTAGTCGGCTTGAGAAATCGAAGTCGAATTAAACGTGTTCGTCTCGATAATTTCCGCCCCTCCCTCCAAATAAGCCCGATGGATTCCGCCAATGACATCGGGCCGAGTCAGCGTGAGAAGATCATTATTTCCTTTCAGATCACTCGGGTGATTCGCATATCTTTCTCCGCGGAAATCCTTTTCCGTCAACTTATGACGCTGGATCATCGTCCCCATCGCGCCGTCCATCATGACAATCCTCTCCCGAAGGGCCTTTTCGAGTTGCCCCCTTCGCAAAATAACTCTTTCACGCGATCCCATGCATCCATCTTAGACAGGTTTTACCCCCTGTCGATATATATATCAACTTATCATGATATATCGATATATCTATATCTACATCGGAACCTTTGCCTTGGCCTAATCCGCCTGTGAGATACTCTTTTCAACTTCTCGGCGCTGTCGTCTAGAGGCCTAGGACAGGTCCCTTTCAAGGACCATACACGGGTTCGAATCCCGTCAGCGCCAACTACTTGCTTCCAGCCTTTAACCAAACTTCGGCCAACTGCCAGTCCGACGGAATTGTGATCTTTAGATTAGGCTCAGTCGCCTCGACCAACATTCCCTTTACCCCCGCCAGTTCCGCTGCCGCCATGCAATCTGTCACCGTCTTTCCCTCAGCCCGTGCCTTCTGTAAACCCTGCCGTAAAATCGTCCCCCGCACCACCTGCGGGGTCTCCATCCTCCATAACCCCTCCCGATCTAACAGACGCACAACATTTCCCTGCCCATCCGCCTCTCTTACTGTATCACTCATCTTTCGAGCCGCCGCAGCGGCTCCCGACTTTTTGGCCCCCGCCATCACTCTCTCAATCAGCCCCGCCGTTGTTAAAACTCGTGCTGCGTCGTGCACCACGGCCCACTCAGCCCAACCCCCTAACGCCTCCAACCCCTCCCAAACCGAGTCCTGCCTCTCCTTACCCCCAACGATCACATCCACTCTCTTGGCCTCATTTGGATAATTCTTCCCAATCCAAACTTTCGCCTCCTCCCTCACATCCGCACGCACAGCCACCACCACCTTCTCGATATCGCGAATCCCTAGCAACACCTCCAACCCGTACGCCAAAACAGGACGCCCCGCGATGGCCGTGATCGATTTATCGTGACCCAACCTCCGGCCCTGACCAGCCGCTAAAAGAATCGCCCCAGCCGAACCGCTCACGGACGCGATCGCTCAAGGGGAGCCGTTTTTTTGTCCGCTCTCTTTCTCCCCTCTCCCTCATCCTCCCCTTTTGCTGAATCATCACTGTAAAACAGAACCCCATGCTTTCTTAAATTCGCCATCAAGTTTTTCATGTCTTGTGCCATCTTCTCGTCCTTCATCATGGTGTAGAGAGGGCCTTTACCATTCTTGGCCTCGTCCAACAGTGCCTGAGCCGACTTCGCAAACCCGTCTACCCTCCTTGCCGCTGATCGAATATCATCCAAGGCAGGCCCCGCCGAAGCCAGCATCGCATTTAAACCCGCCTCCTGCTCCCCCTTTACTCTCTCCCCAGGCTGAATAAATGTTCCGTCCATGGTCTCAGGAGGAACCACCCGAACAAACCGATCACCCAACATCCCATACTGATCAATCCTGAATTTAGAATGAGCAGGCAACTGGGTCCCATCATCGATCCGTAGGGTCAACTCCACGTAATTTTGTCCCACCCGATAGATCGGAGTGTCCGAAACAATTCCGATCTGAGCTCCCCGAAGCAAAACCTTTGAATTTTTTAAAATATCCCTCGCATCCTCAAACTCCACGATAACAGGATAAGTTTTACGAAAGTAATTCCCCAGCTTTCCAAAAGCCACGATCAGGCTGGCGGTAGCCACCAGGCCCGCGATAACGAAGAATCCCACTTTTGTTTCTAAACTACCTTCTTTCATAAGACTCCTTTCCTTATCCTGTGATTCCGATCCCTTCAGCATGCCCGCGAACAAAGTCGCGTACCAGAGGATCCTCACATCGATCCACCTGTTCAGGCGTGCCTTCGAAGTAAATCTTGCCCTCATGCAAATAGGAAATTCTTTCCCCTACCATTCGCGCACTCACCATATCGTGCGTCACCACAATCGAGGCCATACCAAACATCTTCCCTAAATGCAGGATCAGTCGATTAATACTATCCGCCACAATCGGGTCCAACCCCGTAGTGGGTTCATCGTACAACATGATGTCGGGTCGAGAAATGATGGCCCTCGCCAAAGCCGCCCTCTTCTTCATTCCTCCACTCAACTCGGCAGGCATCTTCTCCTCCGTCCCACTTAAGGAAACAATCTTCAGAGCCTCAGCTACCTTGTCCCTTAACACGGAGTCACTTTTTTCTCCCTGTTCCCGCAAAGGAAACGCCAGATTATCAAAAACGGTCAGCGAATCGAACAGCGCAGCTCCTTGAAAAAGCATTCCAATCTTTCTTCGGTACGGGTTCCACTCCTCCTCACTTAGCCCAGTCAGCTTCTTGCCTTCAAAAAAAACCTCCCCTGCCTCGGGTTGCAAGAGCCCCATGATCACACGAAGCATCACACTCTTGCCGCACCCGCTTCGCCCAATCACAACCACACGCTCCGCAGGCCCTAATCTCAAATTAACGCCCCGCAAAACTTCTTGGCCCCCCATGCTTTTCCATATTTCTTTAAGTTGTAACATTGATTTTCTCAGTTGGAGTAAAGGAGCGCATTCAGAAGCACCGTCAGAAAGAAGTTTACAATCAAAAGGGACAGAGAAGCGTTAACGACCGCCTCGGTCGTCGTCTTGCCTACCCCCGCCGTGCCTGGCGGGCAGTTCATTCCCTTATGACAAGCGATCGCCGCAATAATCACCGCAAAAATGAAGGACTTGATCAGCGCAATCACCACGTCCTTGCTATCCGTAAATTTAATCGTGTTGTCCCAGTAGTATGCCCCATCCACACCAAATATTTTTACTGCAACAAAATATCCGCATCCGATTCCCGTGACCAAAGCCAGCCCGGTCAAAATCGGCGCCGATATCACCAAAGCTAAAAACCTCGGCACAATCAGGTACTCCGTCGGATACACCCCCAGAGCCCGCAGGGCGTCCACCTGCTCGGTAATCTTCATGGAACTCAACTCCGCGGCCATCGCTGCTCCCACTCTTCCCGCCAAAAGCAAACAACATAAAACTGGACCTAACTCTCGACACATTGCAATCGAGACGGTCGGCCCGATGGCGGACTCCATGCCGAATCTTTTAAACTGAAACCATACCTGCGCCGCAAACACCGCGCCCGTAAATGCCCCCGTCGTTAAAACCACAACCTGCGAACGAATTCCAATGAAGTACATCTGCTCCCAAAGCTGATCCCACCGAATTCGATACTGGACCATGCTCCGCAAGGTATCGCCGAGAAGAATGAAGACCGATCCAGCCGTCCGACAGGACTCCGTGAAAACGGCTCCAAACTTACCCGCTAAATACACGGCCCAGCCCATCTAATCGTTCTAGGGAACACCTACCCCCGCATCAAGCCGACTGCCTAAACCAACTTTCAATCTCCTGAATGCTAAGCTCATCCAGCCTCTCAACCTCCCGATCCACACTCTCTAAGTGCCCCCCAGGATGCGTTGTTGTCACCCCGACCACCTTCATCCCTGCCGCCCGCCCCGCCTCCACCCCCGCCGGCGCATCCTCAAAAACCACACACCTTTCAGATCTTGCCCCCAAACGCCTAGCCACCTCTAAAAAAACATCCGGCGCAGGCTTCCCTTTCTTCACATGCTCCGCCGTCACTGCTGTTTTAAAAAACATCTCCAAGTCCAAGATCGTTAAACCCAGCTTTACGTTCTTCTCCTCCGTAGAGGAGCCGATTCCACACGCGATTCCCCCCTCCCGAAGCCGCTCCAACCACTGCCGAACCCCAGGCAGTGGCTCAATACCCCAATCCTTCACCACCTCCCGATACAACTCCTCTTTCCTTAAACTCAGCCTCTGAATTTCATTCAAATCCTCAGACCAGTGGAGCATATCCCTCATGATCTCCACATTCCTCCTCCCAAATCCTTTCAAAAAATGCCCCTCGGGCAAAATCTTGCCCTCCTCCCTCGCCAATCTTTCCCAACTTTCCTCATGATGACGCGAGCTGTCCAAGATCACCCCATCCCAATCAAAAATTGCCGTCCAAAGAGCTTTCACCTTATGTGGGCATAGCGACCCACCTTCCCACTTTCAAACTTTCCTCCTTCCGTCATCCTTATCCTATGTCCGCCAAACCCCTCGAAAAACTCAACACCCCTTCGGGCGATGCCATCGAACAGTCCCTCCGCCCCTCACGCCTCACCGATTTTACAGGACAACCCAAACTAAAAGACCGTCTCGGCATCCTGATCGACTCCGCACGCGCCAGATCGCAACCCCTCGATCACCTTCTCCTTAGCGGACCTCCTGGCCTCGGCAAAACAACTCTCGCTCACATTCTCGGAGCAGAGATGAATGCCACGGTCCGTACCACCTCAGGCCCTGCCATAGAAAAAGCAGGCGACCTCGCCGGCCTGCTCACGGGCCTCCAAGAGGGAGATATCCTCTTCATCGACGAAATTCATCGCCTCTCCAAAGTCATCGAAGAGTACCTCTACCCCGCCGTAGAGGATTTTCGAATCGATATCGTCATCGATCAGGGCCCCGCGGCCCGCTCCGTTCGCCTTAACCTTCCCCGCTTTACGCTGATCGGAGCCACCACACGTGCGGGCCTTCTCAGCGCTCCCCTGCGCTCCCGATTCGGCGTCGCCCACCGACTCGACTACTACTCGGTCGAAGATCTTACGACCATCGTGCAACGCTCCGCTTCTCTCCTGGAAGTCAGACTCGAGCCACAGGCCGCCCCCGAAATTGCTCGGCGCTGCCGAGGCACCCCACGCATCGCCAACAACCTCCTCCGCTGGGTCCGTGATTACTCGCTCGCCCGTACCCAAGGCACCGCTTCCGCTGCTACCGCGATTGCCGCCCTAGAGATGCTTGAGATTGATCAACACGGTTTGGACGAAATGGATAAACGTCTCCTCCAAGCCCTCACGGGCAAATGGAAGGGAGGACCTGCGGGACTCCACTCCCTTGCCGCCTCGGTAGGAGAGGAACCAGGCACTCTCGAGGAGGTCCACGAACCGTACCTGATCCTCGAAGGCTATATTCAACGCACTCAACAAGGACGTGTCGCCCTTCCTCGTGCGTATGAAGTCCTCGGGCTTAAACCCCCCGCATCCCAAGCCACACTTCTCTAAAATCAACGCCGGACATATACGGCATGAAACTTTCGCTTTTTCTCTTTGCCACTCTTCTCCCTTTTCTGACCTTTTCGGAGGAAGAAAAACTTTGGCCTCCCCGCGGAAATAACCGCCCCCTGATTGCTGCCACGCAAGCCCTCTGGTGGAACAAAGACGACCCAGAGGCACGCAAACTCAAAGCTAGGGCACTCGATTTTGCAGGACGATATGCAGATGCAGAAAAAGCCGCTCGATACGCTCTCCTCGTCGCCCCTCAAGATCCCGAAATCCAACGCATCCTAGGCCGTAGCCTTCTTCACCAAGGAAAACTTGCCCAAGCCAAAGCCGCACTGGAACGTGCAGGAGAACTCGGCGATCCACTCTCGCGCTCTCTCGCAACTATGCTTCGCCCCGACCGAATGAGCCTCGGTCTCCTGAATCCAAAGATCTCCCGCGCTCTCGTCCAAATCCAAGATGATCAAGGAAGAGGTATCGGATCGGGCTCTTTCGTATCCTCGAACGGCGTCGTCCTTACGGCTGCCCACGTTGTTGCGGGACGTAAGAGAGTTTTGATTCGAAATTCTCTTGGCCAGATCTTTCCCGCAAAAACCGTCTGCCCTGGCGACTTCTCTGCCGATGCTGTTTTGATGCAAACCGCAGCCCCATCCGAATACTATCTCGTTCTCGCCGATCACGATCCTGCTGCCCACGAATCCCTAACCGTGTCTGGCTTCCCTCTTTCCATTGATCTTCCTCTAACCTCTCGGGGCCAAAGTAGAGCCAAAGCAAAAGATGGAACTCTATCCACCACTATTCCCCTTATGCCCGGTCAGTCAGGTTCCCCTGTTCTGAATTCTCAAAACCAAATTGTTGGCTTAGCCTCTCGCGGATCTCTCCCCCTACTCGCTCGAAGCGCCCCCGCTCGCTCCGAGGCTGTTGCAAACTCCGCCCTCACCGCTCTTTGGGATGCCACGCGTCAGCCCGGCCACTTTTCCGATATTCGGACTCTTTCAAAATGGACAGATCGGAACACTTTCTTTGATCCCGCCGTCTCCTCCGCCGAACAGACCATTTTGGATCAAGATTTTGCCCAATCAGAAAAAGCGATTACCCAAGTCATCGAAAAACATCCCAACGACGCCGGACTCCTTCTTCGACGGGCCCTCACCCGCCTAGCTCTGAATCACCCCAGCGATGCCGAAGCGGATATTCGCCTCGCCATATTGAAAGACCCACAAAATCCAGAACCCCACCGCTTCCTATCAGGCCTGCTTCTGCAGACGGATCGCCCAGGCTTGGCGATTGAGGAGATGAAAGTTGCCTATCGCCTCGACCCCGAAGACGCCGATACGGCGGAGGGCCTCAGCGAGCTTTACCTCTCTCAAGGCCAATTTGAGAAAGCCAAATCACCATCCCAAGACGCAACCCGATTAAACCCCCAATCTTCCCGCGCGTGGTCTACTCTTTCTGCTTCTTGTCTTGCAACAGGGCAGCTAGCCGACGCCCGGCAAGCCGCCGAATCTGCCACAAAGTACGGGCCTGAGGATCCACGCGCATGGGTTCAACTCGCGGCCAGCTTAAACGCCGCTCACGACTTTGCAGATGCTGTGGCCGCGTCTGAAACTGCAACCCAACTCGCCCCCACCGAATCTCGCGCTTGGCTAAACATGGCCACAGCCTATGCAGGCTTGGATCGTTATGCTGAGGCTCTGCCCCACGCCGAACGCGCCACCCAACTGGAGCCCAAAAACCGCGCTGGCTGGAATCTCCTCGCCGCCCTCTATCGTGAACTCGATCAACCTGCCAACGCGAACGCCGCAGCCGCCCAGCTACAGTCTCTCGATGCGTCTACAGCAGGACGTTGACCCCGCTCTACTCAACGATATTCTTGTGGCATGAAATCCATCCACCACCTGATTCTCCCCGTCCTCCTATTTCTTCCGTTTCTATCCCTCGTCCAAGCAGAACCGTGCCAGAAAAAGTGCAACGAATGCTGCCCTACCAATGCACCTTGCTGCCCTACCCCCAACTGTACCAAGGCGTGCAACGA
>Ga0214923_10006471_pt1 | contig 13154 bp, 12 predicted proteins | sample LL1510_MetaG_FD_177993 | JGI IMG/M metagenome (GOLD analysis project Ga0214923, IMG submission 177993) | Freshwater microbial communities from Lake Lanier, Atlanta, Georgia, United States - LL-1510 | ecosystem: Environmental > Aquatic > Freshwater > Lake | place: USA: Georgia | collected...
GATGCACCCCTGCACCTTCGGGGTGCGCACAGAGAAAAACCACATGGCTTTCCCATCCCCCGCAGCCGACGCGGCGCACGCAGACCGCGTCAAGCAAGCGGTGGGCTGGTTGCATACCGCCCGTTTTCTCACCACGGCGGCACAACTCCATCATTTACCGGCCTACCAGCAGCCTGAAATCGCCTTTGTTGGGCGCTCGAACGCGGGCAAGTCCACTTGCATCAATGTGCTGACCCAACAGCGGCAACTGGCCTACGCCTCCAAAACCCCTGGGCGCACCCAACACATCAATTTGTTTGCACTGGGCCGGCAAAACCAGACCGATGCGGTGCTGGCCGATTTACCTGGCTACGGCTACGCGGCTGTGCCCAAGGCTGACAAGGTGCGATGGCAGCGGGTCATGGCCAATTACTTGATGTCCCGTGATAACCTCACTGGCGTGGTGTTGCTGTGCGACCCCCGCTTGGGTGTGACCGAACTCGATGAAATTTTGCTGGAAGTGATTCGCCCCAAGGTGCAAGCAGGTCTGAAGTTCTTGCTGCTCTTGACCAAGTCTGACAAGCTCAACCGCAGCGAGGCTGACAAAGCCTTGTCGATCGCAAAGCTTCAATCAGGCGGCGGCCAAGCACATTTGTTTTCTGCCTTGAAGAAAAAAGGCGTGGAGCAACTCAGCCTTCAGCTTTGGGAATGGGCCCATCCCGACAGCCCCGCCACATGATCAGCGAGCAACTTGTCCACTTGCCCCACGGCATTGACCTCCAGTGCCGGGTGGCAGGCACGCCCGGGCGAACCCTGATGCTGTTCTTGCATGGCTTTCCCGAAGACGCCTTTGTGTGGGATAACTTGCTGAGCCATTTTTCCCAACCTGCACATGGCGGATACTTTTGTGTCGCGCCATCTTTGCGCGGCTATGGCGATTCCAGCGCGCCGCCAGAGGTCGCGGCATACCGCGCCAAGTATTTGGTGCAAGACACCGCGGCTTTGGCAGACGCTTTTTCCAGCGAAGCCTTTGTGTTGGTGGCGCATGACTGGGGAGGCGCGGTCGCATGGAACCTGGCCAATCAGCGCCCCGCGCGGCTCAAAGGTTTGATCATCATCAATTCACCCCATCCTGGCACTTTTTTGCGCGAACTGCAAAACAGCCCAGCGCAGCAATCATCCAGTGCCTATATGAATTTCCTGATTCGCCCTGACGCCGAAACTTTGCTGGCAGAGGATGACTACCGCCGTTTGTGGGCGTTTTTCACCAACATGGGCGCCGCCGACGGCCCCCATGCCTGGTTGAACGAATCACTGAAGGACCAATACCGCAAGGTCTGGGACAAAGGCTTGACCGGGGCGCTCAATTATTACCGTGCCTCGCCATTGCGACCACCGCGTGAAGGCGATGCGGCGGCCAACGCCATCCAGTTGCCCCTGGAAATGCTGCAAATTCTGGTGCCCACTTTGTTGATCTGGGGCATGCAAGACATTGCCTTGGGGCCAGGGCTGATTGATGGCTTGGAGGCCTATGTGCCTGATTTGACTTTGCACCGCATCGAAGAAGGCACGCATTGGTTGGTGCACGAGCAAGCTGCGCGGGTTGCCCAACTCATGGAGGTCTGGTTGGCTAGTAGACCGATGCCTCGCCCGCTGGACGGCTCTTGAAACGCTTGTGCACCCAGTAGTACTGCTCGGGTGCGACACGCACCGCCTGCTCGATTTGGTCGTTCATGCGCTGGGTGTCTGCCAACACATCGCCGCTGGGAAAAGCCTCCCACAACGGCCCCATCTCCAAGGCATAGCCGCTGGGCGTCAAGCGTGTGACCACGATGCAAACCCTGGCCTTGCCAAGCTTGGCGATTCGCGGCAGCGAGGTGAGGGTTGCAGCCTGGACGCCAAAAAATGTCGACCACACCGCGCCTTCCGTCCCGAAATCCATGTCCGGTGAAAAATGCAGGCGTTTGCCTTCACGCAATGCCTTGAGCAAAGGTTGCGGTCCCGCTTGGCGGGCAATCGACAACAAACGCCCAGAGCGGTTGCGCCCATTCATCATCCAGTCTTGTGCATGGCGATCACTCAGGGGCACATAAACACAAGCCATGTTCACTTGCTCAAGCAGGGTCAAGGCAATGCCACCTGCGTCCAACCCCACCAGGTGCGGCGCTAACATGATCAAAGGTGAAGGGTCTTGTAACTGTTGCAAGTCGCCTGTGCATCGCAAGCGTTGTTTCAACACTCGCTCAGGCGCGTGCCACAGCCAAGCCCGATCGAGCAGCGATTGCGCCACCAACACGAAATGCCGCTGCGCCATCCCCCTTTGTTGTTCGATTGGGAGTTCGGGCCAGCACAAGGCCAAGTTGGTCGACACCACATGGCCGCGGCGCTCAGACACTTGGAACAACACCTGGCCAAGCAACCAACCCAAGGCACGCAACCACGACAGAGGCAGCCAGGACAAGGCCTGCATCAAGCCTGCCAAGGGGTTCATGCGTGCTGCCCCTGGCGTGGTTGCTTGAATCGGCCGTAACCCCACAGGTATTGCTCAGGGCGTTGGCGGATCAACCGCTCCATGGCTTGGTTGAGTTGCAGCACCGCCTGACCCAAGTCGGGGTCCAAGTCATGTCCCAAAGGCTCTGCATGGATGCAATAGCCTGCCGCATCGGGTAATCGCTCGCCCCAAGCGATCACCACCGCCGCGCGGGTTTGCAGCGCCAAGCGTGCACCCAAGGTCATGGTGTAAGCGTCCCGACCCCACATCTGCGACCACATGCCCATGCCGTCAGGGGGCACTTGGTCTGGCAGCAAACCGACGGCTTCGCCGCGACGCAAGGCCTTGAGCAACTGGCGCACACCGTCCATGTTGGTGGGGACGGCACGCATATGTGGGCGCTTGCGGGCATGGCTTAACAGTTGGCGCAGCCAAGCCTGGCGTGCGGGGCGGTATAGCACCGTGATGGGCCCGTAGCGTGGGCCAAAGTGGGCAGCGCTAGAGGGCGCGGTGATTTCATAGCAACCCAAGTGCGGCGTCAAAAAAACCACGCCTTGGCCTTTGTCGTAAGCCGCCTCGATGTGCTGCAAACCGTCCCAGGATACCGGCATGGGTGCGCCAAACCAGACCCGAAAGGCTTCCAAGGTTTGGCAACCTGCCGCGGCCACCGCTGGGCGCACCTGAGAAAAGCGATAACCGGCTTGGCTGGACTGGGCGTCGAAATGGCGCCGGTAGGTGGGAGACAAAGCCCACACCAACCAGCCCAACACGGCGCCGACTCGCTGCATCCAAGGCAAAGGCAGGCAAGCCAAAAAGCGAAACAGTCTAGTCATGGCATGGGCAAATAGAAAGCGTGCATAGGGCAGGCTGGCGAGGGTTGTTCTTTGGCTAGAATAAACATTGTCGCTGAGTTAATGAAGCAACTTGCAGGGCGACCAACTCGCAAGAGTCGACTGTGGATCACGGTCATCTGCTAAAGCGTTCGCCAAACTCCTTGTTGGGCAACGCATGCCAACACTTACAGGAGCAATCACATGGCGAACGACTATCTCTTTACTTCCGAATCGGTCTCGGAAGGCCACCCCGACAAAGTCGCCGACCAAATTTCAGACGCAATTTTGGACGCGATTTTCAAACAAGACCCGCGCAGCCGAGTCGCTGCCGAAACCCTGACCAACACCGGTTTGGTGGTGCTGGCTGGCGAAATCACCACCAACGCGCAGGTCGACTACATCCAGGTGGCCCGCGACACGATCAAGCGCATCGGCTACGACAACACCGAGTACGGCATTGACTACAAGGGTTGCGCGGTCATGGTTTGCTATGACAAGCAATCCAATGAAATTGCGCAAGGCGTGGACCATGCAGCGGATGACCACATGAACACCGGTGCTGGCGATCAAGGCCTGATGTTTGGCTATGCCTGCAACGAAACCCCAGACCTGATGCCCGCGCCCATTTACTATGCCCACCGATTGGTCGAGCGGCAAGCGCAGTTACGCCGCGATGGCCGACTGCCATTCTTGCGCCCGGACGCCAAAAGCCAGGTGACCATGCGTTATGTGGACGGCAGACCCCACAGCATCGACACCGTGGTGCTGTCCACCCAGCACAGCCCGGACCAATCCGAATCGCAAACCAAGATGAAGGCGTCTTTCAATGAAGCCATCATTGAAGAGATCATCAAGCCGGTCCTGCCCAAGGAATGGCTCAAAGACACCCGCTATCTGATCAACCCCACAGGCCGTTTTGTCATCGGTGGTCCGCAAGGCGATTGTGGCTTGACCGGCCGCAAAATCATTGTCGACACCTACGGTGGTGCGTGCCCCCATGGCGGCGGTGCTTTTTCAGGCAAAGACCCCTCCAAGGTCGACCGCTCGGCCGCTTATGCGGCACGGTATGTCGCCAAAAACCTGGTGGCTGCAGGCTTGGCCACGCAGTGCCAGGTGCAAGTGGCTTACGCAATCGGGGTAGCAAAACCGATGAACATCACGGTCAACACCCTTGGCACCGGCGTCATGCCTGACGAACAGATTGCCGCCTTGGTCAATACGCATTTCGACCTGCGACCCAAGGGCATCATCCAGATGCTGGACTTGCTGCGCCCGATTTACGAAAAAACCGCTGCCTATGGCCACTTTGGCCGCGACGAGCCCGAGTTCACTTGGGAGCGCACAGACCGCGCTGCTGCCCTGAAAGCCGCTGCAGGCAGGTAAAGCCCAAGCCCCGCGGCGCGGGGCTGGATGAGGTGTGATGCGCTCAGGCCGCTTGGCGTTGATCTATTGCCAAATGGTTGGCGCCGCCAATCGAGATTTTTCGAGGCAATTTTTCCTCTGGAATGACGTTCTCGAGTTTGACCACCAGCAAGCCATTGAGCAAATCTGCCGAGCGCACCACCACGGTTTCCGCCAATGTGAAATGGTGGGTGAAGTCGCGGATGGCAATGCCCTTGTGCAAGCACTGGCCTTGCGGCTCTTTGCTCACTTTGCCAACGATGCTGAGTTTGTTGCCTTCAGCGGTGATGTCCATATCAGCTTCTTGAAAACCCGCCACAGCCACCTCGATGGCGTATTCGTTTTCGCTGAATTTGACAATGTTGTAAGGCGGGTAAGACTGGGCGCGCCCCGCATTGCTGGGTGAATCAATTTCTTCAAACGCCTCAATCAGTCGGTCAAAACCAACCGAGTTGAGCAGCAAATTCCGACCAAATGCATAAGCCATGTGGATACTCCTTTTTAACAGCAAGTCAATGAAATCGCCAAACCCTGAAGGCGTTTGGATGCACATGAGTTGGGGATAATTTGTCGATGTTTCAAGATGGCAATGTCAATCAGACCGCTGCAGACCTGGGTTTGGGTCCCGCGCCAATTTCGCACATGCTTTACCTGCATGGCTTTCGCTCCAGCCCCCAATCGGCCAAAGCCCGATGGATTGCGGCTTGGTTGCAGCAGCACCGCCCCGACATCGTGTGGTGTTGTCCGCAGTTGCCCGCATCTCCCCGGGCGTGTGCCTGTTTGCTGGCCTCCTTGGTCAAGGACTGGCCACGCGCCAGCATGGCTGTGATAGGTTCATCTTTGGGTGGTTTTTATGCGACCTGGGCTGCCGCCACCTGGGGCTGTGCTGCGGTCTTGCTCAACCCAGCTGTTGATCCCGCTCGTGACCTGAAGGCCCACATCGGTGAGCACACTGTTTGGCAGTCGCCGGCGGAAAAGGTGTACTTTGACCCCTTGTACATCGACGAACTCAAAGCCTTGTATGTCGGTGCAAACCTTTCCGCCCGGTTGTTGGCGGTGATAGCCAGCGGGGACGAGGTGCTGGATTGGCATGACATGTCGACGCGCTACGCCAGGGCGGCGCAGCACATCATCCCCGGATCGGACCATGGGCTGAGTGACTTTGCGCATCACTGGCCAGTTGTGAGACAATTTTTGCAAATTTAATTCTTAAATACGCATTCTGCAGATTGTCAGCGGCTGATGTCTTGAAATCTCCTGAAAAACCCTTATCATCAGCAGTCGAGGGCAGCGAGTGCTAACAGCATGGTTGCCCCGTGACTGACCATGCACAACCGTGCATGCCTTGATTAATGATCCCCTTAGGAGAAACCATGAAACTTCGTCCTTTGCACGATCGCGTGATCGTCAAACGCATCGAAAGCGAAACCAAAACCGCCTCCGGCATCGTCATCCCTGACACCGCTGCTGAAAAGCCAGACCAAGGCGAAATCCTGGCCGTCGGCCCAGGCAAGTCGAATGACAAAGGTGAGGTCAAGCCCTTGGGCGTGAAAGTGGGCGACCGTGTTTTATTTGGCAAGTACAGCGGTCAAACCGTCAAAGTCGATGGCGACGAATTGTTGGTCATGAAAGAAGAAGACCTGTTCGCTGTTGTCGAGAAATGAAGCGACAGCACCTGACAGCACCTGTCCTGCAAACGACTGGTTTGCCAAAGCTCTCAATACCTTTTATTTCATTGATTTTTCTGGAGTCCTAACATGGCAGCAAAAGACGTAATCTTCGGCGGTGAAGCCCGCGCACGCATGGTTGAAGGCGTGAACATCTTGGCCAATGCGGTCAAAGTAACCTTGGGCCCCAAAGGCCGCAATGTGGTGCTCGAGCGCTCTTTCGGCGCCCCCACCGTGACCAAGGACGGTGTGTCCGTGGCCAAGGAAATTGAACTCAAAGACAAACTGCAAAACATGGGTGCGCAGATGGTCAAGGAAGTGGCTTCCAAAACCTCTGACAATGCCGGTGACGGCACCACCACCGCCACCGTGCTGGCCCAAGCCATCGTGCGTGAAGGCATGAAATACGTGGCTGCTGGAATGAACCCCATGGACTTGAAGCGTGGCATTGACAAGGCAGTCACTGCCTTGATCGCCGAATTGCAAAAAGCCTCCAAAGCCACCACCACCAGCAAAGAAATCGCGCAAGTCGGCTCCATTTCTGCCAACTCCGACGAGTCCATCGGGAAGATCATTGCCGATGCCATGGACAAAGTGGGCAAAGAGGGCGTCATCACCGTGGAAGACGGCAAGTCACTCGACAACGAACTCGACGTGGTGGAAGGCATGCAGTTTGACCGCGGCTACCTCTCGCCCTACTTCATCAACAACCCAGACAAACAAGTCGCGTTGTTGGACAACCCCTTCGTGCTGCTGTTCGACAAAAAGATCAGCAACATCCGCGACTTGTTGCCCACACTCGAGGCCGTTGCCAAGGCCGGTCGTCCTTTGTTGATCATTGCCGAAGAGGTTGAAGGCGAAGCCTTGGCCACTTTGGTGGTCAACACCATCCGTGGCATCTTGAAAGTGGTTGCCGTCAAAGCCCCTGGCTTTGGTGACCGCCGCAAAGCCATGTTGGAAGACATTGCCATCCTGACCGGCGGCAAAGTCATCGCCGAAGAAGTGGGTTTGACGCTCGAAAAAGTCACTTTGGCTGACCTGGGCTCTGCCAAACGCATTGAAGTGGGCAAAGAAAACACCACCATCATCGACGGTGCCGGTGCCGCTGCCGACATCGAGGCCCGCGTCAAGCAAGTGCGCATCCAAATTGAAGAAGCCACCTCTGACTACGACCGCGAAAAGCTGCAAGAGCGCGTGGCCAAGTTGGCCGGCGGTGTGGCCGTGATCAAAGTGGGCGCTGCCACCGAAGTCGAAATGAAAGAGAAAAAAGCCCGTGTGGAAGACGCCTTGCACGCCACCCGTGCTGCAGTGGAAGAAGGCATCGTAGCCGGTGGTGGCGTGGCCTTGTTGCGCGCACGCCAAGCGGCCGGCGACATCAAAGGCGAAAACGCTGACCAAGAAGCCGGTATCAAACTGGTGTTGAAAGCCGTCGAAGCGCCTTTGCGCGAGATCGTTTACAACGCCGGTGGCGAGCCATCTGTGGTGGTGAACGCTGTGTTGGCCGGCAAAGGCAACCACGGTTTCAACGCTGCCAACGACACCTATGGCGACATGATCGAAATGGGTATCTTGGACCCCACCAAAGTGACCCGCACGGCCTTGCAAAACGCGGCATCCGTGGCCTCTTTGATGTTGACCACTGAAGCCATGATCGCTGAAGCGCCGAAAGAAGATGCACCCATGGCTGGCATGGGCGGTGGCGACATGGGTGGCATGGGCGGCATGGGCGGCATGGGCATGTAACCTGCCTGTGACTGGACCTTCGGCCCTTTGGCCACTCAACAAAACCCCACGAGTGATCGTGGGGTTTTTTTCATTATGCTCAGCCCCTATGGCCCATATTCGATACCTGATCGATTTGTACCCGCAGGCCTGGCTGCTTTTGGCCATGCTGGCAAGCCTGCCTGTGCAGGCTGAATTGTCATTGCATGTGCAAGAGCAGGTGTACGACCTGCGCAGCCAATCAGCGGTTCCCACGCAAACCTGGCTCGACAGCATGCAGCAAGCAGACATCTTGCTGCTGGGCGAAATACACGATAGCCCCAGACAACACCAGATTCGCGCAGAAGTCTTGCGCCACTTGCATATACCCGGCCTGAACGTCGTGGCTGAGCAATTAAACCAAGGCGAACAAGCAGTGGCCAAATCAGACACGCTCACGGCTTTGCAGGCAGCGGGTTTTGACGCCACAGGCTGGCGCTGGCCCTTGCACCAGCCTGTGTTTGAAGCCGCATTCGAGCGCCAGCTGCCTGTGCTGGGTGGCAATGTCCGCTCGGTTGAGGTGAAAGCCATTTATGCCAGCAAAGGCCAGTCGGCACCTGCGGCTTTGCAAGCCCTGCTGGCAAAAGCTGCTTTGAACGCGGACCAACAGCGAGCCTTGCGGCATGAAATAGACCAAGGTCACTGCGGCGCATTGCCCGCTTCGCAGTTCGAGCACATGGCAGCTGTGCAGCGCACACGCGACGCAGCCATGGCGCAGGTCGCTTTGCAGCACCTGCCGGCCGTGGTGCTGGCAGGCAATGGCCATGTGTGGAAACACCTGGGTGTGCCGCAGATCATCCAGGCCAATCGCCCTGACTTGAAGACAGTGAGTGTGTTGTTCATGGAGCAAGACCCTGATCTGACGCCCGCGCAAAGGCAAGCCTGGCTGCAAAGCCTGGCGCATCAGGCGGATTGGGTCTGGGTTGGTCCGGTCATCGACAGACCCAACCCCTGTTTGGCCTTTAAAGCCAAACCCTGAAGGCTCAGCTCTGCAGCATGGTTTCGAGTTTGCGCACATCCGTGCAGAACATGCGAATGCCTTCTGCCAGTTTGTCGCTGGCCATGGCGTCTTCATTCATGGCCAGACGAAATTGTGCTTGGTTGAATTGAACCGCAGGCAGATCCAGTGCCTGGGCTGACTTCACATCGAGTTGACTAGGCACATCGGCATTCACGGCTTGCAATTGGGCCAGCAGCTCAGGCGAGATGGTGAGCAGATCGCAACCAGCCAAAGCGGTGATTTGACCCAGGTTGCGAAAGCTCGCGCCCATCACCTCAGTGGCAATGCCATGTTTTTTGAAATGGTTGTAGATGTGACGCACGCTTTTGACGCCAGGGTCATTGACACCTGCATTGGCTGCTTCATCCCACTGCGCACCAGCGGCCTTTTTGTGCCAGTCATGAATCCGTCCCACAAACGGGGAAATCAAAGTCACGTTTGCCTGGCCACAAGCCACCGCTTGGGTAAAAGCAAACAGCAATGTCAGGTTGGTGCGGATGCCCTCTTTCTCCAGCTCAGCAGCGGCTTGAATGCCTTCCCAGGTGGCTGCGATTTTGATGAGCACGCGTTGTCTCGTGTCCACCCCCTGTGCTTGGTAAAAAGACGTGATTTGCCTGGCCCTTGCCAACGTGGCTTCTGTGTCAAAACTCAAGCGTGCATCCACCTCGGTCGAGACACGTCCAGGAATGTGCGCCAAGATCTGGCAGCCAAACCGAACCAACAAGTGGTCCACCCGTTGGTCCAGGGATGCCCCTGGGTGCGAATGCAAGGTCGCTTGCAACATCTGCTGGTGCTCAGGCATTTGCACCGCCTTCAAGATCAGCGAAGGGTTGGTGGTTGCGTCTAGCGGTTGGAACTGGCTGATTTGCTTGAAATCACCCGTGTCAACAACGACCTTGGTGTGTTTTTTCAGGGCTTCGAGTTGATTCATGGCTGGGATTATCACCACCAGGGATGTCTGGCTTGCTGCCACATGGCAAACCGCGATTGCCGCTAAAGTCACACCATGTGTTCTGTTCTTGTCTTAGGCGGATCTGGCTTTGTCGGTCGCCATGTGTGTGAAGCGCTCAACCGGGTTGGTGCTCAGGTCACCGTGCCCACGCGACGCTTGCCAGCGCGGTCGTTGCAAATGCTGCCAAAGGTGACCGTGTTGCAAGCTGATGTGCATGACCCCAGGCAATTGGCTCGGTTGGTTTCAGGCCATGATGTGGTGGTGAATTTAGTGGCGATTTTGCACGGCAACTCGGCTGAATTCGAACACAACCATGTGGTGCTGGCGCGATTGCTCGCCCAAACCTGCATAGACCAAGGTGTGCCTCGGTTGGTCCATGTGAGTGCGCTTGGTGCTGATTTGCACGGCCCCTCGATGTACCAGCGCAGCAAAGCGCAGGGCGAAGCGGCTTTGCAAAGCGGGGTGGTGCAAGGCCTGGCGTTGACCGTGCTGAGGCCAAGCGTGATATTTGGCGAAGACGATGCTTTCCTCAACCTGTTTGCCAAACTGCAAGCCTTGACCCCGGTGGTGCCACTCGCCAGTGCACGCACACGCTTTCAACCGGTGTGGGTGAAAGATGTCGCGCAAGCCATCGTGCACGCGGTGTTGCACCGCGACACAATCGGGCAAATTTACGAGTTGGTGGGGCCCGAGGTGTTCACGCTGCAACAACTGGTGGAACATGCCGGTAACTGGGCTGGTCACCCGCGTTGGGTGTTTGCCCTGCCCCATCCCTTGGCATATTTGCAGGCCGCCTTGATGGAAATGCTGCCAGGTGTCCCCCTGATGAGCCGAGACAACCTGGCTTCCATGCAAGTGGACAACCTGGCAGACGGCAGGCTGCCAGGTCTGTCTGACTTGGGCGTGGCGCATGCCACGGGTTTGGACGCTGTGTTTCCCCAAAAGGCCTGAGCATGCAAACCTATTTGGTCGGCGGTGCGGTGCGCGACAGCTTGATGGGCATCACGGGTTCTGACCGTGATTGGGTGGTGGTAGGCAGCACCCCTGAAGCCATGCTGGCGCAAGGCTTCACGCCAGTTGGCAAAGACTTTCCGGTTTTCTTGCATCCCCAAACCAAAGAAGAATATGCCTTGGCACGCACTGAGCGCAAGACAGCACCTGGCTATAAAGGCTTTGTTGTGCATGCCGCGCCCGATGTCACCCTCGAACAAGATCTGGCCAGGCGAGACCTGACCATCAACGCCATGGCCCTCGATGGGCAAGGCTGCTTGATAGACCCCTTCCAAGGACAAACAGACATCGCACAACAGGTCTTCAGGCATGTCACCGAAGCCTTTCGTGAAGATCCGGTGCGCATCTTGCGGGTTGCCCGTTTGGCCGCTCGCTTTCCGCAGTTTCGTGTGGCGGCGCAAACCCTGGAACTGATGCAAGACATGGTGCAGGCTGGCGAAATCGATGCCTTGGTGCGCGAGCGGGTATGGCAAGAGCTGACCAAGGGCTTGATGGCCGCTCAGCCGTCACGCATGTTGCAAGTGTTGCGCGACTGCGGTGCGCTGCAACGTTTGCTGCCAGAGGTTGATCGTTTGTATGGGATACCCCAACCGGTCGAACATCACCCTGAAGTTGACACGGGCATACACCTGGAAATGGTGCTGGACGAATCCGCACGCATGAACGCCTCGCTGGAAGTGCGCTTTGCCGCGCTCTGTCACGACCTGGGTAAAGGCAACACCCATCCCAGTGCTTTGCCACAACACATTGGCCATGAGGGTCGCAGCGTCAAGTTGCTGCGCGGGATATGTGAACGCCTGCGCGTACCCCAGGCATGCAAAGAACTCGCCGAGGTGGTGGCGCAAGAACACGGCCACATCCACGACAGTTTGAAGCTGAGTGCCGAGGCGCTGCTGCGTTTGTTGCTGCGCTGTGACGCGATGCGCCGACCCGACAGATTTGGCCAGGTTTTACTGGCCTGTGAGGCTGATTCGCGTGGTCGCCTGGGCTGGCAAGACCGCGCTTACCCGCAAGCCCAACACCTGCTGAGTGTGCTTGGAGCCGCTTTATCGGTGAACACCGCGACCCTGTCAGAACTGGCCATGCAACAAGGCTTGAAGGGCGCTCAACTGGGTCAACAGATTGATGCTGCGCGTTTGCAAGCCATCAAAGCCGCCATGCCAACCTGATCATTGCGGTGTGGTTTTTTCTGGCCAACGGCCTGCCAGGTTTTTCAAAAGTTGCGCATGCGCCAAATGCTGTCGACTTTGCATGTCAAGCAAGCTGCGTTCTGCCGTCAAGGCGCTGGCCTGGGCCGTGACCACATTCAAAAAACTGACTGTGCCCGCGCTGTACTGCGCTTGGGCAATGTCCAGGTTGCGACGTGCGGATTGCAAGGCCTGGGTTTGCGCAACCGCTTGCCATTGCAGCTGTTGCGCTGCCACCAGGTTGTCTTGCAGCTCTTGCAGGGCTAGCAACACAACTTCCCGGTACGCCATACCCGCGCCATCCAGAGCGGCCTTGGCTTCTGCCTTGATCGCTTCACGCTGACCCCCATCGATCAGGTTCATCGCCATGCTCGGGCCCAATGACCAAAGCAATGAAGAGGCGCTGAAGACATTGGTCAGTTCGCTGCTGCGGTAACCCAGGTTGGCTGAGAAGCCCAAATTTGGGAAAAAGGCGGCTTGCGCGACGCCCAACTGCGCTTGCGAGGCCAACACCCGCTCAGCGGCTGCGCGGATGTCAGGTCGATGTTTCAGAACCTCTGCTGAGATGTTATTTGGCAACACCGGCAATTGCGGCCAAGCACCTTCAGCGAGTTTGAATTCAGCAGGTGTCAGACCCAGCAACACGGCCAAGGCATGGTGCAACTGCATGCGAGAGGTGTTGACATCGATGGCTTGCGCCTGCACGGTGGCGAGTTGCACCTCGGCTTGTGCGACGTCCGCCGCCGAGACCACGCCCGCCTCATAGCGAAAGCGAGTAAGCGACAAAGCGCGTGAATAAGCTTGCTCGGCTTGCGCCAACACCTGTCCTTGGCGTTCCGCGGTGCGCAAAGCCAGGTAGGTTTGGACCAAGG
>Ga0214923_10006472_pt1 | contig 13151 bp, 10 predicted proteins | sample LL1510_MetaG_FD_177993 | JGI IMG/M metagenome (GOLD analysis project Ga0214923, IMG submission 177993) | Freshwater microbial communities from Lake Lanier, Atlanta, Georgia, United States - LL-1510 | ecosystem: Environmental > Aquatic > Freshwater > Lake | place: USA: Georgia | collected...
TATGTTTTTTGATGAGGAAAGAATTTTATATGTAAGACAAATGATCCTTTCAAAAACTAAAGAAGATCGCTTAAAAGCTTTAGAAAAAATTTTACCTTTTCAAAGAAAAGATTTTGTTGAAATATTTACAATCATGAAAGGTCTTCCTGTAACAGTAAGATTACTAGATCCTCCGCTACATGAATTTTTACCAAAGACGGAAAAAGAAATTGATGTAGTTGCAAAATCTTTAAAAATTCATTCAAGTGAAATTAAAAATAGAATAAATTATTTGCATGAGGAAAATCCTATGTTAGGCCATAGAGGTTGTCGTCTTGCAATTTCTTTTCCAGAAATTTATGAAATGCAATGCCGAGCAATCTTTGAGGCTTTATACGAATTACAAAAACAGAAAGTAGAAGCAGTAATTCCAGAGATTATGATACCACTTGTGGCAACTGAAAGAGAAATTGAAATTTTAAAATTATTAGTTGATCGTGTTGCCAAAGAAGTTCAAAAAAATAATAATTTTAAAGTTGATTATTTAGTAGGCACTATGATTGAACTTCCGAGAGCCGCGCTCAATGCAAAAAATATTGCAAAGCATACGGATTTTTTTAGTTTTGTACAAACGATTTAACACAGACAACTCTTGGAATATCAAGAGATGACTCAGGTAAATTTTTGGACGATTATGTAGAAAATAAAATATTTAAAATCGATCCTTTTATTAGCATTGATCAAGATGGTGTTGGTGAACTTATAAAGCTGGCCTGCTCAAGAGGACTTGAAACAAATAAGAATATAAAACTTGGAATATGTGGTGAACACGGTGGAGACCCAGACTCTATAGATTTTTGTCATAGAGCAGGATTAAATTACGTATCTTGTTCTCCTTATAGAGTACCCATAGCTAGATTGTCTGCCGCTCAAGCAAGTATAAGGTCAAAAAAATAGATAATTTAAGAACCCTAATTATTTGAATCATTAAAAATGAGTATTTATTGGGCTTTTTTAGAAATTTTTATTAAGAATGTTGTCTTTTCCTTGTCAAAAAAACATTTACAGAAAAGCCTAAATTAAATAGTTTCGCCGCTAATTAACTTAACAATAAGTAAAAATAAATGAAAACAATACTAGCAACTATCGTAAGTATGTTCTTGTTTGTATCTTTTGCAAATGCTCAAGCTAAATCTTGTGCTGACTTAATCAAAAGTTACGATACTGGAATTAAAACTACTAAATTAGATGCAGCGACTACAAAAAAAGCTGGTGATCTTAGAAAATCAGCTGGTGATGCACTAGCAGCTAAAAAAGAAGCTGATTGTGTTAAAGCAATCAATGAAGCCTCTAAAGTAGCCGGTTTAACTAAACCTGCTGCAGCTGCTCCAGCTAAAAAGAACTAAAAAGTAAGCATTTTTTAAAGTGCTAATTTTATAATTAGCACTTTAAAATTCTCTCCCAATTCAATTCTAAATATATTTAAAAAAATTTAATTTTTTTTTTGTTGTAAATGATCTTTATGATGAAAAAAGAAATATAAATAAGATAGTATGCAACAAATAGTAAATATAGATAAAGCCAGTTGATAGGCTATCAAGGTAGTGTAACCAAAAGATTTAAATAAATCTATAAATATTCCAATAGCCCACTGGACAGAAAATGTTCCAAGGAATAAAATTAAATTATAACTTGATAGAGCTTTGCCAGCAATTGTATTTGAAAAAATCATACCGACGGCAGGCTGAGCAAGCGAAACAAATACGCTAGAAATTAAAAAAAGCGCAAAGTGAAAACCACTTACGTTTTCTCCTGAATAAATAATAAATCCAAGAGCTAAAAAACTAAATGGGACTCCATAAATAATAATTTTATCTGTAGAAATACCTTTTTTATAGAGGTAAGGATTAATAAATCCCCAAATAAAAAATGTTACGAGCATAGATAAATTTAACCAAAATAAATTTAAGGCAGCTTGCGTTGCTGTAAAGCCACTCACATTAGTCATCCAGGGTCCAGCCCATAGAGTTTGAATTGCTTGCAACCCTCCATAATTAAAAAAACCAAGCGGAACTAAACTTAAAAAATATGGATGCTTCCAAATAACTTTGTAACTTAAAAATCCATCATCCTTTATTTGTGTATCAGTTTTGTCCCAAGAAGGAATTATTAGAACTATAAGTATAATTGTAATAAAAATTAAACCAGAAAGTAGTAAAAAAATATTCCTCCAACCTATTTCTGGTAATAATAATTGTATAGGAACAGTTGATGCCAACATCCCCAATGCTCCTGCCATCAACATCCAAGCATTTGCTCTTTGCTGTTTATCAAATGGAAGCCATTTTCTATATCCTGTAAGAGGAGCCATTAAACATACAGACACACCTACTCCAATTAAAATTCTAGAGATTAAAAGACTAAAAAAATTTTCAGAATTTGAAAAAGCAATTGTGCTGAGAAATGCAATTATCAAGAAAAATAGAATAATTTTTTTTGGGCCGTATTTATCTAAAAAATATCCATTAGGCAGTTGCATAGCTGCAAATCCTAAAAAATATCCTCCAGCCAAAAGTCCAAGATCTGCAGCTTTTAGTCCAAGCTCCTGTGAAAAAACGGGCGACAAAGTTGCAGTACTTGCCCTTATCAATGTTGATATGAAGTAACCTAAGGCAAATACTAAAAATACAAAAATTGCCTTATTTTTTGTAAGTAAGGTATTACTCAATATAAATTCCTTTCAATTATATTTATTATTATCACTAATTATCAATTTTTAATTTTTTAAAAAATTCTAAAGATTCAGGATTGGCTAGCGCCTCAAAATTATCAATTTTATCGCCATTAATTATTTTTCGTACGGCGACTTCTACAATCTTATTAGATTTTGTTCTAGGAATATCAGGACAAACGATAATTTTAGATGGAATATGTCTAGGACTGCAGTTTGTTCTAATTTTTTTTTTAATTTTATCTTCAAGCTCTTTTGAAAATATACATCCAGATGCTAGTTTTATAAAAAGAATTATTCTTATATCATCTTGATAATTTTGACCAACAACAATTGACTCTAAAATTTCATCAAATGATTCTACTTGTCTATAAATCTCTGAAGTTCCAATTCTAACTCCTCCTGGTTTTAAAGTGGAATCGGATCTTCCATAAATAATGTAACCACCATTTTTAGTCTTTTGAATGTAATCTCCATGATGCCAAATATTTTTATATTTTTTAAAATAGGCTTTTAAAATTTTATCTTCAGATTTATCATTCCAGAACATCACAGGCATAGATGGGAATGGTTTTTTAATTACTAGTTCACCATTCTCGCCTACTTTTGTAGAGTTACCATTTTCATCAAAAACATCAACATCGATGCCTAGACTGGGGCATTGAATTTCTCCAGCATAAATATTACTAAAAGGATTACAAATATTTATTACCCCCACAACATCAGTTCCTCCAGAAATTGATCCTAAATGAACATCTTTTTTAATTTTCTCGTAAACATATACAAAACTTTCTTTTACAAGTGGACTTCCTGTTGAAGTAATTATTTTTAAATTTTTTAAATTATAATTCTTTGCATCAAATTTTTCTTTTTTTAGAAAATCGATATATTTTGCTGAAACTCCAAATAATGAAAACTGATGTTGTTCACAGTATTTAATTAGACAATCGGTATTATTATAAAATGGAAACCCGTCGTAAAGATAAATACTAGATTTGCAGGCAAGACCTGCAACAAGCCAATTCCACATCATCCAACCAGTGGACGTGAAATAAAAAAGTTTATCATTTTCTTTTACATCACAATGAAGAATAAGCTCCTTCATTTGTTCCAATAATGCATTTCCAGCACCATGAACTATACATTTTGGGTAACCCGTAGTTCCGCTCGAATAGAGAATATAAATAGGTTGAGAAAATGGAAACTCTTCAAATATTTCATCTAATTCATTTTTTTTAAAAATATTATCTAATGAATAATATTGATGCTCAATATGCTCATTATCGTAATCAAATATAACCACATGTTTAATAGATGGAATTTTATTAATAATTTCAGGAATTTTCTCAAGAAGAGATATTTTTTTGCCGTTATAAAAATAATAATTTGCACTAATTAAAACCTTTGGCTCTATTTGCAAGAATCTGTCAACAACACCTTGAATTCCAAAATCTGGTGAGCAGGATGACCAAATTCCTCCAATTTTAGCTGTACCTAAAAATGCAATAATTGGTTCTATAGTGTTTGGAACATAAGCAGCAATTCTGTCATTTTTTTTTATGCCAATTTTTTTTAAAAAAGCTGAAAATCTACAAGTTTTTTCATATAATTCTTTCCAAGTTATTTTTTTTTCAAATCCAGTTTCGGATCTAAAAAAAATAGATATTTCATTATTTTTTTTGGTTAATAAGTTTTTTGCAAAGTTTAAAGTTGAATTTGGAAAAAATTGAGTTTTGTGAAAAATTTTATGTCTATTTATAATTTGTTTTTTTTTTGTTCCTTGTAATTTAAAAAAATCCCAGCACTCAGACCAAAAATCCTCATCAAATTTTACAGACCATTCCCACAGTAAATTATAGTCTAATCCAAATGAAACATTATATTTTTTTTCTATTAAATTTTTAAATTTAAAAAGATTAGAGTTTTCAATTTTAGATTTGCTTGGAGACCAAAGAAGTTCGCTCACCGTATTTAATTAAAAATTTAAAGATATATCTTCATGACTTGCTGTGCATTTTGAAACATAAAGCGCATGTTTTCTTGGAATTCTTTCTTGCATTCTTACACCAAGAGTGTCCACTATCTCTTTGTTATAAGTTTCAAATTTTACCAATAATTCTTTTGCAGATTTATCTCTAAGAGTTAATTCTTTTTGTAATAGTTTTTGTACATCTTGCCCTTTTCTTAAAATTTCTTTTTTGTTCCAATTTTCTTTCATTCTCTCACTAGTTTCGTAAACAATATCTTTAATTTCATCTCCACCTGAAGTTTTATCCATTATTTCAAGTATTTCTAAAAAAGATTTTATAGATTTTTCCTTATTATCTTTTTGTATTAATTCTATTCCAATTTTAAGTTCTTCTTGAGCAAGTTTAATTTTTTCAACATCTTTAATTTCCTTAAAAATTTTAAAAAAGTTATCGTACCCTTGGTCTACCGTCTTATAATAAATATCTAAAGAATTTTTATAATCTTTAGATAATTCTTTATATTTTTTATTTTTTTCTTCAAAATCTTTAGAAATTGTACTTAAAATTTTATCTCTATCTATACTTAATTTATCAATTTGTTTTCTTAAAATATTTTTCTTATTTTCATCTTTTAATCTTTCCAAATCTTTTTGAAGATCAATAATTTTTTTATCAATATCATTAGCCTGAATTTGAATTTTTCGAACCTCGTTATGAAGAACGGAATAAGATTTACTATACTCATCGAGTGTAGCTTTTTTCCTTTCAGCTATTTTTATTTGATCCATTGCAAGCAAGGATTTAGTAAAATGCTCATTCATTAATGATCTTTGATCTGAAGGAAGAATATCTATCTTATATGTTCTAGCTTCTGCTATTGCCTTTCTTATTTTGGCTTCATCATTTCTATATAAGGAATAAGTATAATCCATTAAGCATTTTTCCAATTTTGGATTGGTAGATGGCGGTGCTAGGTCCGATGTTAAATATGACCTAAATGGAATGTAATTTGATAAACTTGGATATAGCCCTGTGATTAAAAGTCCACCAAGTTGAAGGAATATAAATGGTGTTGCCCCTTTCCAGATATCTGCAGTTGTAATAGATTTTGGAGCAACGCCTCTTAAATAAAATAAGGCAAATCCAAATGGCGGAGTTAAGAAAGAGGTTTGCATATTTACGCCAACCATAACACCAAGCCATATAGCAGTTATATTTGCAGATGGATCAGCAAGAAGGATTGGAGCTACAATTGGAAGAACTACAACTATGATTTCTATATAATCTATAAAAAAACCTAAAATAAAAATGATTAACATCACTACAAAAAACTGTGTCCAAAATCCTCCAGGAAGATTTTTTAGATAATCTCTTATCAAATCCTCACCGCCAAGACCTCTAAATGCTGCTGTAAGCAGTGCTGCACCAATTAAAATAATAAAAACCATGGTGCTAGTAAGAGTAGTTTCGGTTGAGACTTCTTTTAAAACATTTTTAATTTTAAAAACTCTCCAGAAACTCCAAGTAATTGAAAATAAAAGAGCAAAAACTAATAGCGTTCCAATTAAAACCCAAAACCAATCATTATTATTTTCAATATTTTTTATATTCAAACCTATTGTGTAGTGCATAATTAAAATAATTATGCTTGCGGTTGTTGCAATTATTGTTGGGGTATATTTGTGTTTTTGACCATTATATAGTTTATATCCAGCCATTATTACAGCGCCGACGGCACCAACAGCTCCAGCTTGATTAACAGTTGCAACACCATAAAGAATTGATCCTAGCACAAGGACAATGAGTAAAATTGGCGGAAGAAGCGAAGAAGCAACCTCAATTGCAAGCCTTTTATCAAAACCTGTTTTACTTGGTACAGGAGGAGCTAATTTAGGGTTTATAATTGCTCGAATAAAAACATATGCAACATAAAGAAGTACAAGAATTAGTCCAGGTAGAATTGCTCCTAAAAATAACTCTCCAGCGCTTGTTGATGTAACATTATAGGCTCCTGACATTGTACTTTCGCCTGTTAAAAATTTATAATTTTCTAATCTAATGTTTTGAGCAGCATCTGCGGCATTTGAAATTTGATCTGCAACAATAATTAATACGATAGAAGGAGGAATAATTTGACCAAGAGTTCCCGATGCTGAAATAATTCCTGTCGCTAAATTCTTATCATAATTATTTTTTAGCATTGCGGGAAGAGAAATTAGTCCCATGGCAATAACTGTTGCCCCAACAATTCCTGTAGTAGCAGCAAGTAATCCTCCAACAAGAACAACTGAAATTCCAAGTCCACCCGGGGCTCTTCCAAAAAGTTTTCCCATCGTCATTAGTAGATCCTCTGCAATTCTAGAGCGTTGTAATATTAATCCCATAAAAATAAAAAGCGGGATTGCAATTAACGTGTCTCTATCATTATCCCAATAAGTTCCTCTAAAATTAGTAATTCCTGCATTAATCCATTCAATGGGACCATCATATGCAAAGTAGGCATTTGGATTTCCCTCAAAAATAATTCCAGCAATAGCTGCTAGAAATAATGAAATAATAGCGGCTCCAGGGAGAGCAAACCCCACTGGAAATCCTATTCCTAAGGAGGCCATCATGACTAGAATAAAAATAAATATAATTAAGACTTCCATTTATTTTTTTGATTTGTAGATATTATTAGCATTAGAAAGAATGTAGGCAGAAAACTGTATAATCATAGTAATTGCAAAAATTGCTAGAAAGCCAGCCATCATGTATTTAACATAGAGGCCAGCAATTCCTTGTTGAGTTACTTCAAAATTTGTAAGGGGAGCGTTGATGGTACTTTGCCTACCTTGCATTCCGTAAAATAAAATTAGTCCGCAAAGAGGTATTCCAAAAAATAAAGATCCAATGATATTTGCAATTGCTTTGTTTTTTTGTTTAAGTTTATTGTAAAGAATATCAACTCGTACATGACCCTCCTGTACAAGAGTATAAGCGCTTGAAAAAAGAAATAATGCTCCGTACCAATATCTTACTAAATCCCCCATAAAAGTTTGTTCATATGAATAAACAAATCTTGAAATAACAATTAAAATCTCAGCAATAACAACCAAAGTTGATAGCCATATAAATCCTAGAGTTCTAAAATAGTATGCGAAATAGAAAGCTAAAATAACTAAAGGCATATGTATAAATAATATTCTAGATCTAGGAGATGATAAAAATAATTGAAATTCTTTTCCAAATAAAATTTCAATAAATTTTTCGCTTACTAAAAAAGAGATTATAAAGTCTGTAATGCCTATAATGAGCACAATCCAGAATGCAGCCTTTGCAATATATAATGATATTGAAGTCAGCAGATTAGAATCTTGTATTAAAGTTCTTTTATTAAAATATAAAATTATAATAAACGGCAAGATTACAGATAAGCCATAAATAATTTGATTTAAATTTTTGTTATTAATATTTAAAAAATTTATAAGAATATTATTTATTAGAAAGCCTAACGTAATAATTACTACTAAATAAGAAAATAAACGAAAAAAATTTGGTTGCGATATAAATTTTTTCATAAATTTTATTTATTAACGGGGCATTTTGATGCCCCGTTAAAATAAAATTATATACCTAGGACTCTATTTCTTTGCTGTAAATAAGCTTGTGTTGATATTTTATTCCATCCACCGACTTCTTTTCTAGCTTTAAAGAAGCTTTGAACGGTTCTTTTGGCTATATCACTACTTGCTTCATTTTCTTTATGAACTTCTTCTGCGGCTTTACCAAAAGCATCATAAACACGATTATTAAATTGCATTAATTTAACACCATGATTTTTAATCAATCTATCTAAAGCCACACCATTATTTCTTTGAAACTCAGCAAACATTATTTCATTTTCAGCTGTTGAGCAGGTTTCAAGAATTAATTGATCAGTTTTTGAAAGTTTTTCAAACCAAGATTTGTTAACACCAAGACTTAACATTGAACCTGGCTCATGCATACCGGGATAGTAGTAAAACTTTGCGGCTTCATAAAACTTTAAGAACTCATCATTCCATGGACCAACCCATTCAGTAGCATCAATTGCACCAGACATAAGTTGTTCGTAAATTTGTCCTCCGGGAACGTTAATTACTGAAGCACCAAGTTTTGTCATCACTTGTCCTCCAGCTCCAGGAATTCTCATTTTTAGTCCCTTAAGATCATCTGGAGACTTTATTTCTTTTCTAAACCAGCCTCCCATTTGAACACCTGTGTTGCCGCACATAAAAGGCTTTATTCCAAATTTAGCAGAAAGTTCATCCCAAAGTTGCTGACCGCCTCCAAATCTTATCCATGCATTATATTCTTCATATGTTAAGCCCATAGGAACTGAACAAAAGTATCCATATGCTTTTTCTTTTCCAACCCAGTAATATTCTGCACCGTGATACATTTGTGCATCACCTTTTCCAACTACATCAAATACGTCAAAGGCTCCAACTCTTTCGCCGGCATTGAAAAAATTTATTTTAATTCTTCCATCAGTTAAAGACTCCAATCTTTTTGCAAATCTTTCAGCTCCTGTTCCAAGACCAGGCAGTCCTTTTGGCCAAGTTGTTACCATAACCGCCTCAATTCTTGATTGAGCAATTGCTGGCGCAGCTAAAGAAGAAGCTGCCATTGCCAACCCCGTTGTAGCAACAGCGCCCTTTATAAACTTTCTTCTTGAAGATGTTTTTATTATTTTATTATTAGACATTTATCCCCTCATTATTTTATAATTTATGTAAGATAATTTAATCACGAAAAATTATAACTTACAATGTTTGCGCTTATGTAAGATATAATCGTGAAGTTATATTAGCTATTGGCACAATTATAGATTGTACTTATTTAAAATGAATTTTCAAAAAACTATTATTGTTACAGGCTCAACAAGCGGCATTGGACTTTCAATTATTGAAAAATTTTATGAAGAAAATTTTAATTGTATAATTGTTGGAAAAGTAAAATCGTTAGTAATAAACAAATTAAAAAATAAATTTGATACAGAGCGGACGCTAATTTTAAATTTAGATCTTACAAAAATTAATAATGTTAAAAAATTAATAGTTTTAGCTATAAAGAAATTTAAAAAAATTGATGTACTTGTAAATTGTGCAGGCATGCAAGTTGTTGAATCATTAGAAAAATACAATGAAAGTATTTGGAAAAAATTATTAGATATTAATCTAAATGCAGCTTTTTATATGACAAAATATACCTTACCAGTAATGCGTAAAAATAATTGGGGAAGAATTATTAATATTGCATCAACCCATGGCTTAATAGCGTCTATTAATAAATCTGCCTATACAGCTTCTAAGCACGGAATAGTTGGACTTACAAAAGTAACAGCCTTAGAAACGGCAAGAGAAAAAATTACCTGTAATTCCGTTTGTCCAGGTTTTGTATTAACTGAATTAATTCAAGATCAAATTGATGTTCTGGCAAAAAAATTTAAACTTTCTAATGCTAAAGCACAAATTAAACTTTTACAAGACAAACAACCCTCTCTAAGGTTTGTGCAAAAATCACATATTGCAGATTTAATTTATTTTTTATGCTCTGATAGCGCTTCAGAAATTACAGGCGCTAATATTCCAATTGATGGTGGTTGGACTGCTCAATAGTTATTCAAAGCCAAGTTCTTGATTTAATATTTTTGCACCAAGCGCTAATGCTTGCATTTTAGCATTTGCAATTTCTTGGGAAAAAGTAACCAACCCACAATTTGTACATCCTAAAATATTTTGTGGCTCTGCATATTTTGTAGCTTCTCTTAAAATATCAGCCACTTGCTCAGGTGTTTCAACTTTTTTTGATGCAACGTCAATTGCCCCAACTAAAATTTTTTTTCCTCTTAGAAGCTCTATTAAATTCATCGGAACCCTTGAGTTTTGACATTCTAAACTCACTTGATCAATTTTACTTTTTTTAAGAAGAGGGAATACATTTTCATATTGTCTCCATTCTTCACCAAGACTATTTTTCCAATTTATATTTGCTTCTATTCCATAACCATAGCAAATGTGTACGATTGTTTTTGCTTTAAGATTACTTGCTGCTTTTTCTAATATACTAATACCCCAATCTTTTACCTCATCAAAAAATACATTGAAGGCAGGTTCATCAAATTGAATGTAATTAACTCCAGCATCTGTAAGTTCTTTGGCTTCTTTATTTAAAACTTCTGCAAATTTTTCAGCAAGCTTTTCTCTACTTTTATAATAATCATCATAAAGTGTATCCACCATGGTCATTGGACCTGGCAGTGTATATTTAATGGGTAAATTTGTGAGAGATCTTAGATATTTTGCATCTTCAACAAAAACTGATTTTTCTCTAAAAATATTATCTATAACCACTGGAACTTTTGCATCATATCGATCTCTAATTCGTACAGTTTTTTTATTTTTAAAATCCACACCACTCAAGTGTTCAATAAAAGTTGTAACAAAATGCTGCCTAGTTTGTTCACCATCCCCAATTATTGATAATCCAGAATTTAATTGATTATTAACTGCTAATTTAATGGCTTCTTTTTTTCCATTAATGAGTTCTTCTCCTTCTAGTAACCAAGGCGACCAAAGCTTTTCAGGTTCTGCAAGCCAATTAGGTTTAGGTAGACTGCCTGAAATTGTAGTTAATATTTTGTGTTTCATTTATAAATAATTATTCTATTAACTTACTATTAATAATAAAAAAATTGTAAATTAATTTAAAGATAGTTTATTTAAAGCAATTCATGTAAATCTTGAATAATGTCAGCTTCCTTAATTCAACTAATTGCTTCGATAATATTTACAATTGCAATTTTGCATACTTTTTCCGTAAAATTTTTTAAGAAACTAGCTCATCAATATCCAAGACATGAAAAAATATTCGACATGTTGGGTGAAGTTGAAATCGTATTTGGTTTTTGGGCAATAGCACTAATTTTAATTTTTTTTTCATTATCAGGAAAAAATGAAACATTAAGTTATCTTAATAATCAGAGTTATGTAGAACCGATTTTTGTTTTTGTAATAATGATTATTGCAGCTAGCAAGCCTGTATTAGATTTTTCTTTGACTTCTGTAAGAGCTATTTCAAGATTATTACCTATCCACAAATCATTAAGTTTATTTTTTATTACAATTTCATTTGTTCCCTTACTTGGATCTTTTATTACCGAACCGGCTGCTATGACATTAGGAGCATTATTATTAAAAGATCATTTTTATTCTAAAAATATTTCTAACAAATTCAAGTATGCAATTATTGGTACTTTATTTGTAAATGTGAGCATTGGTGGAACGCTTACACCATTTGCTGCTCCCCCGATTTTAATGGTTGCTTCAAAATGGAACTGGGATTTAACTTTTATGATAACAACTTTTGGTTGGAGAACTGCTCTAGCAGTTTTTACAAACAGTTTAATTCTAACACTAATTTTTAAAAAAGAATTAGCTAATCTTGAAGAGCCCAATATAAAGCCATCTGAAACACCTTTGTTTATATTATTGCTACATTTAATATTGTTAATTGGTGTTATTATTTTTGTTCATGATTTAATTTTATTTTTAGGAATTTTTTTAATTTTTTTAGGAATTGCCAATTCATATAGTCAGTATCAAAATAAACTAATCATAAAAGAAGCCTTTTTAGTTTCACTATTTTTGTCTGGATTAGTTGTTTTAGGGGGATTACAAAAATGGTGGCTACAGCCGTTATTAAATCAACTTACTCCAGACCAGATTTATTATGCTGCCACAGCTTTGACTGCAATTACAGACAATGCAGCCTTAACTTATTTAGGCTCTTTAGTTGATGGTTTATCCGATCAATTTAAATATGCTTTAGCTGCTGGAGCGGTCACAGGAGGTGGATTGACTGTAATTGCTAATGCCCCAAATCCAGCAGGATATTCAATTTTAAATAAAAATTTTGAAAATAATATTATAAGCCCGTTATATTTATTTCTATCTGCGTTAGGACCTACAATAGTTGCAATATTTTTTTACAAGTTTATATAAAAAAATTAAATATTTTTCTTAAACTAATAACAGTTATTAATACTCCAACAAAAGTTAAAATCATTTTCACACTCATTTTAGATGTAACTCTCGCCGCGTAAGGAGCTACTAAAAAACCGCCAATAATTAATCCAGCCAATGCTTCCCAATCAGTTACTTTAACTAGAAATAATAAAGAAACTGCTGAAGCTAAATTTATAAAAAATTCTGAGGCATTTACAGTTCCAATTACTTTTTTAGGCTCCATTTTACCTCCTAACAAACTTGTTGTAACAACTGGCCCCCAACCTCCACCACCTGCGCCATCAACAAATCCGCCTGTAACTGCAAGGGGTATGACAACTGAATTTTTTTGTTTGAATTGTAATTTTATTTTTGAGTATGCTTTTGCAATTAAAAATATTCCCATGAATAAAAGATAAATTGAAATTACAATGGATAAGT
>Ga0214923_10006473_pt1 | contig 13150 bp, 17 predicted proteins | sample LL1510_MetaG_FD_177993 | JGI IMG/M metagenome (GOLD analysis project Ga0214923, IMG submission 177993) | Freshwater microbial communities from Lake Lanier, Atlanta, Georgia, United States - LL-1510 | ecosystem: Environmental > Aquatic > Freshwater > Lake | place: USA: Georgia | collected...
CACACCCATATTTTTATTCGGCATATAAACAGTTTGCAGAAGAAAAACGAGCAGCCGCGCCACGAGCAGCCACGCCACGAGCAGCCGCGCCACGAGCAGCCACGCCACGAGCAGCCGCGCCACGAGCGGCCACGCCACGAGCAGCCGCGCCACGAGCGGCCACGCCACGAGCGGCCACGCCACGACGGCGCGAGTGTAGTTCGGGGGCCCGCAACCCCACGACGGGGAGATGCCTTAGACCCTGTTCAAACAAACAGAAAAGGTACAATGGTAAATGCCTCCGCACGTGTAAGTCGGGAGAACGTGGCCCGACGATGAAGTGCCTTAAACCGTGTGCAAGTGGGCCGCGGCAGAATGGCAAGTGCCTCCGCAAGTGTAAATCGGGGCGCCGGGATGCGACGGGGCGATGCATCCGGTCTAGGGCCTGAACGCCAGCCTGGCGGCCTCTCGGGTGTTCATGGCGTGTTGGAAGGGGAGGTGTTCGTTGACGGGGTCGTAGACTTTTAAAATTCTATTCACTTCGGCGTCGCGGAGTTGCCAGGCGGGTTGCACCGCGCGCGGTTGTTCGGTGATGTTGCTTTGGTCGGACGGGTAAGAGATGGGGGCGTTCGCTAGCGTGCTAGTGGAGCAATCGCGGCTCAATTTTCGGTTGACCCCGCGGAGGGTGCTCTCTAGGTCAACCATGTTGTGGTGGCGGTTCGCGCCCCACCCTTGCAGGCGGATGTAGGGGTCGGCCATGTAGGGCGGGGCTTCCCCGTTCCCGGGTTGGTTTAAATAGTAGAGTCCCTGGTCGGTGCTCTCTTGCAGGGCTTTCATGATCCGGCAGGGGTCATCGTGGAAGCGCGTGAATGCCATGAAGTTGATTTAGATAAAAAAAATAAATTAGTTTTTCGGGGAAAGGCGGTTGGCCATGAACATCACGCAGTAGGCGCCGATGGAGAACCACATGAGGTCGATCTTCTGCCCCATTTCGTAGATGACGAAGCGGAGGCCCTTGCAGTGCGGCGCGCTGGCCATGATGGGCGACATGAGGAAGCCCTGGAAGGTGGTCGGGGTGCAGGAGTGCTGGTAGGCGTGCACGCACGTGTAGTGCGCGATGATGCAGGCGAGGTAGACGACGGCTACATTGACGGCGGGCTTGTAGAACTGGGCTGTGTTCATGCACTGGTATGACGGTAGACCCAGCCTTCGACGGACACAAAGTAGTAGTCGGCGGTTGTGGGTGGGCTTTTGAGAATGGTGTAGTGGACCGTGTCGCCGGAAATTCGATACGGAATTTTACGAAGGTAGTCGGTCGTTACAGGGGGGATTGTTTTCTGGCGGGTCGTCCGGGTGACGTGGATGCGGTCGTAGCCGTCGTAGCGGATCACGAGGAAGGTGTTGGGCTGCTGCTTGGTGCAGACCGAGGTCGCGGTTTTCGTGTCGCAGGCGTGCTGCAGGTGGGCGTAGTGGTCGCGCGCGGAGCCCTTTTGGATGCGGATGGTGCCGCCGTGGACCATGTCGGGGATGGACGGGACGCTCGTCACGGAGAGGGGCACGCCCCCCTTGTAGATAAAGTGTTTCTGCACAAAGTCGGCGTAGGTCGTTTGAAAGAGGTTGTTGATGAGCTCGAAGCGCGGCCACTTGTTCTGCTCGCACCACTCGGCAATGTTCGGGGTCGCGAGCGGGCAGAGGCGGTAGGCGCCGAGGTCTTCGTCGAAGGGGGTCTCGGACGGGGCGGCCGCTATGCCCGTCAGCATCGTGGGCGTCGCCGTGACGCCGAGCTTCCCCTTGTGGAACCCCTGGGCTTGGTAGGAGGTGTCGCCGAACGGTTCTTGGATCAACTTTTCGTAGTTCTCCACGGCCAGGGTGGAGCAGCGGTGCGGCCCCGTCACGTGGCCCGCCAGGAGCACGTCCTTCCAGTACCCCGTCATTCGGCCCGGGAGGCCCTGGATTTGCACGTTGTAGTCGACGTTGGCGGTGTAGAGCTCGTGGGTCGCGCCGATCTTCAACTTCCACGCGTTCGGGATCATCGTCGCGCGGCGGTAGAAGCCCTTGACGGCGATCACCACGTGCCCCGTCAAGGGGGCCGTGAACAAGTGGCGGAGGCCCTCGTGGGTGAGCCCGTCGGACGTGTAGGCGCGGAACTCGACCCCCGCCTCGCGGCACGCCTGCTCCATGCCCTCGTGCGCCCGGAGGCGGCAAAGGTGGAGGCGGTAGTCCGCGCCGTACGGGAGGACGTCGTCGTCGAGCCACCGCCGCGCGTCCTCGGCGCGGTCCATGGCGTAGTGCTCCCGGATGATGCCCATTTTGAGAAAATCCCCGTGGCTCAGGTAGTTCGGCGGCACCGTCAGGCAGATCCAGCGGTGGCACGACGCGTGCTTGTGCAGGTCGTAGAGCTCCCGGAACATGGTGGCGCTGGCGAACATCATCTTGATGTTTTGGCGGGCCAAATGGTCAAAGTCGAGCAGCCGCGCGGCTTTGAGCGTCGTGTGCAGGACTTGCATCTCCTTGTCCCCCGTGTCGACCTCGTCCACCAGGACCACCGCGTTGGCCAAGTCCTGCAACTGGGCCTGGTGGAGTTTGCCGTGGTGGTAAATGTGGTCCCGGAAACAGGACGGGGTTTTGGCCCGCATGTCGTGCGCCCACTGGCGGTTGTTCATGCCCGTGAGGATGCGGGTCTCCGTGTACCCGGACAAGGCCATGCGGTAGAGCACCTCGATCATGAGCCCGTCCATCCCGATCTTGGTCCGCTTCGTCACGCTCACGACGGAGACGGCCCGGAAGGCCTCGACGATCGCGGCGGCGTCCTGCTTTTGCGACGGGAAGATGTACATGGCGGTGGCCTGCTCGTCCCCCGTGGAATACTTCCAGTTATTCTCCGCCTCCGCCAACGCGTAGCTCGCCTGAACGAAGAGCGCCCGCGCCATGGAAGTGCTCGGCGATCAAGAGCCCCCGCCTTTCCTCGGTCTCGGTCAGACTCGTCTCCTGCGTAGAAATGTAGGTAATGTATTTTGAAATTTTGAGGTACGTCTCTTCGGGCAGAGTGACCAGGTTTACGAAAATCCCGTTTTGGTTTTCGTTGTAGGGGACATTATCATGGATCAACAATTTGGCGATTTCAACGTGGTGCTCCTTGGGCAGGGCGTCTATTCTATTCTTTAACTCGGGGAGGTTCATAACTAGGGTTACGGCCAACATGTTTATATTGTTTTGCAGGTGATCGTCGTATGGTTTCAACGGCCGCCAACGTGGCGACGGTACGGACGCAACGGCCAACATGTTTATATTGTTTTGCAGGTGATCGTCGTATAGATGGTTTCAACGGCCGCCAACGTGGCGACGGTACGGACGGGGGCAACGGCCAACGGCATCGTCACCTTGGGGAGCGGGGCGAGGTCAGGGACCTCGGCGAAGTACGGGTGCTGCAGGAGGGCCGCCGCCGAGAGCCGCTCGCGCTCGTTCATGGTCAGCACCAGCGCCAGGAAGCTGCCGAAGGGCGTCCGTTTCAAGTTGTGGACGCGGTCGACGACCCTCAACCACACTTCGTGGAGGGTCTTTCCCTCGGAGAACGTGCCCGTCCGCTCCGGGTTCAGCTTTTCCCACGCCACCACCGCGAGCGCCCAGGTGTCGATCTGCTCTATGCGGCGGGGGAACCGCTGGCAGAGCAGCTCGGGGCACTTGTACCACATGGTCACCACCGTGTCCGAGTCTTCGTTGGAGACGGGCACGTCCACGATTGAAATGCCAAAGTCGGTGAGCAAGAGGCGCCCATCCTTCAGCAGCATGTTGGACGGCTTAATGTCCGCGTGGATGACGCCGCGCGAGTGAATGAACTGCAGCGCCTGCAGCGCCTGCTTGAAGACGCACGCCTTGTCGAAGTTCGTCAAATCGAGCAGGGTCCCGTCGGCCAGGGGCATGGTGAAGGTGACCACCAGGGCGTCGCCCACTTTCACGGCGCGCGTGTCGATGATCCAGGATATGCCCGGGAAGCCCTGGACGCGGGCGTACGCGTGCAGCTCGTTGATGAGGGACGTGTCGAGGGTTTCGGCGTTCAGGACGAACCGCTTCACGGCGACCGTGCCGTGGCAGTACACCTTGCCGTACGCGCCCTCCCCGAGTAGGGCCTCTTCCGTGGGCTCGAACACGGGGCGGTCAAACACGTCCGCCATGCGGCAGGCCCTCGACTTTTGGTGGCGGCGGACGGCAGAGCGCAGACGGCATGCAGACGTCCGCAAGGTCTTGTCGCACAGGTCACACTGCCACATGAGAAAGAGGTTATGACTTTTAAATTTGATTCCGCAGTCTAACATTGTTGAACGCCTTCGTTTTCGGTACATGTGTAGGAGCAGAGATTACATTTGCGAAGAGCAACGGATGCGGTTGGTGCGAATTTGTAGAGGGGATCTTTACCTTGTAGAGGTCGCTGGTGCTCGGCGGGATGTACGTTAACAAGGGGTTGTCTTGGCGAGCGAACTGAATGTTTTTCAGGGTCGACTCCGTGTCGATGTTTTCCATGTAGGGGTCTCGAGGCCCCCGTTGGATCGCCGTCGCCGACACGAGTGGGGTGTCCACCACCGGAAGAACCACAAATTTAGTAGATACTGGGCGGGGCGAATACAGATAAGGGATGGGAATGTTGACGCCGCCCCGTTCCGCAAGGCGGGCGTTGATGGTGTCAGTTACTTCGTCGTTCCGTAAATAAAATCCGTTGACAACTCCGAACATTATATATTTGAAGTTATATTAAATGCCCGACTTTGCGCATGCAGTAATAACCGCGAACCTCGAAGAGTTAGCGACCATTTTTAAGGAGATGGAGCATACCGAAGAACCCGAAATCGCTAAACACGACCTTGCCAGCCTCCTTCGTTTTCCTGGTCCCGCTCCTGCTGGTCCCGCTCCTGCTGGTCCTACTGCTCCTGCTGCTCCTGCTGCTCCTACTGCTGCTGCTCCTACTGCTCCTGCTACTACTGCTCCTGCTACTACTGCTGCTGCTGCTGCTGCTCCTACTGCTCCTGCTGGTCCTGCTGCTCCTGCTGGTCCTGCTGCTCCTGCTGGTCCTGCTGGTCCTGCTGCTCCTACTGCTCCTACTGCTCCTGCTGCTCCTGCAGCTACTACTGCTGGTCCTGCTGCTCCTGCAGCTACTACTGCTGGTCCTGCTGCTCCTCCTAGCCAAGGCGGCGGTGGACCGCCAGGAGCCACGCCAGGAGCCACGACAGGAGCCGCGACAGGAGCCACGCCAGCCGCGACAGGAGCCACGACAGCCACGCCAGGAGCCACGACAGGAGCCCCGACAGTAGCCACGCCAGGAGCCGCGACAGCCACGACAGCCCCGAAGAGGGCAAGAGTCGCTAAACAAGCGAATTCTCCGGACGAAATACCAGACCTTTTAACAGAGCCGTGCAGCCAGAAGGACGTGGCCAACTATTACGACAAATTGGGGGATTACCATTGTTTGAGAGGGGAGTTCAATATGGCCATTCAACCGTACTACAACGTTTACGTGTTGGCGCGCAAATACTTGTCTGTGTCAGGCTATACCTCCCACTATACCAAGTATGAGGCGTTGAAAATGACACTAGACCTGATGGGCATCACCGTGCACGAGCCCGGTGCCTGGTTTGCCGACGGCGGCATAAAGCTGAGCAAGGTGCACACGTTCAAAATGGTCTTCGCCGAGCTGGATAAAACGCCGAACGCGTTGGCGTTCGCGACCATGACGGTGGCGAACCTGGAGAAAGATGGTTATTTCGGAGAGAAAATTTGCACCGCCCTGGACTATTTCAAAAAGCACGCAAAAGAGGGCGAGGTAGATGCCAATTTGGCGGTGGCGACGGAACTGTTCCGCATGATGCTGACCTACCACAAGGGAAAGGTCGAAGGGGGGGAAGAGGAGGAAGAGGCGGACGAAATGGAGGGAGGCGGCTACACGGCCAACGTCGCCGCGGCCGTCGGGAAATATACGGACAAGATCAGTAACCGCGTGTCCCGCGCGTTCGGCTTTGCCGATTTTAAGAAAACGTACAAGGTGGTCGGGATCGAGACCCTGGTCGAGACCCTCGTGGACTCGATCGTGATGCCGCCGATCGTCGCCATCTACAAGGCGTTGAACAGGACCGAGATAAAGCTGAACAAAGTGGAAAATTTTGAGGCGACGGTGAAGACCCACATCAACATCACCGACGCCCTGAAAAACTTGCCGAACGTCAAGGCCGCCGTGTGGCCCGGCAAAATAGAGGCGCCCGGGTTCAACCCGTCGGTCCTCACGGCGCTCTTCACGAAGGAGCCAAAGTTGACCAAGACGAGCACCGTCTACTGCGTGGTGGACATGTCCCTCTCGCCCTACGCGGACATGGAGGGGTTGGTCGAGTTCCAAAAGAAGTACAAAGAGGGCGCGCCGCTCACGTGCGACGAGCGGACGCGCGAAATCAAACTGCTCACCAAACTAAAGTACCCGTCGCTATACGAAGCCGCTGAAAACTTGGGCCATGAGCGCCCCGCTGTCCGGGCAGAGGTAGGCCATCAGGGCGTCGTTCGTCGATATCCCAAGAAGGATGTTGTAGACGTTGACGGTGGAAACCCGGAGGTGGTGTTTCCGGGTGATGGCGGAAATTTTTGAAATCACGGGGGTCTCGAAGACCATGTTGCAGGCCTTGACCACCTCGGCGAGCTCCTCGACGAGCCGCTCATTGTGGTAGACGGGGACCAAGAGGCCGCAAATGATGTGGGCGAACTCGGTGTACTTCTTGTGCACGATGCACTCGAGGAAGGAGATGACCATGTTCTGCTCCTTGCGGGAGAGGGTGTAGACCAGGCCGAAATCTAAAATCCCCAAGCGGCCGTCCATGAAGACGACGTTGCCCAGGTGAATGTCGGCGTGGAAGATGCTGTCGCAGATGATGGACTTGGTTTGCACCGTGATGAGGAGTTTCGCGTAGGCCTCCTTGTGCGTCGGGTTGATGGGCGCGCCCACCAGTTTGTCCATGACGATGTAGGCGTCGGTCGCCGCGCGCACCTTCGGGATCACGATGCTGTCGTTGTACTCAAAGGCGGCGTAGAAGAGGTCCTGGTTCTTCGCCTCCGTCAGGTAGCAGAGCTGGGCCAGGATCATGGCCTCCACTTCGTCAACCACCTCGGCGGTGGACGTGTCGAAGAGGTAGTCGGCCGCCCGCGCCAGGAACTTGGCCTGGCGCACTCCGGCACGAACTTTAGCGGCGATGCCCCGCCGTTTGGTCTTGACGACCACGGTCTCGCCCTCGAGCAGGCCCTCGAAGACGATCGACACCATCCCCGACCCGATCACGGTGAGCGGGCCGAGCCCCTCGATGGAGGGAACGTCGATCTCGGCGGCCGTGTACGGGGTCTGGGTGACGTCCATGTCAAAGGCCAGGTACTTTACGGCGAGGGACTGGAACACCTTGGTGAAGACCACGTTCACGGCCATGCTCCGCGTGATGCCCGAGTAGACGCACTTGTCGGCGTCGCGGGTCCACAGGTACCGGACCCCCTCGGTCAACGCGATCCACACGATTCGTAAAGAACTCATGGGTATAGTCTAGGAAGGCTTCTTTAATACTGTCTCCACAAAAGTTTCCATCCGAGAGACGAGCGTCCTGAAGATGTTCCGGCACAGGCGGATGATGACGTCGGACGCGTCGATCTCGACGGACGGCGTCACCGTCACCATCCCGCCCGCCTCGGCGACCAGGACCTGGCCCTGCACCCGCAGCTGCGTGCATTTAGGCACCGACATGGGCACGGACTTGAGCGTAAAGGCCGAGGCCGACAGGGGCGCGTACGCGACGTTGATGTAGAACGCGGGGAACATGTCCGGGGTGTTGAACTTGATGAACACGGTGTTCCCCGTCAACTTGTACTCCAGGATGATGTCCGAGTTCACTTTCTGGAACAGCAGCAGCATGTCGTCCGCCGACAAGTTCAACGAACTAAAGACAATGGGCTCATTGAACATATTTTGTATTCTTTTTTTTTTTTTATATGCATTAAATCATATGTCTAGTTCTGCGCGTTCCTCCTTCGCCGCGGCGGGGACCAGCCGATACTGCAACATGAACCTCAACACGGCGGGCGGCTCGAAGAAGCAGGGGCTCACCAGCCTGGTGGGCCTCGACAACTGGTCGGACCGATCCGTCAAAATCAACTCCATCGGCACCCCCGCGACCCGCAGCACCATCTTCACCATGAACCAGTTAGGCGGGGTCGGAGTCCATCGATCCATGTTTAACACCGCCAGCAGCTTCGCCCGCCCCGACGGCGTCTCCCGAATCCCAGCGTATGTTTTTAAGATGAAGTACTGAGATGATGCGGTCGTTGATGGCGTCCAGCCGCGCGCAGGTCTGCGGGCAGTCCGAGTAGGTGTCCTTCAAATTGTTGATCCCTTTGACGCACGGTTGAAGGTATTTGCACATGGCATCTGTACGTTCCAGGGACAACGCCGCGTCGATCGTCTGCGCGATCTTGTGGATCGCCGTGTGGCGGGTGTCCCCGCGACGCCACCGCCGGATGCACTCAGGCACCAGAGACATTTGTTCCAAATTTAAGTAGGTGTCTTTGGTCACCAACTTTTGGTGCTTGTCCACCATGCCGATCACTTTCAAGTTTACAATTAGTTCATCCGACATATTATTTAAACATATAAAAGTTTATACACCCACATGGCCTTCAAAAACCTAGGCAACACCTGCTTCATCAACGCCGCCCTGCAGTGCCTCATGCACCTGGACCGCCTGAACGCCGTGATGGACTTGGCCTTGATCCCGTCCGACACCCCGGAGCGCCTCCTCTTCAACGAATACAACGATTTGCGAAAGTTGCTCGCCCGGAACTGCATCATTTCCCCGAACCGCTTCGTGAAGATGATCCGCGACATTGCCACCTACACGAAAAAGCCGCAGTTCACCTCGTCGGCCCAAAACGACGTCACCGAGTTCATGCGCTTCGTCGTGGAGGGCCTGCACACCGCCATGCGCCGCCCGATGCCCCCCGCCATGGCCCCCATGTTCGGCGCCTTCTTTTCCAAGGAGTATTCCGACCTCGTGCCGTTGTTGTACGGCGTGCAGGTCTCCAAAATAGGAGACTCGGCCACCCCAGAACCCTTCTTCATGCTCGAGCTGCCCATCCCCTCCCACGAGGCCACCTTAGAAGACTGTCTAAATTCGTACCTCTCCCCCGAAGAGGTCGCCTTAGAGGGCAAGACCGTCTCCAAGACCACCACCTTCCTCTACCTGCCCCCCATCCTCGTCGTCACGCTCAAGCGCTTCAACGAGCGAGGGTTGAAGAACCCCGCCCACATCGCCCTCCCCGAGAAGCTCTCGCTGCTCGACGCCGCGTTCGACCTGACGGCGGTCTGCAACCACCAGGGCGGACTGAACGGCGGCCACTACACCGCCTGCCTCAAAAAGGGAACCTGGTGGACCGTCGACGACGACGTCGTCACCCCCTGCACCAACCCGACGAAAAACGCCTACTGTTGTATATACGTGAAAACGGATACAAAAATTTAAGTTCTCTCTTATACAACCCAAATGAAGTTCTGCGCCTGCCAATTCATGCTCTACGCCCAGGTCACCCCGACGAGCATGAAGTACCTTTGCCGCAACTGCGGCGCGGAAGAGGACGTCACCTCCGACGTCGTCTCCACCCGCCTCATTACCAAGCCGCACGAGGCGACCCTCTCCATCTCCCGCTACACCAAGTTCAACCCCACCCTGCCGCGGGTCACCATGGACTGCGCCAAGAGCGGCTGCGCCAACCGCTCCATCATCGTAGTGCGCTACGACGACGTTCAGCTCAAGTACGCGTACCTCTGCCCCGTGTGCGACGAGTCGTGGAAGACGTAAGAGAGGATGCGGTGGTGCACCAGGTCGTCGAAGCGGGTCAGCGGCAGGATGGCCTTGTAGGCCGCCAGCCAACTAAAAATTCGCATGTACTCGCGCCACTCGTCCACTAACTGCACCAGGCGGTACGTGGGCACCCACGTGCACGCGAGCGTGTTGCAGTAGATGCAGGGGATTTCAATGCGGTAGTACTGCAGGAACGGCTTGTGTTCGGTGTATTTAGCCTTTAGATACACCATCCCCTCCTCCCCGTTGTACATGATCGTGGGGGGTCTAAAGGGGTACAGGTTGCCGACTCTCACCGTAACCCCCTTTACAACCACCTCCACGTCGTCCTCCTCGGACACTACAATGTCTCGTTCCTTCAGCAACCGCCGATTCCGAAAGGCGTTCATAGTTAATTTTCCTAAAATAGTGTTTACGTCACTTTCTCCGGAACCTTCGAGACCGTCGGCGATTGCGACGTTTACGACCACCCTTCAATGTAAGGTTTTGTAATCTTCGTAGGAACTTTAATTTTGTTAACATCTGTTGTAAAGTTTTCCTATCCTCGTCAGTTGGGGAAAACTTTGTTAGTACTTCTACAATGCTATACGTATGTAATTTTCTTTTAATATCTCGGGGTAATTTTTCCTCTAATTGGTCAATCTCGGCTAACGTAGTATCAATCTCGGCCTGCATATAATATTCCCTAATATTTTTTTTTCAGATCCGGGGGTGGGCGTAGGAGTGCTTGATCGGCTCCCAAATGTAAAAGTACTCCGGGTCGTTCAGGAGCTCCTTGTCCTCGAACATGCAGGCCGTGCTGCGGAACCCAAGCGTGACCCGATTAAGGAGCGAGCCAAGGTCTTCCACGTAGTTCGGGTAAAGGCGCACGTTGTTCTTGCGGCGGCTGGTGAAGAAGAACGTCCCGTCCGCGTCCTTGAAAAGCTCCGTCTCGAACCAGATGCGGTACGCCATCGGGTAATACTCGCGCAGCCGTTGGAACACGAACGGCGTGATCGGCGACGGCTCGACCGTGCGGCACATCGGGCACGGGATGGCGCTGAAATGCATCGGGATCTCCACGTACGGGCCAAAGGCCGAGATCGGGTGGTTGTCCGAGAGGACCTTGTGGCAGTTGCTGCAGACCGCGTGCGAGCACCCGCGCAGCTTGCACGCATTGACCATCTCGTCAAAACATATGGGACAGTCTTCTTTCATGAAAGAGGTTGTGCACTTTCAAATTTAAAAATCCAACTTGGTGTCCATCCTAAAATTTATGTCGACTCTCCCCTTCCGCAAATACGACTCGTCCAACTTATTAATCTCGTCCATCGACGTGTTGCTCGTCAGGATCAACAAAATGGGGTAAAAGCAAATGTCGTCCAAGAACGTGTTCCACGTCGGCTTGTTGTAGACCGACATCGGCACCTCGCGGTGCTTCGCAATCCGGTTGGCGTGGATGTTGTGGATCAGCACGTCGGCCTCCTCGATCACCAGGACCAGCGGCGTCTGGATGTCGCACATGAGGACGGACAGCTCGTCCCCCGGGTCCGACGGGTTGAAGCTCCGGCAAAAGGCGCAGTTCAACTTCTTGGCCACCAGGTACCCGATCGTCGTCTTGCCCGCCCCCGACACCCCGTACAGGAAGACGCACCCCTTCGACTTTTCGTAGTAGAACTCGGAGATGGCGTCCACCACCCGCCCCTGGTCCCCGCGCGGCACCAAGTGGCTCACGTCCATCCGCACCGTGTGGTAGTAGAAGCTCTTGTACGACCCGCGCCGCACGTGCACCGTGAGGCTGCTGCTCTCCTTCTCGGGGCGCTCCTGCTCCACGTGCTTGACAATGTCCTCCTCCATCAACATGGCGTAGAAGGACGGCGTGCAGATCAAATGGATGTGGCTGTCCATCGGCGTGTTCACCACGCACCCCACGCACCGCCACGACCAAAAGTACCCGTTCTGCTGGTTGCGCCCCTGGTAGTGGATCACGCGGTAGACGAACGTCACGTTCTTCACCAACTTGTTCGGCAACGACTGCGTCGTAAAGTATATGTTGTAGTACTTCAGCCGAACGAGCGGCAGCATGCACAACATAAACATCGCGGGGTTGAAAATGCAGAGGGCGTACCCGAGGGCAACATACGCCATATCGAACATGGGATATCTCCGCGGATTATATTTAAGCCTCTAGAACGTACAATTGTAACTGATATCTAGCGTTTTCCACAACATCCTGAAGTCGGACAAGTCCCTCCTTGCACGTATTGAAGTTCGGGTGTAAATTAGGATTTAAATCGTCGTATTGATACCACCTATCTGTTTTATATCGAACAACAAAATGACCGTGCCCGGTGTTTACAATCATAGCCATTAAAACATACCTAGATCTAGTACGACTCATAATTATCTCGTCGGAACGGATTCCTTCAAAGAAGAACGGGATGTCTTGCTCAACATGTATAAGTGTGACATCACCATTAATAACCTGAGCATCAACATGCGAATAATAAGGTATGGCAGTATGACCGGATCGTAATACATTAAAAATAAGTCCTATGTTGTCCCCGATGGCACGTGAATCAAATTCTTGTCCGCCCTTCACAAGAATCGGATCATCTATTTCGCGCCTTAATGCGTCTCTAAATGTGACTATTCCTTCTGGTGATAGTAACGTTGGGGCTCCGGGCCGCCTAATTTGACCGTCATACTCAGCATCGCGGAGTATTTTCCTCATCAATCCAGGACTCAAGTCGCCCAGTTGATGGTGTGTCATTTCAATAATTGGTATAGTAGCTGGAGACAGAGGTATATCCAAAATATGGGTTAACAATTTGCCAACATTGGTATTTCTATTGGTAATTATAGGGTAAAGGTTGTTTAAATATCGTAACAAAAACAAAATACAATCTATCCAACAACTGTTATTATTGTAAATGAATCCTCCAATAGGTCCATGTATACGATAAGTTTGGCTGGCAGGGAGCGGGTTATGCGGCAAATGGGGCGGTAAAGCGTCCTGATCTGAAGCGGCCTTAGCGGCCTGAGCGGCCTTATCTAAATCGGCCTGAACTAAAGCGGCCTGATCTGAAGCGGCCTTAGCGGCCTTATCTAAATCGGCCTGATCTGAAGCGGCCTGAACTAAAGCGGCCTTAGCGGCCTTATCTAAATCGGCCTGATCTGAAGCGGCCTGAACTAAAGCGGCCTTAGCGGCCTGATCTGAGGCGTCAATGATTCGGGGACTCTTCCGCGTAGACTGCAAAGAGGGGGGACGCGGTAAAGTGGCCGCCATGATAGCGGCCTGGTCTGGGGGGTCGATGACTCGACGA
>Ga0214923_10006474_pt1 | contig 13146 bp, 13 predicted proteins | sample LL1510_MetaG_FD_177993 | JGI IMG/M metagenome (GOLD analysis project Ga0214923, IMG submission 177993) | Freshwater microbial communities from Lake Lanier, Atlanta, Georgia, United States - LL-1510 | ecosystem: Environmental > Aquatic > Freshwater > Lake | place: USA: Georgia | collected...
ACAAGACACTCAAAACCAGTATCAGATAGTGTGGAGAGACCATCTGTATCAAACCCAGTATCAGATAGTGTGGAGAGACCATCTGTATCAAACCCAGTATCAGATAGTGTGGAGAGACCATCTGTAAATGAATATAAGATACCATATAAAAAAAGTCCAATGAGAGCAGATCATGGTGCTTTAAGAGGCGGCAAGAAACGCACCAAAAAACGTAATCACAAAAAAACCACAAACGAAGAACCAAAACCAAAACGAAAACAAGAACAAACTAGAAAAAAAAAGCGACATTCTATGACGTCTGATAGTTGATATTTAGGATAAATAGCAACTTTAATTTCTTTTAGATGATTTATATAGTTTAGAAACTAAAAAATATATACTATAATAATATATATAGTATATAGTATAGATGAAGTATATAAATATTGAAAAATCAATACTCATACTCATTTTATTTATTGGTATATCAGTACTCTATAAAAAAATTAATTATCAAGAGAATCAAAGAAATAATAAATATTATAATTCTATGATAGAAAATTACCTTTTAAATAAAGATAGTTTTGGGTTTCCATATAAACCAATCTTATGGGTATATCTACAAAATGATTCTCAAAATTGTTCTGCCATAAATGACCGCTTTTGGACTAATTTTGGGTCGCGAAATACAAGCAATTTTAATCAACCCTATCAAATCTATACAATTCAATCCATTTTAAACCATTGTTCAAATGATTTTAATATATGTTTAATCGATGATACTGCGTTTAATATATTATTACCAGAATGGACCATTGAGTTACCCCATGTTGCTCAGCCTATGAAACATCATATGCAACTATTAGCATTAACCTCCTTAATTCATAATTATGGTGGGATGTGCATTCCATCTTCCTTTGTATGTTTTAAATCCTTGAAGCCACTCTATGAACAATCCATACAAGAAGGGAAATTGGTAGTAGGACAATTACAAAATACGATAAGCAATGAAAATTTACAAACAATGACAATTGCAAGTCCTATTTTTATGGCCGCTTGTTCTAACAATTCAACACTTCAAGAGTTTTATAATTATTTATTGTATTTAAATAAAAATGACCTGACAAGAACACAAGATTTCTTAGGATTATCAAGTGAATGGTTAGAAACAAAAATTCAAAGCAATGAAATTATATCGATCGGTGGATGTAAATTAGGCATTCAAAGACAAGATAAAACCTTAATCTATCCTGAAGACTTATTAAGTTCATGCTACATAGAGTTTGATAAAGACGCCTATGGAATTTATATTCCATGGGAACAATTTATAAATAGAACAAATTTACAATGGTTTGTGAAATTAACTCCAGAAGAAGTTCTTACCAGCAACACAATACTCGCCAAACATTTATTAATTCATCAATAAAGAAGCAGTTATACATTCTCTAGAATGTCTAGATTCTCTTGATTCTCTAAATTCTCTAGAATGTCTAGATTGTCTAGAGTCTCTAAATTCTCTAGAGTCTCTAGATTCTCTGAATTGTTTGGATTGTCTAGATTCTCTGGATTGTTTTTAGGTAACATTGGTGGGATTTGTTTTTGTTTATAAAATTTATCAATATATCTATAAATTCTGTTAACATCTAATTTTGAAATCTCATATGCCTTACATAATGTATAAATTTGTTCTTCTGTATACATTATTTTTAATTTTATAAACAATGAAAACACATCTTTTTTATCAAGAAGTAAAATATGTGATAAATTCTGAATAAATAACTGATTGTTATATTCATTGCTATATTTTGTTAAAATTTTTGTAAATCTTATACTTTGTAAATCAGGACTTTTAGGCATAGCCTCTGTAAAAATTAAATTATTATAAACTATTTTTATTAAAAAACTCATTTCATTAAATTGCCATATTTGTTTTTGAAAAGTAATTCGGTCAATATAATCTGCCTCGCAGATATTATCTAATAATTTACTATATAATTGAATTGTATGTTTTTTATCCATTGTGTTTAATTTCTCAATAATATTTTCATGCCATAATAATCCTATGATGGTTCTGTCCGCATCATTAATTGTTTCATGATGTTTTGACATTGTAAATTTTTTATTAATTAAATTTTTAACAATTACTTTTGTAGTGTCCAAAATATTTTTAGACATTAAAAAATCCATAGTTTGACAATTAAAATTATAATTATTAAGATATAAATTATAGATATTAAATAACATACCAAAATCGGTTTGAATATAGTGTAATATTTTTAATAAAATATGTTTATTGTTAAAAATGGTTGGCATGGAAAGTTCAATAATTTTAGTTAATTGTTTATTTGTTGGGGCTGGAAATTCAATGGTGAGACACACTTTAATTAATTCCGTAATTTTTTTATCGATATGATTATTTCCTATACAAATAATTGGAATATAAGAGATTTCCTCTAGTTTTTGTTTTTTTGTTTTTTTAGGCCGAATTAGTTTAATTAAGGTATTGATGCCTCCCTTATCGCCATTATTCATAGCATCAATCTCATCCATTATAATCGCAAGTGGTTTAGATTTTTTGCTTAATAGAGACAATACATTTACATCAGACATGTTATTGTGTTTAATAGTATCAATAATCTGTTTATTTCTAAAATCACCAGAATCATAAACGATGATATCATAGTTTAAGGATTCCAAAAGACTTTTAATAAAAAATGTTTTTCCTGAACCGGATTTGCCATAGATATAAATACCTCTTTGAATAGAAATGTTTTTTTTATTTTTTTGAAAATAGTCTAAAAATTTAGTAATGTTCGCAGCAATTTTGTTTCTCTCTAATAACGTATTAAAATCAATTGAATTCATTATTACTATTAATTATAAGTTTATAATTTAACTTGTTTTTTTTTAAATATAATTATTCTATTTTTAGGCGATTCTGAGACAAATCAAACATACAAGAATACAAGAATACAAGAATACAATAATATAACTATATAACTATATATAAATGCCTCCTACTACGCAAACACCTAGAAGCAGAAGTTCACCAAGTAGTCGCTCACCAAGTAGTCGCTCACCAAGTAGTCGCTCACCAACACCAAGTACTAGAACACGCCGTGTGCGCGCTGCTAGCAAACTTCAACGAACTTTTAGAAAGGCACGCAATCGTGGTTTTTGTAGTATTTGTTTTAGTTATTATGCTCCTAGTCAAATTGTATTACTTCAATGCGGACACAAATTTCATCAAAAATGTATAGACGATTGGCTTGAAAGAAATTGAAGTTGTCCTGTATGTCGAGCCGTGGTAGAGGACAAAGAATACCCGTTGGAAATTGAGGGTACAATAATAACTCCTGAGGAGAGAATCCGCGACCGGCAGACAATCGCAACCATCAGAGCATTCGCCAGAGATATGGCAGCAAGATCTGCCGCAAGATCGGCAGCAAGACCTCTCGCAAGAGCTGCTGCCAGACGTGCTAGAACAGCAGCCATTGGTGTGGAGGCATCTATGTCAGAATTAGTATCGGCGGATAGAATGGCTAGGACTCAAGCAGCAGAACGTATGACAGCATTTGCTCAAGATCTGTTAAGTGAGGCAAATATGGAAATTAAAAGAGGAGCTGCTGTTTATGGAAAAATAATAGCAAGACAAGCGATTACAAACGCGCAAGCAGCAATAGAAGAGGCGTCTGCTATTTTCGGAATATCAGAGGAAGACCCAATACTAACGCGGGCATCTACTATAAAAAGAGACGCAGAAAATCTGCTTACAAAATTAAATCCATAAAGCCAATAAGGCCAACTTAGTAACGATTACATACTTCATCTAAGGTTTTGCCAGCATTTGTAATGCCGTTCCATGATACTTTACATTGTCTAGACCATTTTGCTTTGTTACATAAGCCAGAATATCCTCTATAAGTATTTGTATTAAAATCCATAGAATTTACATCTCCTATATTACAAATCCCTATTTTTTTCACATTTAGACATTTCCCATTTTTTGCTTCCCAATAGTCTGGACATTCACTTACAACTGGTGGAAATGCTGTTTTATTTTTTGCTCTATACATAGTATATGCTACACTTATTAACATAATAATAAGTATGAATGACGCAATAAAAATTACAATTGTTGTAAAGCCCATATAAATAACTATAATATTTTATTTTCTTTTTTCTTTTTTTCTTTTTTCTTTTTTTCTTTTTCTTTTCTTTTTCTTTTCTTTTCTTTTTCTTTTCTTTTTCTTTTCTTTTCTTTTTCTTTTTTCTTTTTCTTTTCTTTTATTATATTATTGTAATTTATATGAATGATGTTAATAATGGACGTGTTAACAATGGACGTATTAATATATTAGGTCCAATCGGCCCTCAATTTCAATTTGCCGATAAAATTCCAATAAAGCATTGTCTGTCCTATCGCGAAGCATTATCAGGACAATGGAGTGAATCCTATTTATCCCTTGCGTTTTTTAGTAGTGAAAATATGCAAATTATTCAAAACGCAATTCGAAAAGGCGTATATGATAAATCAAATAAGCAATATATTATAGATCCACAAAGTTGTAATGAATTACAAATTATTATGAGAAGTATCTTCTTACAGCATAGTAAAAACTTGCCTGTGGATATTAAAAATCAAATCATTACGTTAAACCAATTAGTAACAAGTTACGCAATTGAACAAATTTATAAAGAGATGATCGCTTATATGAAATATACCTATGATGCCAGCACAATCGCCATTCCCATGGCAAAGCCAATTAATAGCAGTAATAAAAAACAATCGTTAGAAATGAGACCTTTAATGTAATCCATTGTTAAACACAACACATCACATAACTATTATAATGGTATCAATAATAGATATAAATTTAAAAACAATATAAATACTATCCTCTATAATAAAATAGAGTATGGATGCCCGAGCGGTTTAAGGGGGTAGACTCAAGTTCTACTATCGAAAGATTCGTGGGTTCGAATCCCACTCCATACAATAGTATATATTTTATACTATTGTATATTGAAGTATTAAAGTATTGAAGTTTTTTTTAATATTGCTATAAACTATAAACTATATGGGTAAGTGTGCGCCAGGCGTAATTTGTATAGAAAATATAACTATGGTATATATAATTATATTGGTAGGAATATTAGTTGTTGTAATTTATTATAGTAATAACAAGCGTGAACGCAGTATGAGTATGAGTTTGACCTCTCATGGCACAAATAACATAAATGACACAAATAACACAAATAACACAAATAACATAAATGACACAAATAGTATTTTTCCAAGAACAAACTATGGATATTCAAATGTAAAGAATGATGTATTATTAAATCCATATGAACCGCCAATGAGGGATGATAGACTCTTTCCAAGTTTAACTAGTAGTTCTTTAAAAATGCCAATTAATATTTCAACACAATCCGTGGATACAAATTATAGACAAGTAGGAATATTAACGCGAATTGATGATACCAAAGAAATGATATTACCATTAATGGGAAGACCATTAATTACCCATAGAGATAAATGGAATTTTTATACAATCGCGGATAATAATATGATAAAAATTCCAATCTATAATAAAGGAAAAGATTGTTCAAGCTCTTTAGGATGCAATGATTTATATACTGGAGATATAATAAAAATAGAAGGATACAATTCAGCGTTTAAAGTAACCATTTATGAAAATAATGTGCTAAAATATATTCCGTATATATAACTATAGAACAATCATGGTTAAAAAATCTTGCAGCGGGGTTCTACCAAATTTAATAATTACAGAATTAAATTGTGGTTGTGCGGAATCTACTTCTCGCTATAAAAAAATCGCAAGAAATGCGATCTTACCATTTTATTATGACTGCACAAATTCTGGACTGAATAATTTTTACAATTCTAACAATCCCTTAGAACGTTGTAAAAAAGTTTTTTTTACAAAAAACGAGTCTTTTTATTCGGGAACAAGTTCTAATATTTCTTCCTCGCAATTGACCCAAGCAATGCGGTATTCAAAAGCAGCTCAAAATTTAACCAAAACACCCGAAGGCCGAAGAAATAATACTTCTTATTATAATACGATTGTTCTATCTCCTATCAATAGTATATGGTATGATGGTCCAGTAAAATATACTTTAGAAAACGCAAGGACTAGCACGTTGTCCTCCCCATGCTATCATGTTAAAAATCTATGTAGCAATACTAGAACCAGAAACAATTAACGTGAATTTATAGTTTTATAATTTATAATTTAGAGGGACATTATTTTTTTATAATTGTATAGTATATATGCATAAAATTCAAAAGTCAGCCGACGGAAAATATCATATAAAAGGTAAAGTATATGATAAATTAATTGGCAAACGCGCCGAAGTAGGACATGGAAAAGCATATAAAACTGCGGGGGGTCTCACGTTAGAAAAGTTAATCTATATTAAAGGTCGTTGGAAATCAAGAGCGAAACATGAAACTGCTAAAAAAGAACTACGTTTACATAAATATGGATATTTTAGCAAAAAAGGTAAATTTGGCTATGTTAAATCTTCTCCTGAGAAAAAGTCAAGTAAACGTAGAAGAACCAGATCCACTACTTATAAAAAACGTTCCAAATAAATTAATAAGTTAATAAATTAAGTATTTAAGCTTACTATGGTTGTTAATACTAGAATAGGAATCATATCAATGTTAAGGTCAGAGTGTTGGGTTAATGAGGATTCTTGGGTTAACTGAGACTCTTGTGCTAAAGGCAATTGTTGCGAAGATAAATGGTTTTTAATAAACATATCAAAATAATTTTTGCTGATTAAAATCATATTTTTCTTACACGTAATTAAATAGTCATTGTACAATTCATATAAGGAAATAAACGTATCATTTGTTTTTGTATACGTTTTTTTATTCAAAAAACTAACAATATCTTGTTGTTTGTTCCACAAAGTACAAGATATACCACTAATATAGGTGCCGTCGATAATTACGTCTGGATAAAAATGTTTAATTATATTTAGTAATGATAAATCATTAATATCCGTATTTTTATAAGAAATGTTACTATAATTTTTAAATAAGATACAAATTTCATCAATTTCTAAATAATATTCATTACTATCTTCTTTCATGGTTTCGTCCCAAAAATTTAAAAATTTGGATACAAATGGAATCTTTGTGCTCGTACAATCAATAAATCCATCTTTTTCATCATTGAATGTTACTTTTGTTTTTAATAATTGTTTTAATGTGGTTTGAGGAATTATGTAAGGCATCTTGATCTCCTCTAAATAAAGTTTCCATAAATATAACATATTTTTCATAGAAATAACAGAGTGAGTAGAGTCTTGAATGTTTGTAGTGATAAAATAGTCAACGATGGTTTCTTTTTTATTATTTTTTAAAAATAAGATTCTATTTACAATATCAATATCACTTATTCTATCTAAATACGCATCCGCGCTTGTAAAACGATTTGAATAATAACAGCTTACAATCACTAAATCAATTAAATTCTTAAAAATAATATCCGAATCATACTCTTTATTTTTAATAACTAAAATACGACACTCGCTATAGTTATGATCATGATATTTAAATTTAAAACAATTCATTATAGAAATATGCCCAAAATATTGACTTCCAATATTTTCAATGGTTCGCAAGATCGGTTTAGCATTACTAGAAATAATGTTTATATTTGTTGGTTTTTTTAAAATTATATCACCAATGATCGTCAAAAAATATTTACTTTCCTCTTTGGATTCAAATATGTTTGATAATATGGATTGAATATTTTGAATCGTGTTTGATTCTGGTAGCGAATCCAAGATAGAGATTTCTTTGATTTGTTTAAGAATAGATGTTTTAATTTTGAATTTCCATGGCATTAAATTTGTATTATTTCGTAATTTTAATACTATATTATAAATAATGGTATCTTCTTTTATAATGGTATAGTGGTCATTGTCATAACAAAAAAAAATTTCACTTGTACTATTATAAAAATATTTATTATTATTTATAAATTGTTTGACAAAATTATTATGCGCAGATTGCCGTTCTTCTTTCTCTAAACTATTTTTTTTAGCATTCATTAAATAATTCGGCAATTCAACCATTATATAATTGTTAAAAAGCTGACAGAGTTGTTCATCATTGCTATAGAAGGCATTTAATTCGTCTAATTTATTATGTAATTGAGTAATCATTACTAGTACTAGTACTATTAGTATTACTCATTATAACTCTTTATATTATTTGTGACTTTATTTAATTTTCTTGTGTGATTGGTTTAATTGGTTTGATTGGTTTGATTAGTTTGATTGGTTTGATCGGTTTAGATGATTTGATTGGTTTGATTGCTTTGGATGGGTCTGACTCTTTTGACAAAGGAGTCGTTAAACCCTTACGATACTCTTCTTTGAATTCATTTAATTCTTCTAACCAAATTGTTTCAATTGTTTTGGATTCTAATACTCGTAGTTCTTGTTCTTTACTTTGTTTTTCCTTCAAGTGTTTTTCAACATTCTCTTCACTCACGCTGTCAAACGGCATTTTAATAAGATAATGAAATGGATGCTCCGCATTTTCTGGATTTGGATTAAATTTATGCTCCATAAGTAGTGCTACAATTTCGCTATCTTTCTTTTTACGCAGATCAATTTGATTGTCTAATACTGCTAAAATAAATTTCGCTTTATTGGATAAGACTAATAATTCCGTTTTCAGTTTATTAATTTGCTTTTCTTTTCGAATCACGTAATAGTTATATCGAATTGGATAATACTCTTCAATAATAGAACTCGCAGACTCATATTTTTTCAGATGTTCTTTATGATCAAATAAATACATATTATTGGTTGAATAGGTTGTATATAATTTTAATAGTTTTTCTAATTCTGTAACTTTTTCAGAGCAATTTCCGCTAATATCAGTCGTTTGAACTAATAAATTAGTTAACACACCTGGGTAAAACTCAATCACAAAGTTTACCTTTGAATCCGTAGACATATCATTATAATCTTTAATATATTTATTGTCTTTGTTGTCCATAAGAGATTCAATATATTCTTTATAATCTTGTGTCCATGTGCCAATTGGCAATTCAGTAATTATAATTTTATTGTCATCTACTTTCGCATAGACACCTTTAATCAAATATTTTTTGGGGGCAATCAATTCAATCGATCCTGTAAATCCATTGTAAAAGGGTGTAATTTCAATGGCATGGTCTTCTTTCTTTAACATTAAGGTTAATTTTTCAATAATTTGAAACACGTTATAGCACATAATATCCGTACTAAATCCTGTACCAATGCCTTTTGTTCCGTTTACTAACACCATTGGAATAATTGGCGCATAATAAATTGGCTCTACTTGTTCACCATCATCTTCCAAATAGTCAAGAATCGCATCGTCCTCGGGGCGATAAATTAACCTCGTAAGTTTATTTAACTTTGTATAAATATATCGTTCCGAAGCAGCATCTTTGCCGCCAAGCAGTCTAGTACCAAATTGTCCATTCGGTTCTAATAAATTAATATTATTTGATCCAGTAAAATTTTGCGCTAACCCTACAATTGCGGCATTCAAACTGGCTTCTCCGTGATGATACCCTGAATGCTCTGACACATACCCACTAAATTGAGCTACTTTAATTTCATTTGTCAATCGCTTTTTAAATGCGGAGAATACAATTTTTCGCAAGCAAATTTTTAAACCATCCATAAGGTTCGCAATCGATCGTTCATTATCATACGTAGAATAATGAATTAATTCTTTATCAATAAAATCATCATAAGTAATATGTTTATCGTGTGTGTCCGCATAAAGAGTTCGATCATACTTCGATAACCATTCTTTCCTGTCATCACTTCTTTTTTTGTTAAATACCATATCTATTTTTGTAGACGTGCTTTCGCCAGTAGATTTAAAACTTACTATTTTTTTATCTTTAAAATACTCTTTGAATTCATTGCCTGTGCTTGTTCCCAATCCTTTATAATATTTAATTGTCCATTGTGTTGTATCATTTGTTTCTTTCCAATGAGTAAATTCGCCTTGGTTATAAAATTGTTGAATTGTTTTTCCTTTGGTTGCTTTTAGAATGGGTGTATTCATGTATCCAATAAAGTCTGGAATACTAATTAATGATTTCCAAAGTGAATCAAATACATTAATACACAATCCTTTGATATGACTTCCGTCTAAATCTTGGTCTGTCATAAATAATATTTTACCATAACGTAATTTTGTAGCAATGTCAAGTGCTGTATATTCTTTACCATGTTCTAAGCCTAAAATTTGTTTAATTTCTGCAATTTCTTTATTGTTGCCGATTTTAGTGAGTGTTTCTCCACGTACATTGAGTAATTTTCCTTTCATTGGATAAATTCCAATTGTATTTCGGTCGTCTTTTGATAATCCCGAAACAATGCCTGCTTTCGCAGAATCTCCTTCGCATAAAATTAATATACAAGTGTTTGATTTTGAAGTACCCGCATAATTTGCGTCAATTAATTTTGGAATTCCACGAATGGATTTATTTTTACATCCGTCTTGTTTTTTTAACACTTTAATATCATTAAGTTCGGTTGTTTGACACACCGCATCCATTAATCCCATCTTTGCTATTTTTTCAATAAATTTATCGCTTACTTCACACGTTGATCCAAATTTAGTAATTGGCGTATTCATATAATCTTTGGTTTGGCTGTCATAACTTGGATTTTCAATATCACAACGAATAAACAATAGTAGTTTTTCTTTAATGGTTGTCGGTTTAACATCTATTTTCTTTTTAAGTTTAATAAAAGCTGTTAATTTTCTTGTGAGTTGATTTAAAATATATTCTACATGTTTGCCGCCTTTTGGTGTATAAATACCATTTACAAAGGAGACTTGCGAAAACTCGCCTTCTTTTGTAAATGCTACCGCATACTCCCATCGTTCATTTGCTTCTTCATATTTGACTTCACTTGTATCCACAATTAATTTAATGTATTGTTGAAAATTCTTTACTGGCACAATTTCTTTATTAAATTTAACTTTAATTCCTTTCTCTGTTACTGCTGCGATATCATATACCCGTCGCTTAAATAATTCTAATATGTCTATGGTTAGTCCATTTTCAAGTCCAAGTCGTTTGTAGTCGGGCTTAAACTCAATTTTTGTATATGGTTTAGTTTTACATTTCGTAATTTTTGGCGGGTCAATCACGTCTAAGTTGTTGCGAAATTCTTGCGTATATTTAAGCTGTCGGGTGGCGTCAATTGTTTCAATGCGACCCCACGCTGACCAAATGAAGACTAATTTAATGCCAAAGCCGTTTTTTCCACCGACAATTTTTTTCTCTTCTTTATTATAATTTGTTGAGGTTCTAAGATGCGCAAAAATTAATTCTGGTATCCATAATTTATATTCTGGATGTTCGGCAACATCAATTCCATTTCCGTCATTCATCATTGTAATAATTCCATCGTCACTAATACTGATATCAATTGTAGAAACTGGAATTACTTCTTTATTTTCATTGAGCGCTTGCTGCATTCTAACTACATGATCGCGGCAATTTACAATGCCTTCATCAAATAGTTTATACAATCCTGGATTATACGTTATTTTCTTTTTAATGATTTTAGCCTCGCTCGACGAATACACGTATTCATTTGAATCAATCACTTCAACCGAACCAATATAAGTATCTGGATTGTCTAATATGTGTTCTTTATCGCTTTTCTTTTGATATTTATTTAAGTCTACCTGTTCTGACATACTTTGTGGATACTACTAATTGTTTGTTTACTTTTAAATTCATATGTTTCAATTTTAATTCTTTTAATTCTTTTAATTCTTTTAATTCTTTTAATTCTTTTAATTCTTTTAATTCTTTTAATTCTAATTAATAATTACGATTTAAAGATTTTTTAAAAATGTATTTGTATAATGACCGAAAATTCAAATAATATTTTAACAATACAAACAATACAAATTGCTCCTTTTAGAACATTAATGACGGCGTTAAAAGATATACTTTTAGAAACAAACATTACATTCAAACCAGATGGGATTCGAATCATTAATATGGATAAATCGCATACAATCTTAGCCCATCTTTTTTTACAATCCGAAAATTTTGAAGTCTTTGAATGTAAAAAAGATAAAATTGTAATTGGTGTAAATATGTTTCATTTGTTTAAATTAATTAATACAATTGATAATGATGATACGTTAACGTTATACATTGAAGAATGTGATTATGTGGATGGAATTGTACATCATTTAGGGTTAAAATTTGAGAATGGAGAAATTAAACAATGTAAAACACAAAAATTAAGACTTATTGAGCCAGACAATGAAGAACTAGAAGTACCTGATGTGACATTTTCATCCATTTTAAACATACCCTCTACCGATTTCCAAAAAATTATTAGAGATCTTAGTATTATTTCTGATAAATTAGAAATAAAATCGGTAGGAAATGAATTAATTTTTAAATGTCAAGGTCAATTTGCGATTGCTGAAATTAGACGTTCTGAATCGGATGGCTATATGGAATTTATACAGAAAAATCCAAATAAAATTATTCAAGGCGAGTTTTCGCTTAAAAATTTAGGTTATTTTATTAAGTGCACAAATTTATGTAGCCAAATTGAAATTTATTTAGAAAATGATTTACCGCTGATTGTAAAATATAATGTTGCCTCATTGGGGGATATTAAATTATGTCTCGCACAATTACCGCCTTCGTAAGCGGTTTACATAGTTACATATAAATTATACTATCCTTAACGATAGTATAATCATGTTTCTTTGTTTCTTTGCTTACACGTACTCATTTATATAATTTATAGAATAAGATTATTATTTTATTAAAAACATGCTAGAAATTCCTATTAAAATACCTACAATAGGAATATAAAACATATAACTAGAACTATTATCCTCTTGATATATGCTGCTGACGTGCATTTGAGCGAAGTTGGCCGCTTGTTGTGCGTCTGCTGGTTGTGCGTCTGCTGGTTGTGCTACTACTGCTGCTAGTGGTCGTGCTACTACTGCTGCTAGTGGTCGTGCTACTACTGCTGCTGGTGATCGTGCGTCTGCTGATCGTGCGTTTGCTGATCGTGCGTTTGCTGATCGTGCGTCTGCTGGTCGTGCTACTA
>Ga0214923_10006475_pt1 | contig 13144 bp, 10 predicted proteins | sample LL1510_MetaG_FD_177993 | JGI IMG/M metagenome (GOLD analysis project Ga0214923, IMG submission 177993) | Freshwater microbial communities from Lake Lanier, Atlanta, Georgia, United States - LL-1510 | ecosystem: Environmental > Aquatic > Freshwater > Lake | place: USA: Georgia | collected...
GCGGGTCAATTTTTTAGAAAGGCCGCGGCGTTGTCTTTTGCGCTGTGTCGTCCTGCTGTTGATGGCCACCAGCATTTTATAGAGCTTGCCATGAGTGGCTCTCTTACCACCCATCATATTGGAAGGTTTTTTGTAGTTCTGAGGAGCCACGGGGGGTGTGGGGAACTTTGTTGTTAGAGAACCATTCTTTGACATCATTCCATTGGGTGGTGAGAAGTTAGACGTGTTTATAGGATTATTGTATTCTTCCTCAGGTATCATGTCTATTAGTTCTTCTTTTTCCCAGTCTTCGTAGTTTACGGCGTTCACGTTCACGTTAGTGTTCGCGTTCACGTTCACGTTAGTGTTCGCGTTAACATTAGCCTCCTCAACCGCATTAGCCCCTTCGTTCGCAGCCTCCTCGGCAGCAGCAGCCGCCGCAGCAGCCACTGCAGCCGCAGCAGCGGCCTTTGCAGCCATATTTGTATTGCCTTTGGCATTGGCATTACCTTTTGCACTAGCCACAAGATTCTTAATCTCTCCGAGCATATTGCGAATAGAATTCGCCGATTCTTTCGCATTCTCCGCAGCCTCACGCGCCGAATCTGCAGCCACTTTCGTATTCACAATCGCCTTCGCCAGCATATCCCGGGAGGCGTTATTGAGAGCCACCGTACTTGCCTTCACTTCCGCAGCAGCATTCTTCGCGATTTCCGCAGTCTTATTCGCATTCGCGATAACATTCTTCATGTTCGTCGGCTTGGAGAGATTATCATTGATATTATTGGTATTCATGGGCTTGGAGAGTATCTCATTCACGGCATCTGTCTGATCTGTCTGATCTGTCTGCTTGGCCACATTCGCTGTGGCAGCTGCCACAGGAAGAGGTTTCACATTCACATTTGCCATCTTTACCAATTGATCTACCGACGTCGGGGTGGGAAGAATATTCGTCGGGCCTTCCGGAGCAACATTCGTCTGAACATCCCCTTTTTCATCCACGAGAATCATACTGGGAAGGTACTTCAGATCAGGAACTTTCTTCGCAAACGGGGAATTATTGAACACGTCATCGCGAATCGCAATTCGGTTATGTCTCGCGGGAAAGCGCATGGAAGGATCCCAAATATTTTGCCGGAATTTCCTGCACGCTCCGCACCAAGGGGCGTACACGAGTACATAAGAAACAACCCCTGATCTACCTGTTCCCATGAGCGCCTTCATCATGCCAAGCTTCGCAGGGCTGTCTACGTCCAAAGTATTCTTCGCCCTTTTTCTGGTTTGCGCCATCTCTAATAGATATATAGAATAACAAATGGATGCCTTCACTATCTTCCTACTCTTCTGCATTGCCCTAGCGGTGACCACTCTCTTTGTACGTAGATGGCGTTATTACCCCTTTGGATTTACGAATCCTCAGAGATCGTTAAAGGTTGCTACAAATAACGTTTAATTTTGGCATTTCACGGTACTTCACAGCATTCCTAAAAATATAAAAGTTAAGAACGGGAGTTCTTAAGTTTTATAGTTAAAGGTAGAGTATGGAGACGTGGTTATTTGTCCTAGGTCTAGTCATAATATTCCTTGTATCGGCGATTATCTACTATAGGCCGTCTGCTCAACATATCCAGGCTCCGGCAGAAATGCAAAAGGCCATTGATATTTCAGGGAATAAGCTAAGCAAAGAAGCGGACGGAGTTCGCGTAGATGCTTCTGGCACCCCTGTATGGCTGAATGAAAACCAGAAGGCCAGGGATACCAAAGTCGTCTTCCTGGAGGATAATATCCTAAAGCCCTATACCCAAACCCCTATTCAAAACGTGGACGACTATGAATACAGCATGATATTCAAGAACGAGGGCGACCGCGCCATGACGAAGAAGACCCGTGATTTCCTCATGTCCCAGTACCCCAAGGACTGGTCTGTCCAGCCCCCGAGCTCAGACTTATTCCAACAAGGTCTCCAGGCGTATAATGAAGGCTTTGAAGATGCTCCTCGCCCTCCCACGAAACGCTACGACTCTATCAATGGTACGACGATGACTCCTCCGGACCAAGAAGCCCAGGAGCGAAGGGAGCAAGAGATTCTGAACACCTATGTTCCGAAAGATCCGCAGAGTCTCACCACGTATAATGCCGATGATGCCCATGTACTCATTGAAAAAATATACACCGCCAAAGGCCTCAAGGCCACGTATAAACAGACCGGCGACAATCAATTCCAGGTCATCAGCACAACGCCTCTGGACAAGGTCATCACCTACGAAGACGATCCGGCAGCGCCTCTGGAAGCCCCCACATCGCAAGGACCGGTGGCGGCGGCAGGCGAAGAAACCATTGTAGTCCCTGAAATTCACCCGACAGGTGGCCTTGACCCCTTTTACACCCCTGGCGAACAAACGCGCGACGGTCGCTGGAATTACACGCAATTCACTCCTGGCCTTGAGCGCATGTTTGCGCCTACGGAGCCGATGAGTAAGTGGTATTAGTAAAAATCCTATAAACACTTCTGCATAATTTTATCATGAAAGATAAGAAAAATGCCTGGCCGAAGCGGAAGTAGAACTAGATTTAGTAATAGACCTTTATATTTTGGAGTAAATAAGTATGGTTCACGTTTTGCACATTACAATACTAGAAAAGTTTTCGGAAATGAAGGTTGGCCAAGAAGTATGAGTCAAACTCCGAATGAGAGAAGAAACGCTAGAACCGCATATAGACGCTTCAAAGAAAGTGGTGAAGATCCTAACAATGGTAATGTTTGCTTGCAAACTACCTTAGGCGCTATATGTTTTGCCACAGTTGCTGCAGCAATTATGTGGTTAGAAGCGAATCAGGCTAGTATAATGAAGGGTGGCCGTAAAACACGCAAACAGTATAAAAAACGCTCTACACGCAATTAATAATTCCTGCATAAACCCACAGACAAATAATCGGACATATCGCATGCCCGACCAGGCCCTAGATTTGATTGTTATCGCCCTGATAGATCTCTTGAAATCCCGCGCGGCCTTCGGTACCGGCCTGCCTGAAAAACCCCTTGACTGGATTCAGAATGCACAAGAAGAGCTGATGGACGGCATTCTATATTTAGAGAAACTCAAGACAGGACTCACGCGTACAAATCCTGCTGCGCAGGTGCCACGGGTTCCTTCACAAGAAGAAATCCTCCAGAAATCTCAACAAGGGACTGGATGCTAGCCCTGTATACCGGTGGGCAAAGATACATCTTTCCTTCAAACCGCATACAGGTTCGCAAGCCATGGGCCGCCCCGCCGTTAGAGGTCTGTATAATTCCGAGATGCTCCATATGGATCTCGTGAAGAATATCCCAGAGTTTCACAAAGGCCTGGCCGATCCATCGGCGCGCGGCACCCTTCTTCCGCGTACACCGCTCCTCTAACATTTCCTGTAAGATATCTATTTCTTCCTTGCCTGTGAACATCTCAAGGGCCTGAAGGAGACATTCTCCATCAGCCCCTTCCTGAATCATTTGCGCAAAAGCCATTTCGCACATGTTATTCCGATTATATGTATATACGAGGGTCCGCAAATAACCGACCTGCCCACACTCAATGAATTCGCGATACGTATGAGGAATCCTCGCATATATCGCGAAGAGTTGTCTTGCGATTTCGCCAGCATGGGCGTGAAGCGACTTTGGTTTGATGAAGGCCGTCTCACCTTCTCCCTCCCTGAGAGGAAGAAGAATCCAGTCCTCAATAAAGCCTTGGCATACAGCACACGTCTTTGACATCTATTTCCAGGGGGACTTATAGCTCCACAGACGCTTAAAACCACTTTTTACGACAGGTAGCGATACCAAAATGATACGTCATTACCTAGATGACCGCGAACACGGTCTTCGTCCCTTACTCCCAGAGCCCTTCGTAACCGCCCACTTGCCCGTGGGAGATATTTGGATCGGCTGTGAAATGGAGGAAACGCATGTAAAAGGGAATGGCCTCGTCATTGAACGCAAATCCGCTGCCGACCTGGAAGCCAGTATCCTGGATGGGCGCTACAGAGAACAACGCGCCAGACTCCTCTCTTACACAGCGGAGAAGAAGGCACATGCCGTCTATATTATTGAGGGATGCCTGGACCGTTTTGATGCTCGTCTGAAACAACCGGCACTCATGAAACACATTACTCGTCTCGCCATACGCTACAAGGTCACCGTATTCCAGACGGATTGTCTCAAAGGTACGGCCGAGCTTTGTCGGCTCCTCGCCGAGCAATGGACGTCTGATCCGACCACATTTGAAGTCCCGACCGATCTTTCGTATGTGGAAAGTCGTGGAGTAACGCGGGGAGCGAATTCCGATGATCCGAAGGTCTTTGCCACTAGTGTAATAGGGTGTTGCCGAGGGATTTCTTCGGCGGGGGCTCTCGCCGTTCTAGAGGCGTGTGGAGGGACTTTATCGGGCGTGTGGGATGCTTCTGAGGCCATTCTCGCTGCGGTGCAAGTGGGGAAAACCAAGCTCGGCGTCGTCAAGGCGAAACGGCTCTGGGGTCTTTTACATGGGATGTCTTCTGACTGATGTGCGGAAAGGCTTGAAGTATGTTCGCTAAATATAAATATTTTATTTAAATATATATATTATATTACAATGCACAATGCAGTTCTATTATCTGGAAGAATATTATTTTTTAAAGAACATTATGATAACATTGTAAAGACATTTGGCCCTAATATAGATTTTTTTCTATCTACAGATCCCAGTTTAGGTGAAAATATAGAAGAATTTATTAAACTATATAAACCAATATCTATAAATAATAAGCCTATTACAGAATTAAATATTTATAAGCCATTTTATGATAAGTTTTTTACGATGTATCCAAATGCCAGAGTATACGGAAATTCTGACAATATGACCAAGAATTTTATAAATAAAAGGAGAGTTGTAGAATTACTAAAAAAACATATAGAAGCCACTGGAGCTACATATGATTATATATGTATAACAAGGCTTGATAATTTTTACAATAATAGCATAGATTGGTCACATATTAATCCTTTAGAGAATACTATATTTGTACCTGAAGGTCATGATTATAATGGATTAAATGATCGGCTATGTATAGGAAATTTAGATACAATTGAAAAATATAGCAGTATCTATAATAATTCATTGAAGATAATTGAATCAACCTTTGAAAGAAATACTAATATAATTTTTCCGGAAATACTGTTAAATGCTCATATAAATGATTTAAAAGTAAATATAAAACGTTTTCCTCTTACAAATTATATAATAAGACTTACGGAAGTAGAACCTAAAGATGACTTAATTATAAATACCCGCGTATATGATAAGAATATTAAGTATACTTCGTTAACAAAGAGTATTACATTAAGTATTAATACTTATGAGGATACTATTCGTTTCAATAAGATTATAAATAAAAAGAAATGGTTTTCGTGGTTTGGTTATAAATTAGAGCCTGGTTCATACACTCTTACATTTGATATTATATCAAATAAAGATATAGACTATCCTTTTATAAAACGTCACAATTCTAATGATTACTTTACTACTAATAAAATAAAAGCAAACTGCTTAGAAACAATATCACTTGATATAACAGTTGACCCATCTGATCTAAAAATACTATTTATATTTGATGAATTAGAAGATTATATAGATATGATATTTCGTAATATATCTTTTACTAAAAAAATGGTAAATACTATTCATATAGTACTATTTGCATATGGAGAACCATTTGAAACTGTTAAAGAAACAATGATTAATACGGTTGGAAATTTCTCTAAAAATAAACTAAAAATACACGACTATACTCTTGAAAAAATTAAGACGCGTGAATGGTTTAAGCAAATTGAAGGATTGCCTAATATTCATAAAATAGGTAGAAGAGATGGATATTATTGTGCTTATAAAATATTTTGTGCCAATGAAGTGTATGAGCAATTAGAAAAAAATGATGTGCTTTTTTATCTCGATTGTTCACAGTACTACAAGGATGGTTTCACAGAATCAATTGATAGACTTTGTTCTATTGCACTAGAAAAGGGAATTATTGCAGGCTCTATAGGCAATAATATCAAGCATCGTGAATTTTCTCTATGTCAAAAAATAAATGTATGGAAAAAGGTGTATTCAGAATGTGACAATACTATACTAGAAAAACCTCATATACTTGCATCGTGGTTTCTTTTATCCAAAAATAATACCAATACACAATTTATGAATGACTGGATAAAATGGGCTATGTACACTGATGAAGAATTTAAGGATCCATTAATCACTGAACATTTAACGGGCGACCAATCTATTTTCAACATGCTTGTCTATAAATATAATTTTCATGTCTTCTATGATAAATATACAGGACATTTAATAAATAGAGATAAAAATTATGTATTAAAAAAAATTAATGAAAAAACAGATGTATATAAATTTTTCACAAGAATAAACTCTATTTATGATATAAGAAATGAAAAAGGCACTTTAATAGATACAGATTCTCTTGAAAATTATGAACAATATTTAGCTGAAAGATATATACATGAAAATGATACTGTATTAGAACTAGGGGCTAGATATGGGTCGGTATCCGTAAAGATAAATAAAAAAATAAAATGTAAAACTAATCAAGTTGTTGTAGAACCAGACAATATTGTATGGGATTCTTTAGAAAGAAATAAATTAGCAAATAATTGTGAATTTCATATAATAAAAGGGTTTATTTCTAAGAAAAAACTAAACTTAGAAAATTCAGGTTATTGCACTACATCAGTAGAAGATAAAGACTCTAAACATAGTAGTTATACTCTAGAAGAAGTAAGTGAAAAATATAATCTTAAGTTTAATGCAATTGTAGCAGATTGCGAAGGGTTTTTAGAAATATTTTTAGATGAAAACCCAAGCTTATATGATAACTTACGTTTAATTATATTTGAAGCTGACTGTCCGTATAAGTGTAATTATGATAAAATACGTCAAACACTAAAAGAAAAAGGATTTCAGAAAATAGTAGAAGGATTTCAGAATGTATGGTCTAAATTATAATCTCATAACAATTAGTTATACTAATATATATGAGCCTCTATATAAATTTATATTTACCATTAAATCTTATTCTCATATAATCTGGGAGTCTATCCCACTGATGAACAATGTATGATACCTCCTTGTTCAAGTTAACAATCTTGCTATATTCATTCATAAATCTTATTTCACCGTATTGTAAATTATTTACTAGATTGTCTCTATTTGTGAAGAGATGTACCTTCATATCTGGAAACCCCTCAATATAGATCAAGTAATTATGTATACCCTGATCAAATCCAGTGAATTTAGTAAATTCAGTATGGATTTTATTAGACATAAGATCGCACATACGATCTACGTAATTTTTAATTCCATTTAGCTTGCCAATAGTTGCTCCAGAACAAATGATTCTTTTATCAGCTACACTTGATATAATATCTACCTTCAACTCTTGTTCAATAGCCTCCAACCACTCCTTATTTATACGACAGTTTCCAATATTCTTATCTTCCTTAAAGAAAAATACATCAACGGACTTATCTAATGGATAATCCTCAATATTCTTCTGGAAAAATATATCACGAGAATCACACAATAGTACATAGTCAGTATTTAGTCCAGCATCAAGTATATTCTTATAAATGTAATAGCGTTTCTGCTGGCAATGCCTTGGATTTACTACATTATCTACGAAATAAGAAACATTTGTATAATTGACTTTTAGTTTCTCTAAGAGATCCTTATCTTTCTCCTGAATAACAAATATCAAATTGCCACTAAACCCTGTGTCATAAAGTGTGCCCGCAAATCGGTTAAATGTATTATAATCATATCCACTACAATAAGTAATTACTGTCATATGTTTATTCGCCTTCTTCTTTATCACTGGAAATGTGTTTGTTAATAAAGCAGTTTGAACAAGTGTGTTTAATTCATGCGTCTTTTTAACGAATAATATATCTATCTGAATGTTAAAACTTTTTATGATATGTTCTTCAATTAAATCATAGGGTATAAAGCCAATGCTATCCATATATTGAATATGTTCCATAAAAGAAGGAATACCCTCATTGTATTTACCAAAGAATGGTACTTCAAGTAGGATAAAATCAGCTTTAGAAGTTATTTCTTGGGCACCTTTCAGAATAGGTATCTCTGCACCTTGACAATCAATCTTCATAAAAATATGCCGAGCATTCTTAACATACATATCATCCTTTAACATATCATCAAGTTTTACCGATTGTCTTGTTAAGGCATTTATATTTGTATAAAAATGTGTCTTTTCCTTGAAAATAGAATCCCCTGTGGATGAATTATTAAACCATGGTACTTCCACGTTATCACTATTCAACAGGGTATTTGAAAATACCTTCATATTAGTTTTATTAGATAGCTTATTTAATTCATCATAGTTATTTGCCTCAAATAAATAATACTTGGATTCAGTAAATACCTTTATAGTTTCTGCCGTCCAAGTCCCCTTATGTGCACCAATATCAAATATTAAATCTGGATTATAGCCCTTTTCCTTAAGAGCATTTATTTTCTTATAAAGTAGTGTATGATTTACTGAGACCGAAATATAATTACAAAAAGAATTTTCCCTTATATAATATTTATCGTATAGTTTGAATGAATAGTCCATCTTACGTTTTTGTAGATGACAGTACAAGGCTTCGCGAGAAGATCCATCGTCATACAAGACAGTTAATTTTGTCTTATCATATAAGAGGTGCTTGATATTTTTTTTACTATTATAAATATCATAAAAATTCTTTTCCCATTTAGCATGATCTGGTCTAGATAAATGGTAAAAACATTCAGGCACTATATCGCAAAAATATGCATTTGCATAAAACATCTTTATGTTATTTTTAGATAAATACGCCTTCAATGGTTCTCTATAAGCGATCTCATCGGTTATAAAGGTCTTTGAATTATCGGTAATAAGTTCCAAAAAATTTGGAATTGTCTTGAAATTATTCTTAAAACTATCTGTATTTTTAATTGCAGTAAAGTGACCGTGCCATCCTCCTAGAATTCCATAGCCCTCCTTGAAATCTATGAAATTCGATAGCTTACCGTAGATTAAATCTATATCTCCCCAACCAACATAATCTTCCCGAGTTACTCCATTTGACTTGAGAATATCATCAAATATCAAGGGGTACACAATCTTAAAATCAACAAACTTATAATTATCCTTTAACAGATTCTCAGGTTCTACAACCTTATTATAGGTTTCAAGAATGAATTTAGAAGCCCTCTTTTGAACATCCGCCTTTGACAGGTGTATAACGACCAGGTTGTCAGGGCGCGCATACGGTGTCATATCAATATCAGTAATCAGTAAAACAGTCAGGATATCTGTATTTATTCCTATAGAATCTAGGTATAGCTGGAAGTAATTAGGAAATGCTCCGTAATATGGAATACATATATAAATTCGCGGTGGTTTATTTGACGGCTTAACAGTTAAAAGTGACTTTATGTGTGTATCAGGCGAATACCATCCATTTTTTTCAGGGGTATGTACATCTAATATAGTTCTAAATACATAGTCGTATTGACGTGCAACATTATACATGTCATATAAGCGAACGGCCCTATCACGAATATATTGGCGATCAAATTTTCCATCAAGAGCCATCTGGACACCATGGCAATAATCAGCCAGGGTATGACCTCTTAGACCAGTTACGCCTTGCTCTACAGTTTCTACCATGGCACCCCAATCGGTTGATATAACTGGAGTTCCACAAAGCTGGGCTTCTACTGCTACTCCGCAAAATGGCTCCAAATATTTACTCAAACATAAAACGGCCACACAGCTGCCTAAATAATCAGATCGTTCCGAACCATGAATTGGCTCTTTATATTTAATATTCGGAACTTCTAAATATGTCTTTGGGTCTCCTTGACCACACAGAATAAATTCTACATTAGGAAATCTCTTGGCAATTTCCATAATAATTCTACAACCCTTCAGATCATTAATTCTTCCGAGGAATCCAATTTGTTTGGGTTTTGGTAAAAGAGATAAGTTGAATTCTAAAGTATTAAAATAATTCGGAATAACAAACCAATAATTATTAGGTTGTTTCCCTTCCTTTCCTAGAGTACTTGATAACCATGCGTATGATTCAAAAATTCTGTAATTTAAATAAGAACCCGAATATCCTATACCAGTTTCAATAACCAGGTAATTTAACTTATCAAGTGCATCCTGATATGTTCTTGCTAAGGGAATACAGACAATATCAGTAGTATTTGAACGATAATTATCAATCAAATACTTCCTGAATCTCTGATTGAATTCCTTTGTCAAAGGGGACGACCAATTTGATAACTGGCTAATTACTTGTGTAGAGTCTGAATTTTTCGTCTTTGCTTCCTCATATGTTAAAGACTTGTCAACAAACTGCCACGTCTTAATTCTTAGCTCTGTCCATTCTTCCTTGGTCATTAAATCAATCTGCTTCGTGGCACCTGATGTAGAACCTTCAATACCGTAATGATATACTTCAAAGCCAAGGCTTCTCATCATCGGAGAAAATCTTAGAACTTTGCCAGTATATGCGTCGTGACTATACTCATCGCGAGTAATCGTGTATGGTATACCCGGTATATGTAGTCGGATTTTAGAATTATTAATTGAAGACATAATATATAATATATAGTAATTTATATATTATTTAACTTGTCCGCAGATCAGCAGATCAGCAGTCCACTAAATAGTCCACAAATCGGCCAAGACATTGCCTTTCGCGATGGCCTTGTCTCTGCCTGGCCCTGGGCGTTCCAGATTCTGTATAAAACTCGCCGGCGGTTCGTAATCGGTGGCGCGTCTTGTTCCTGGCGGTACGGGGGCACCGAAGGTGGAAGGATTTGCCGAAGTGATAAGATCCACGGCGTCGTTGAAGGCCACGGTGGGTTGCCTGGACTGCATCTGCTGCGCTGCCGCAGCCGCAGCGGATTTCTTCTTCTGCGAGCCCCCCACAACTTTCGGCAGAGGCGCGGGCTGTGGCGCCGGCGTCATCGCCTTCACGATCGGATTCTGCGTGGCCAAATATGCCCCCTCGTGATGCCTCCACGATATGAACAACATATTCGGCCATGTGAATCGCACTTCAAACCCCGACTGGCGCAATTGCCACACTAAATACACAATACAATCCTCCATATCCAGTTTCGGCAATCCTAGGATGAACGGCGGTACGGAGTATAAAACAGAAGATGTATTACCGGATAGTTGGGATGTCGAATACACCCTCTGATAAATCTGCTCCAACAGCGTATTGTACGCCCGAAGGCGCGCGTAGTCGCGCCGTATCCGGCGATCATACAGATCTTTCGGCTCCAAGTGCGGGACTTGGATCATCTCGTTCTTCCGTGACATCTACTACTAAAGGCGCCCCTAGAGTTTCTCGCATACCACCGCGTCGCATCGCCCTCTGTGGAGGAGGCATCCTAGGGATCGCCCACGCAGGATTCCTGAAAGCCATGGAAGAGGAGGGCATGCTAGGCCATGTGCGAGAATACATCGGAATTAGCGCGGGAGCGTTAACGGCCTTGTTCCTCGTCCTCGGCTACACGGTCAAACAAGTAGAGGAAATCGCCACGAATTTCCAATTCAATACTCTGCGCAACATATCCCCCGAAAACATCCTCAACTTCCCTTTAACATTTGGTCTAGATCGCGGGGAACTTCTGGAGAGTTTCGTTGTTAGTATTTTACACCAGAAGGGTTTCCAGCCAGATACCACCTTTGAAGAACTGCACGCAAAGTGCCCCATCCACTTGCGCTGTTTTGCCACCGAACTCCAGACGTGTCGTCTGAGGCAATTTAGTACGACGGCCACGCCCAAGGTGCCCATACGTTTCGCTCTGAGGGCATCCATGTCGCTCCCCTTCGTCTACACGCCTGTACAAGAACCCAGCGGAGCTCTTTTGATTGACGGAGGTATTCTAAATAATCTGCCCTTGGTATTTATGAAGGCTGCCGAGGTGGCAGAGACGATGTGTGTATTCTTTACACACGGCCACAGTCAACTAGAGCCGGTGACTTCATGGAGCGATATGTTACAGATGGTCTATAATTCTATGGTTGTTATGAAAAGTTCGCCGTTTATCAAGAAGTTTCAAGATCATCTCATTTGTGTTCCTATAGATTCACATAAATGTCTGGATTTTGATATGCCCGTGGAGTCAAAGAAAGCCCTGATTCAACACACATATGAAATTACCCGCAAATTCCTTTTTACACCGTACCATAAACCCGCGAGGAGATTTTCGGCTTCTTAGCGCCTTCATCTAAAGCGCAGAATTATACCGATAATATAGAATGATCAGGAAAAAGGCAGCCCTATGTATAAGGGGGGCAGTTTCTAAAAGTAGCGGGCGTTTCCTACATGCGGGTGATGTATATAATGATAGGACCAAATATATAAAATATAGTTCTGTATATAACTCCATACTCAAACACATTATTCAAGCAAATCCAGAGTATGACGTGGATGTATTCATACATTGTTGGAATGAAGATTTACAAGAAGATATAATATCATTATATAATCCTGTAAAGTATCTCTTTGAAAATAATAATAAATATACGGATGAAATTAATTCCCTTTGTTCTAATCCGAGCGATTTTGGAGGAATATCTCATTCTCTTAGTATCAGAAAAGTATTAGAGCTTCAAGAAGAATATAGTAATGCGAATAACATACAATATGATATTGTTGTTTTATTTCGCCCCGATGTTCTTATTTGGAAAGATATGATATTTTCCAAGTACGATTTAAATTATTTCTACGTGGATGGTCACGGAGGCTATCATGGAGAATTTTATTTTATCATGTCACAAGCGCGTGCATCGGTATTTAAAAATTTATATTTGTCGGCTACGTATAATAAATATGCTGTTCATTTCTGGATAAAAAACTATGTTCTTAATTACTGCAACTTTCCCATGAAAGACGACGATATACTCCCTGGAAAACACATTGAAGTATTTAGGAAAATTTGCGAATATTCATTAAATCCAGGTCATATAAATTATGAAATGCTGGCCACATATGATATATCTCCTGAAGATATTTGAGAATGGCGATCGGTTCATCTAAAGTTAAAAATGACAG
>Ga0214923_10006476_pt1 | contig 13143 bp, 13 predicted proteins | sample LL1510_MetaG_FD_177993 | JGI IMG/M metagenome (GOLD analysis project Ga0214923, IMG submission 177993) | Freshwater microbial communities from Lake Lanier, Atlanta, Georgia, United States - LL-1510 | ecosystem: Environmental > Aquatic > Freshwater > Lake | place: USA: Georgia | collected...
GGGTACCTTCGGTTGTCGTAGGTCCCGAAGGTTATGCTGCTCAACAAGATGTACCAAGTAGCTGGAGTGATACATGCAGCAGAGGAGGTAGTTGTTATAATGGGGTACCTTCGGTTGTCGTAAGTCCCGAAGGTTATGCTGCTCGACAAGACGTACCAAGTAGCTGGATTGATACATGCAGCAGAGGAGGTAGTTGTTATAATGGGGTACCTTCGGTTGTCGTAGGTCCCGAAGGTTATGCTGCTCGACAAGACGTACCAAGTAGCTGGAGTGATACATGCAGCAGAGGAGGTAGTTGTTATAATGGGGTACCTTCGGTTGTCGTAGGTCCCGAAGGTTATGCTGCTCGACAAGACGTACCAAGTAGCTGGAGTGATACATGCAGCAGAGGAGGTAGTTGTTATAATGGGGTACCTTCGGTTGTCGTAGGTCCCGAAGGTTATGCTGCTCAACAAGACGTACCAAGTAGCTGGAGTGATACATGCAGCAGAGGAGGTAGTTGTTATAATGGGGTACCTTCGGTTGTCGTAGGTCCCGAAGGTTATGCTGCTCAACAAGATGTACCAAGTAGCTGCAGTGATACATGCAGCAGAGGAGGTAGTTGTTATAATGGGGTACCTTCGGTTGTCGTAGGTTCCGAAGGTTATGCTGCTCGACAAGATGTACCGAGTAGCTAGGGATCTGAACAAGGCTGAAAAGTATATCCGATATAATAATAAGCGACCATCTGAAAATTCCAAAGATAAAGACGAAAAATATCTTGGTCAATGGATATCACATCAAAAAAAGAACTACAAAAAACAAACCGAAGGAATGAAAGACGCAGAACGTAGAAAGAAATGGGAGGATTTCATGACTAATTATTCCGAGTTGTTTATGACCCTAGACGAGGTGTGGGATGAAAATCTGAACAAGGCTGAAAAGTATATCCGAGATAATAATAAGCGACCATCTGAAAATTCCAAAGATAAAGACGAAAAATATCTTGGTCAATGGATATCAAATCAAAAAAATAACTACAAAAATCAAACCGGAGGAATGAAAGACGCAGAACGTCGAAAGAAATGGGATGATTTTGTAAAACAATATCCTAAACAGTTCCCTAACTATCAGTTTATTTCCCTCTCTGAATCATCCGACAGAGAAAACAAATCAGTAGACACATCCGAAGAAGACAATGAATCAGATACAGAAAGTATTGCATCAACGATTTCTTCGGTGTTGTCTAATAGTTCAACCAAATCATCATCCACAAAATCAATAACGTCTAAAAAAAGCGACAAAACTACAACAACCAAAAGTTCCACCAGATCTTCTCAAAAATCAAAATGCGAAGGTATTGTGAAAAAAACAAAACAACCATGTACATTTTCAGCACAACCAGATTCAAAATATTGTAAAGTTCATCAACCAAAAACTCGGATATCCCAAGAAGATGAAAAATCTTATCCACCTCCAAACCAGAAAATTACTTCTCTTGAACAACTCACTACTGAAGAACAAAAAAAATTGTTGGACTTATATAATCAGAAAAATAAATCTTACCCAAATGGATATCAAGCAACGAATCCAGCAGACAAGGATTATATTAACAAAATTCTCAGGGAGTGTTCACCTAAAAATGGATTGCACATCTTTTTAGATCATAAAGACTTTAGAACCTCTAAAGAGTTATTAAAAGTAGTATCTCCCAAAAATATCCTAATTCCTCAAAAAGACCAAGAACATTACAATATTATGAAAACTGACTCGGAACTTGGAAAACAAGTAGTAAATTGTGATTTGATAGATATACCTCGACAACCTATTTCTCTGATGTACGCGGATATTTGCGGGTCTATAAAAGAAGCAACTCCGATTATTGAAAAATTCCACAAGTGTATCGTTTCTGGGGGAATCTTTGCGATTACGATTTCTTGTAGAGATGGAGAAGAATCCAGATATACTAATGAATTCATGGCAAAATTGGTCAAAAAATTAGCAACAGTTTTTGGAGATTATGAAGAAATATATAATCAGACGTATGGAGAGCATACGAGAATGGGAACGATTATTTTAAAAAAGATAAAGACAGATATTATGTGAGTAACGAAAAAGACGTTAATTTTTCAGTAGTCAGTCGTCATTGGACAGAGATAATTAGCGAAAGTCTGAAATGTTTAGGAAAGATAAACAATTGGTCTAAATTGAAATTGTAAAACTTCTTTTTATGAAGAGTATATTGTTGGGAGGATATAATGTCATTTTGTGGCAAAATTATGAAGTTATTTGGTTTGGTTGAGAAAGAATGTGATATTTGCAATGAAAAAAAATATTTTTTTGTTACATGTCCACGTTCTGACAAACACACTTGGTGTCATTCTTGTGATACATCTATTATTCACAGTAAAGTGAAAAAATGTCCATACTGCCGATGCTGTCTTGAATATAAGGAATACTATATTGTCGATTCTTTCGGAGATATAGTATTACAAAATTAATAAAATATATCTTTTAAAAACAACAAACTTGTGTTCGAATATTAGTGTTTAAAATAGAATGACAATATATAAGTAATAAGATTGTTATCTATCATAGTCGACTTGTTGTAAAACAATCTTTTTATCATACATACTTTATTGTGTCGTAACCAATCGACAAAGTAATGTTTACAACTGTCATCCGTCATCATATCAAAAATATTATTTCCATTCTTGTCTACATTACAGGGATCTTTTAAAAAATCCAAAAGATAAACTAAGATGTCATAATGACCTTTATAGGCTGCCCACATGATCGCATTCTTTTTATCTCGATACAAATGGTAAACATCAGCATTGTTTTCCACATAAAGACGCACTAATTTTATATTATTATTATGAACTGCCCATAATAGAGCGGAGTCGTCAGCTTGATCATATAAATTAAGATTAGCATTACGAGTAACCAAAAATCTGCAAAAAGGCTCATTATTTCTTCTAGAAGCAAAAACAATTGGAGTTTCATCATTTGAATTGGGAATATCTATAGAAACACTTTCTAAAACAGCATCTAAATAATTAAGATCGTTTATCTCATGTTTAATCATCAGATGTAATGCACTTTGTCCTTCACAATCTTTTTGGCTTAAATCTGGACACAATGCAATTTGACTATTTTGTTAAAGGTAAAATCTTGTGTTGTGGTATTCAAGAATTCCTTTGTAAACACGATTATCCAGAAGTCAACAGAAATCCATAATAATTCTCCATAAGTGCATCTTTGTTCGGTGACTTGTTTATTTCGTTAATAAGAGAAATATAAGAAGCCAGAACTTTTCTTGTTTCAATCGGAACGATTAGTGATTTTTCTATCCAAGTTTTCATGGATAATTGCAATGTTTCGATATGGATTTTTCTTCCATTTAAATCTATAGATAGAAATCTATTTTCAGGTAACTGAGGCATAGAGTTTGAGAAAGTAATATAAAATATTGGTATGTTCACATGATCAATGTGGAGAAAATTTATCACTGGTTCGGCTACTGAATCCACAAAATCGATTCTAAAAAAATCCAAATTTGTATTCGTTTCCCAACGTAACTCATTAAAATTTTTCATAACGTGTTCCGTAAATATAGAACCTATCTCCGAATTACTGGAATTTTGAAAATATAGACGAACATTGATAGGTAGATAAATAGGTTCTAACGTGATTTCCGAAAATAAGTTATTTATTTCTTTCCATTTTTTTAGACTAGAGAAATGTATATTATCTTCTATCAACATTGCTGTGTAATTTAAACTATATTGAGTCCAATATGTATGCATCTGTAGAAGAGCGGACTTACTTTGAGATATGATATTAATAGCATTTCCCTTGGTATTTTCAATAACATTATCAACCCAAGAGAACATCGCATCAACCTCTTGTTTACTTTGCATTTCGAATATTCTATAGAACGATGTTAAGTTATATTCAATGTGATAGTTACTGTATAAGCAAAGATATGATAAGATATCATCTACTTCACCACTCGGAAAGTATCTAAACATTTTAGTAAGCCAATTACAAGCTCCATAGTTTAAAATTTGCAAATTGTTGGGTGGATTTTTATTTATAAGCATATATGCAAGTTCGATAACTTTCTGAGACAAAAGTTCGACGTTTTGTTCAAAACTTAGTTGACCTCTAACGATAGACTTATTCAAATTTAAGTCGTAATAAGTCTGTTTTTCTATCAATGCTTTGAAAAAGGAAAAGGCAAGGAAGATGGGTTCATTTAAGACCAATGTTAACGATGTCATATCAACCCCTTTTGCCGTCAGTAAGGGTATGTTTTTATTTTTACTTAAAGTTGAGAGCATAGCAAATACATCATGTATATTTGCAATTAAACTCAGGGCACCCTCCGAGGTCAAATTAAATTTCGATGGATCGTCAGGTTGTGCACATCTTATAATCGTGTAACAACCTATGAAAAGATTCTTGTGTTGTTCCAAAATATGTTCGAGAACTTTTTCGGTTAACTTACTGATTCTCAGTTTTCTTTTCTCGATTTTTTCCCATTTATTGGTAATGTATCGATCACGTAAAACATCTAATAAATCATGTAAGTTATAAATGAGGTTAAAAACCAAATAAGGTGACAAAGGTGTGGTTTGTCCTAACATATATTGACAATATATGGGTTGTTTTAATACTGTATTTTTATAGTAATTATATAGTAAATATTCCGGTTTACTTTTTCCAAAATTTTCAGTCGCAATATCGATAAGTTCAATCTGCATTTCAATATCATATGTCACATCAAATTTGGTCTTTTTGTCAATAAACCTCATTTTTACCCATTTAACAGCATATAATCTCGATAAATCGAAATGCAAATCGTTATCACTGTCAACCGCGACTGTTTTCCAATTTACTCTCGATTGTTTTAATTGAAACCACATATCATTGAACTCGTTATCATAAATATTATAATCGATTTGGATTTCTATATCATTTCCTTGTTCATTTATTTTTTTTATTTCTTCTTTTATAGCACTACTGAGCCATTGTTGGAAGTAAGCGTAATAATTGTTTTGAAAATCCCCATTCTTTTGAAATACATATATATACGGTTGTAAAACTCCGGGCATTTTAAACGCTATTTGTATCAGTTCATGAAAATGATGTTGAATAAATGGATATATATTCTCTTCTGCATTCAAAATAATACCAGCATAATCATAATCACTGTAACCACCTAAAATACTGAGTAATTCATCATCAACTTTTCCCGATGAGTCAAGAACCAAACCGGTATCATCATTTCGAAAATTTTCAATCATGGAACGTCCACCTTTTAATACAAAATCATATATCTTCTGACCATTTTGTTGGGGACCCAGTTTCCTATCTATTTGTTCTCGTAAAGATTGCATTACGGTGTGTGTACAACAATCCATAAAATTACCAAATCTATTTCGAAACTCGATATTTTTCTTACTGTCAACATTTGCAGATTGTCCTTTTTTTACCAGATTATAAAACGCATCCGTTACCCATGATCGTATTTTCTTTTTTATTTCGGCTGTGTCTGCTCCAAGTGTAGCTTTTAAAGCAGGACTGTTCGCAAAAACATCGCCTTTTGGTAGTTTCGTTAGTGTGCTTACACCTTTTGGAGGTCTCGCATTTAACTGATTTATATATTCTTCATAATTCTTATCTAAAGGTACGGTTGGAACCGGACTATTAATCGCATAGCTATCTAACATCGAAGGATCTACTGTAAAATATTCCATCAAAAAGCTTCGATTTCCAAAATTTTTTCTAGAACTAGATCCTCCCGCTCTTTTTGGAGTATCTTCCTTTAGTAATGATCTACGTACACTTGATTGTTGAAACACCGGTTGAGTAAGCACGTGCTGAGCTTGTGGAAACTTTGATTGAGTAAACATGGGTTGAACTTGTGGAAACACCGATTGAGTAAACATAGGTTGAGGTTGTGGAAACTGAGTTATCGTTTTAGGAAATGATAGTTTGAATGGTGATTTTGATTTTGGACTCTCAAACTTTCTGTATTCTTTCTTTCCCTTTCGTCCTTTTCGTTCTTTTCGTTCTTTTCGTTCTTCTTCGTCGTATTTTTCTCTTTTAGGGCGTTCGACCATCATTTTTGTAGGTGATCTCCGACGTGTTCCAGGTATTTTTTCAAACTTGGGTTTTTTTTCTTCATATCTCATTTTGGAAAATTTTTCACGATCTCGAGGCATACTATTTTATTTACGTGAGAAAATAACATTTTTACTTTTAAAAAATGGTGAAACCATTATTTTCCCTTTTTTACGACATGTGGGACATTTCAAATTCCCAGATATGAAACCTATTTTAAATGCACAAATAAGATGAAAATAACAAAATTTGCATGTTTTACATTTAATCAGGTAATCGTTTCTCTCGAACTTTTCCAAACAACAAATGCATCCTTTGACCAAAAGTACTGGATCCTTCCTCAGAAAGGATAAAAATAAGATAAATTGTCCGCTATTATTAGCGGTACAAAATTCGATGATATTTTTAGTTATTAAATTAAAAGTTAATTTTTTAATATGTTCGATCAATTGCCATCTGGCGTCTCTTGTAGAACAAACAGAAGATACTATATACAATGCCCTATACAAAATAATGCATCCCCTAGCTGTTTTTCTCATCTTCAGAACAAGATCCATATGGGTATGAAAAACCTGTATAATTTTAGATATCCATTTTCTTTTGACCAGTAAACTTAATACATCGTCAATAAAATTGATAGGATTTTGAGCTCTATTTTCTATTTTTAAAACTAATTGAACCATATCAGTGTTGATACTTAATTTATCCGAAAGAAGTGAAATAACAGAAACTATTTTCTGATATTCTCTTAAATATCGTTTTCCATCAATATATCTTTTAAAATACGATACGAGAAATAATGAAAGTATTTCATAAAGCTTTTTTTCATTTACAAGTCTTAATATATTTTCGATTTTGTTAAAAATAATTAGATATACCATATCTTCATTCGAAAACATTAATTTCTCAGATAATTTAAGCAGAATGGGATCTCGTATTAGTTCTCTGTAGAGATTTTGAACTTCAATGATGAGTGTGTTTCCTTTTTCTCTAGGTTTCCATTCTCCTCCGTCTTTTTCATTCAGTATACTAAAGTGTAGGTCATCGTCTAAATAATACCTATATTTATACTTATCAGAACGTTGAATGTTTAATATAAGAAAATTTTTAAGAGATTTACCATCGCATTTGCGTACATTTAATTCTCTTAAAAATACACTTTCGAGCATACTTGTATGTATTTTTTCCAATTTATACCCTAACTGAAAATTATATATACTAAAAACATGATTCCGCATCATACTTATATCTGAATTGTCGGAAATTCCCATAATCAAATCTATAAGTTCTTGTGCAAACCTATATTCTTTTGAAGGTCGCGTAAAAAATTCAGTAATAAAGTCTTCCATTGTTTTTTCTTGCAGAAATAGTTAAAATATTTTTCAATTTACTTTGAAGAAAATATAAGAAATAGAAAATCCCATAAATAACCCTGTCAAAAATAATATATTCATCCGTTAAATCTCATCTTCTCTAGATTCAGAGAATCGCATGTTCTCGTCTTCAACATGCACTATTACATCTTCTTGAGGAATTTCCTCCAATTCTTCTATTAATGGATATCTACAGTATGGACATTTGGACTGCATCTGTTCGCAAACTTTCATGAAACATATATCACATATGAGATTATTACAATGTGCACACGAAAATATGATATCCATTTCTTCACAACATATATAACAAAAGGTTATCATTTTTCTTTCCAGTCGAAAAACTATTAAAGTAAAAATGGTATTTTTTTAGTATTTTTCAAAATAATACGTGAATAGTTTGGATTATTAAGTAATGCATAAAGAATAAAAATTTTGTGATAAGCATTAAACTCATATGAACTCTTTTCTAACATTTTCGATATCATATCGTAAACTTTTAACAAGGATATTACATAATTAAAATTTTTAGCATTCATATATTTCTTGTAAAAGGTAAAACTTTCTGGATGCTCCATAAAAGTAGCTATATCCCTTATTAAATCATTTTCTTTGTACAAATGTTTTCCTTTTTTTTCCGCATGTTCTAAGTGACAAGATGCAAAGTTCTCGAGTTTTAAGTTATTTAATTTTTCCAAGTGTTTAAAAGTAAAAGCCGTATCCATGTTTTATTAAAAGAAGACAAATTTTAAATTACATTCAATTCTCATCACGTATGTAGTACCTATTTATCACTCTAAGTGCGTTATAACTGGACAACACATTTGTAAGCATCCTAATTTCTGCTAATATATCAGCATTGTTTACATTTTGGATTCGAAAGGCATCCTGATCTAATTGCCATTCTCTATTTTCCCTTTTCTGTATGACGAGTTGCTCTTCTCTTCCAGATATCGGATTTCTGCAAAAAGGACAATCAGCTAATTTCAAATCACAATCTATACACCATTTTTGTTGACAAGTTTTACATAATTTGAAGAGACTTTCTGTTTTTTTTTCATAACATATACAACAGTCTTTTTTTATCATATTTTTTTCCCCAGAATTTAGGATATGTTTCTTACTTTTTAGATGTCTTATTCTGCTACTTTGTTGTAGTTCTAATTTACAATCCTCACAAAAGAATGTTTTCATTTTTGTATTTCTTTAATTCTATTATCGAAAAAAATCAATTTAATTACTGATTATGTTGAAATAAAAACTATGATGATACTTGATGCGAAAAGAACAGAAAAAATCACACTTAACCAAAAACAGTTTAAGGTTTACACAACCGAAAACGAAATCAAACGTATCAAACGAGAGAAACGATATAGTACTTGGTTTCTCAAAGTTTGTGATATTATAAAACCCACAGATGTCGTCATTGAAGTAGGTTCTTATATAGGTCTACAAACTTTGTATTTAGCCGATCACTGTCAACATATATATGCCTTTGAACCTTTTCGATTATCTTTTGACCTTTTAAAATCAAATATATTAAGTTCAAACCAAACAAATATAACTATTTCTAAATTAGCAATTGGTTTGTACACTTCTACTTCTATACTTCAAATGTTTATACCTAAAACTACTAATGATACAACGTTTTTTAACAAGGCTTCCCTGACTTCTACAGGAAACTCAGAAAAAAAAATCCAAAACTCTGTAATTACACATAAACTCGACGATTTTATGCATATTTCTCCATTTCCAACTGTTATATTTGTAGATATCGATAATTATAAAGATACTTTGAATATACTAGAAAGTGCAACCGAAATGATCAAACAATTTAGACCAAAATTCATTATTAAAAATATCGAAAAATTCCAAACAAACAGGATAGAAAAAGAGTTAAATAAAAACGATCCTCAAATTTTACACCAATTTAAATACGTTTACACACTTATAAACAAAGAAGATCCTTATTATATATTATCGGTCGACAACCATGGAGAACTGTGATTCTATAGTAAAAAATGTTATTCAACAATTTATCGACAGATCTCAGAAAGGAAAAGAGAAATATGGTACTGATTTAGATAGAACTGATTTGTCTATATCAGAATGGATTCAACATGCACAAGAAGAACATATGGATGCCATATTATATCTGGAAAAATTAAAACACGAATTTCTAAAGTTAAAATAAAATTATATTTATTTAATAAAATTGCAATGAGTTCAAAAAAACCATCTCAAGCCACATTATCAAAATTTCTCGACAATATCAAAAAAAATGACCATAAACTATCGAAGAAAAATAATGAGTTTATGATTACTGTAGATCCGTTATCCAAAGACAAAATGAAAAAGGAAAGTCCAATTGCAATAAATCAAGTTAGAAACGATATGGAATTTTGGTCTTCTCTTGCCGAAGAGCGTAAAAAGAGATAAATTTATATTAATTTAAATATAACACTTAACAACGAAATATGGGAAATTGTCTGACTGAAAGCACTATTCGGCATACTTTCATATTCCTCTTCTGTTAATTTCAGGACCTTATCCAAATCCATATCACCTATTAACTCTTTTATACTTACATATTTACTTTCTTCTCTAGGTAATGAACAATCACCTCCGTAGTATACTTTTGACTTGGTGCACTCAGCACTATGTAAATAATCATAAAGTATTGTCAAAGCAGTTTGTTCATCAATTTTAGAGTCATTCGAAAGTTTTTCGTCTCTATTCATTTTTGTTCTTTTTTCATCTTTCAATACATCATCATGGATATGCATGTTGAAGATAGTCTCTATTTTTGTTGGAGACTTGAAATAGAGAAGCGTAATCTGTGAAAACTTGGTTTTGTCTTGATTTTCTTTCATATATAAAAAGTAATTATCTGTTACTTTAAGAGTATTACCTTTACATTTTATATTTTTTGCCAAAAAACAGTTTATATTCCAACATAGTATATCACTGATAACAGATTCTCTCAAATGCATTATAGTTTTCATATTAAAAAAATATGAACACTTCTCATTTCGAAACGGATTAAGTATAACAAGTCTACATGCATTTTTTCCTGTCATTATAGCATATAACATCGCTTGAAACAATGCATTTTCTTTCCAATCATGATCTATAGATGCCTTAAGTTCCCAAATAGTGACTTCTTCTTTAGAGTCATCTTTTCTACTTATTAAAACATCACATATACCTGTTGCGAAAGGCATCTTCAGATTACTTTGGATTTTTATATTACCCTCTGGTTTTAAATGTTCTACTTGATATTTCAACACATTCCAGTATTCTTGTAACTTCAACTTACTCTCTGGTCGAATGTCAATAAAAATTTTGTTGAACATACCTAAGTGTATTTGAGAGTACATATAAATACCCTCAAAACTTATGTTTCTATTTTTTGCGATAAAAGAATTATATGCATTGAACAATTTCTCTATTTTTTTAAAACAATGGAAATACATAGGATGATTTCGAAACTTCTCTATATCGTCAATTTTCGGCCAAGTATGTGACCAAGAACTTGTTATCAAATTTTCGATCAAAACACCTACGAAAGCTCTTTCTTCTTCAGTATCAATCTTGGGAACTGGTATATTCTTCTCAAATATACTAGTCGAATGAAATTTTTTAACATATTTCTGCAACTCTATTCGGGTGTCATATTTGACTATTCCTTGACGGATGATTTCCGTGACGCAATGTTCCATTTTATAGTAATCCATAAATTGAAACTCATTTAGACACTTATCATCTCTGATTTTTTCCTTTTTTGGTTCAGGACAGTTTACAAAATTTTGAAGAGATGTACTGTATTTATCTTTGTACGCTGGAACCAAAAAGACCACTTTTTGTTTTGCTCGTGTGATACCAACCGTGATAAGATTCATAACGAGATCATTGGAGAAATTTATAAATGCTTTCTCGAGAGGAAATGTCGACACCAACAAAACATAATCTCTTTCTAAACCTTTTGACGAATTTGCTGTCGATAAGAACAACTTATCATAATCCATTTTTTTATGATTTTTGTTAACATCAATACCTCTTCCAACCAGATATCTCCTTATTCTAGCTAAATCTCCCATAGCTCCTTTTACTGTAATCGCAGATGAAAATGTTAAAATCATGCATTTGTCAAGAGGATACTTATTCAAAAAAGAATCAATATCTGTAAAAACATTTGTATAAGTATTAAACTGTTTCCACTCTATTTTGGTATCCAAGACAGAACTACTTGATTTCCATTCTTCTATTTCACTCGAAAATTCGGGATAATAATTTTGAAGGGACTTTTTAACATTCTTCAATATATTCTCAGGTATCCTTGGAGTTTCCTTCATATAATGTTTGGATATAGTCTCCGAGGTTATAGATAAATCGGTATTTTCCAACAAATGCCAAAGCAAACTTTCCTTGGGTTCTTTTTGTATACTCTGAAATACATCACCTGTGAAAATAACTTGACACTCCGAAAAAAAAGTTTTAAACAAGATCATCGTTTGCACTTCTAAATCCTGGCACTCATCTATAAATACATATTCGGGTTGATTCGATAATTTTATCTGCTCAAGTTCTTTACACAGTATTTTTTTACAAATTCCATATACGAACTTCCGTTTACCATCATAATTGGGTAAATCTAAATGAGGGTATTTATATAGTTTGCAAATTTCATAAATTAGGGAATCAAACGTACGAACCTTTGTTGTGGAAGACATACCGTATTTCTTTAGTTTCTGTTTAAGTTCATTACGTATGCTTACGTTAAAAGAGACAAACATAGCTTCTGAAGGTTTGTAAATGTTTTTCAAAATAGAAATAACATGGATACCCATCAACATAGTAGTTTTTCCGCAACCAAAAATACCATTCACCACATAATATTTATATTTTTGATCAATAAACGATTCTATAACTTCTTTTTGATCCACTCTCCAAGGAAATTTAATCAAATCATCAAATAAACCTATTTTTTGCATCAATTTTTCTTTTGTTTTATAAGAGTAAGGAACACCCAAATTTTTCAAAAAAAGTTGAATATCTTTGTTAGTTGTTTTTACAGTTGGAAGTACTATATTCTCCATTTCTAACACAATCTGACTATTTCTATAAGAAATTTAAAATATTTCAATTTATTTAAAAAGTAACTTAATCCTCTTGATTAAACCTAATTCGGATTTCATCGTTCGTAACTTGACAATATGTCCATGTCCATGTCCAATGTCCCCGGTGTTCACTTCAGAAGAATCGGATAATGTTCTGTTTTTCCTTTCTTTCATCATAACATAAGCCATTGCAGAATCGATTCCATACATTTTTCAAGTTGATTGTAAACTTAATTTATAAATTTTATTTCAATTTATAAATAATGCGATTATCATTTTTAATTATTTCATGCATACTCGTATTTTCTCGTACCCATGCAGCATCACTGAATTGTCTTTCTGATTGTTCATGGATCGAAAAATTGGGACTTACAAGTTCCAAAAATACAAATGATGTAAAAACTACTTGTTGTTTCGGATGTTGTTGTATATCTAAAACTCCGACACCAACTCCGACACCAACTCCGACACCAACTCCGACACCAACTCCGACACCAACTCCGACACCAACTCCGACACCAACACCGACACCAACACCA
>Ga0214923_10006477_pt1 | contig 13141 bp, 12 predicted proteins | sample LL1510_MetaG_FD_177993 | JGI IMG/M metagenome (GOLD analysis project Ga0214923, IMG submission 177993) | Freshwater microbial communities from Lake Lanier, Atlanta, Georgia, United States - LL-1510 | ecosystem: Environmental > Aquatic > Freshwater > Lake | place: USA: Georgia | collected...
TGTGGGACCTGTTTCACCTGTAGGACCAGTCTCTCCTGTGGGACCTGTTTCTCCTGTAGGACCGGTTTCACCAGTAGGACCAGTCTCTCCTGTGGGACCTGTTTCACCAGTAGGACCAGTCTCACCAGTAGGACCAGTCTCTCCTGTGGGACCTGTTTCACCAGTAGGACCAGTCTCACCAGTAGGACCAGTCTCTCCTGTGGGACCTGTTTCACCAGTAGGACCAGTCTCTCCTGTGGGACCTGTCTCTCCTGTTTCACCAGTAGGACCAGTCTCTCCTGTGGGACCTGTCTCTCCCGTCTTTCCTGTGGGACCAGTCTCTCCTGTGCTTCCAGTTGGGCCAAAACCTCCCCCGCCTATTATATTCCCATCCAAATATAAGTTGGTGCCATTAAACCATAACATACCTGGTGTAGGTCCCGACGGCTGTGAAGCTTGCGCCGACAATGCCAAATAGGACGGATCAATACCTCCCACAACTGTAAGTTTTCCTTCAATTACTACTTCACCAGACGGCCCTACTCCAGGATTAAAATAAAAAAAGTCCGAACCAGTGAAACCACTCGCATCAGCATATACAATTGTCCCTGTTATTCCTGTGAAGGACGGCGAGGGACCAGTTGGTCCAGTATTCCCAGTTGGTCCAGTAAAGCCTGTTCCCATGGCACCAACTGGTCCAACGAGTGTAATAAATTGCGCGGCATCGATTCCAATATTTGGTGAAGTATTCTGGGATGTGAAAAATTGTAAAGTCAAAGTATTGGGCGATGAAATTTCATCTTTTGATATGATTTGTAAATATCCAGCATCTACACCATTACCGCCAAACACCCAGGCATTAATATCCATATATAAAATATCACTTCCCACTATCTGAATAGTTTGAATTTGGCCATTTGTAACCCATGATTTACTTTCCAACGCTATAACATTCGCACCATTGCCTTTTTCACCAGTGGGACCTGTTGTGCCAGTCATACCTGTTGATCCCGTTGCACCAGTATCTCCTGTAAAGCCTGTTGCACCAGTATCACCAGTGCCATTAGGACCCGTTGGACCCGTAGGACCCGACGCACCTGTTTCACCCGTTCCACCAGAGGGACCACGTGGTCCAACTAGGATTATGTATTGATTCGTGTCAATACCCACTGTAAATCCATTAACTCCTGCCACATTTTCCAATGTTATCGTATTAGGTATTGATAATTCATCTTTAGATACAACTTGTAAATATCCAGCATCCACACCATTTCCACCAAAAATCCATGCCCCAATTTCAAAGTAAGTGATATTACTTCCCTGAACAGCAATTGTATCTGTGGCACCATCGGTCCACGTTTTCGACTCTAATGCCGCAATAGTTGCAATTGGGCCAATAGCACCTGTTGGTCCTGTAACGCCCGTCTCGCCAGTCGGGCCTGTCCAGCCTGTCTCTCCAGTAGGGCCTGTAGCACCTGTCTCACCCGTCGCGCCAGTATCACCAGTGCCATTAGGACCTGTTGGGCCTGTCAAGCCTGTAGGCCCTGAAGGACCTGTCTCTCCAGTTTCACCTGTAGGTCCCCGTGGTCCAACTAGGATTATGTATTGATTCGTGTCAATACCCACTGTAAATCCATTGACTCCTGCCACATTTTCCAATGTTATCGTATTAGGTATTGATAATTCATCTTTGGATACAACTTGCAAATATCCCGCATCCACACCATCTCCACCAAAAATCCAGGCACCAACTTCAAAGTATGTTATATTACTTCCCTGAACTGCAATGGTATTTGTAGCACCATCAGACCAAGTTTTTGATTCCAATGCCGCAATAGTTGCGATCGGACCAATCGCTCCAGTATGACCTGTAGGGCCAGTATCACCAGTGCCATTAGGACCTGTTGGGCCTGTTAAGCCTGTAGGCCCTGAAGGACCTGTCTCTCCAGTTTCACCTGTAGGTCCCCTTGGTCCAACTAGGATAATATATTGGTTTACATCAATACCCACTGTAAATCCATTGACTCCTGCCACATTTTCCAATGTTATCGTATTAGGTATTGATAATTCATCTTTGGATACAACTTGCAAATATCCCGCATCCACACCATCTCCACCAAAAATCCATGTCCCAACTTCAAAATATGTTATATTACTTCCCTGAACTGCAATGGTATTTGTAGCACCTTCTGGCCAAGTTTTCGATTCCAATGCGACAATAGTTGCAATCGGACCAATCGCTCCAGTATGACCTGTGGGACCTGTCGCTCCAGTATCTCCTGTCGACCCGGTTGGCCCAGTCCATCCAGTTGGCCCAGTTTCACCCGTAGGTCCTGTCGCACCTGTAATTGGATCACCAGCACATCGATTCTGGTCAATACCATTACAGCATACTACGTTACCCACAGTTGAACTCATGGCCCCCAACTGCCTGAGCCGTGTTACATAGCTCGAGTTCATTCTGTTTTCACAGGATATTAATATCTATTTATATTCTTTTCAAAAATAACCAACAAAAATACCCAAATCATTGCGAATATTATTCTTTGAAAACACTCTACCAACATTAGAATGCCTGCAGGTGGTGGTCTACTACAACTTGTGGCTCAGGGAAAACAGGATGTCTTCCTATCAGGCAATCCTCAAATATCGTTTTTCAAAATGGTATATCGACGTCATACGAACTTTGCCATAGAATCTCAGCCGATGTATTTCGATGGCACTCCCAACTTCGGACAAAGAATTACTTGTCTGGTTCCAAGGCGAGGCGACTTGCTTGGTAGAGTGTATTTGAACATTACTCTTCCTCCTATTTATATGCCCGATGCCAGCAATACTCCAGTCAGTTATTGTAATTCGGTTGGACATGCTCTGATTCGCGAAATCACCGTTGAAGTTGGTGAGCAAGAAATTGACCGCCAGACAGGAGAATGGATGGAAATCTGGACGGATGTTTCGACTCCAGCTAGTCAACGCGAAGCTCTCGATCAAATGATAGGTAGGCAGAAAACATATACTCCGCCAAATATATATCCTTCTACGAATGGACTTCAATTACAGATACCTCTTCAATTCTGGTTCTGTAGAAATCCAGGAGTATATCTGCCACTTCTTGCTCTTCAGTATCATCCAATTCGGATAAATATAACACTCAATCCCCTACAAAGTCTCTTCTGGTCTCCTGATATTTCAGGAACTTCAGGCAATTGCACTACGACTGTGCAGCCAGCGCAACTGGCAAATGTCATGCTCTGGGGTGATTACGTTTATTTAGATACAGAGGAACGACGGCGTTTCGTGGCAAACACCCAGGAATACTTGATAGAGCAAGTTCAATATTCTCCGCCCTACACTGCGACCACGAATCAGACCACGGCTACAATTCCTATTGAGTTTAATCATCCTATTAAGGAATTTTTGTTCGTAGCACAACGTGAAATTATGCAAGCCAGGCATGAATATTTTAATTACAGTAATCTTGGCCTGGCAGATTCCTATGATATTTCTTTCGTAAATGGCATAGGGACATGGCCAGGGACTCTTCCGACAATTCTGCCACCTCCTATTTCTACTCCTTATAATCCACGAATAGATCTAATAGCATCTGCCGTTCTCCAATTAGACGGGTATGACAGATTTCAAATGAGGGATGCACCGTATTTTCGTTTAACACAGATGTATGAACATCACACGGCGACTCCCACCGAAGTCACACCCGTTACGAATAAACAGGACCTCGTGCAGCCTCTCTTCATTTATAATTATAGTCTTGCTCTGAAGCCCGAAGATGCTCAGCCGACTGGCTCCATGAATGCTAGCCGAATTGATAGTATAGTCTGGCAGATTTACATGAATCAGATACTCAATCAGAGTGACACGGTAAATAGGGGAAATGTTCGTATAACAATTTATGCGACGAACTACAATATTTTCCGCATTATTGACGGTTTCGGTGGATTATTATTTACTGTATAAACCTCTGCGGTAGTAGAAGATGGGCGATGCGGCAACTCCCGCAACGCCTCCTGCGGCACCTTCCATTTTAAATGTAACAAATCAATACGGTGAATATTGGAAGACATCGGCATTGTCGTTCAATATTTTATATTTTTTGTCTCTTATTCCTATTACGGGATTTCTAGGGCTTGACCATTTGTATGCTCGAAGTCCTAAAACTGCTATTCTGAAGGCATTAGTGAATATGTTTACTTTTGGGTGGTGGTATTTATACGATGCTTTTCACGTTCTTCTCCGTCCTGACCAAATAAAAACATTTGGATTTTCTGCTCCCATCGTTGGCCCTATAGGGGTGGGAGCTGGACAATTCAGTGGTGATAAAAAGGACCAGGATAAATCGAGCCGATTTTTCATATATTCCCTGCTAGTCACACTTGTTCCTTTTGGAATTGATTACTTTTATTTGGGAAAAAATTGGATGGGTTTCGTGAAATTATTGTTTACATTTGTTTTTTTTCCGATTGCTCTCTTGATAGGGCTCTGGAATATTATAAAATTATTTTTCCTTACTGGTCAAACTCTCGATGAAAATTACGAATTTTTCGGATCAGTTCCGTCTCTAAAATATCAGCAATATATGGCTCAACAGGCAGGAACAACAGGTGGCTGGTTCGGTTGGATCTATGGATGGATTCTAGGTATTCTACAAAGTGACCTATTACTGGCCATTCCTGTAATCGGGCCAGCCATCCAACTGGCCACGGCGTCTTTAAATACCGCAACTATTGCTGTAGAGGCAACTGGGCAGACAATATCGATTGCCAAAGATACGGCCGCGCAAGTTATAAAGGCAACAGGTGATACTGCAAAGGGAGTAGCAGCAGTTGCTTCCCAAGCCGCTACTATTCAGCAGGCCTTTAGTCCTGAAGGGGCGCTGCAGGCTATAGCAGAGTCGAAAACAACTATACCATCGGCATCAGCGGGCAAGGGTTATGCTAGTATTCAAACAGGTGGCGGCAGAGCATCCAGCGATATTCCTACAACAATTCTATTAAGCGTTCTTGGTCTTGTTGTTGTGTCTGGCGGTCTCTCCACATTATGGAGGGTAATTCAGAATTTCCGCAAACCATCTGATGTCCTACGCAATGGCAGTCCAGAATCTAGAGGCAAAAAAACGCATGACCGTCCTCCAGACGCAGGATAAACTTGAAGAACTTCTACGGCGCGGAGAATATAAAGATGCGCAAGTTTCGCCATTTGTAATCATTTATTTTACAGGTGATTGGTGTGGAGCGTGTCGTCGACTGAATTTGACACAAATTATGAATGAATTTCCGCGAGCTAAATGGTTTGTCTGCGATGTAGACGATAATAATTATAGTGCGGGTTATTGCGGTGTAAGGTCTATTCCATCTTTTATGATTATTAATCACGGTAAACCCAGCCAGCTTTTTACAAACTCCGATACACAATCGGTTATTCAATGGATTCATGTAAATCAGCCACAGGTTTAGACCCAATCATCATATTCTTCTTTGCTATCATTTTCTGTATTTAACCACTGATTATTGGCTAAATACAGTATATGTTCGATGCTCGCTCCGCGATGATACAATTCAGTGTCTAACCATCCATTCTGAATTAATTGCCAACTGGGAATGACTTTTAGGGGGCCAGGAATATAACTCTGATAATATTCTGGCATACACACTTTATTCTCAGCGAATATATTTCGGATAACAACCTTCTTATTGAGACCGTCCATCATAACAAATACGTAATTACTAACGGATATATCTTTAACATAATGTGCTACAATTTCAATTATAGGCTCGGGTCGTGGTCGCATTTGACGCATTTCAAGACTTGACATTTCGCGCTCCACAAAGACGGTTGGCTGCGTCTTGGAAAGAAAATACATTGGAAGAGGATAACTAAATTTACACCAATCTTCCTCAGTCGCTATTGAGAAATCGCCAGGAATTCCCATAAATGACAGATTATTTTTTCTTAGGAAGACTGAATAACATTGGGATCGAGTGGCAGTCGTTTCTACGACGGCGGCGCCATTGTTACAAGACTGCAGTAATGCAATAGAAGGACGAATGCGTATTCCACAGACTACATAGGAATTATACATATATTCAGGAAAACTTCGGCGAATTTCAGCGATAGGAAAGGACCATGCGGCGCGACTGGAAGTGCTACAGTCCGTTAAAGTCGCACGCCAAACTATTTTTTCTGGGCTTGACTTCCACGAGAATTCCGACAAATCCTTCACATATACATCATTGGAGCGTGATGGGATTTCCGAATCGAGCGCCATTTCTAATTTATCACTTAAGTTCCAGAGATGTTCAATTTTTTGGTTTAATCAACTTGTATACCTTTTCCACCTTCTTTAATCATTGCAAGGATAAATTTTGCTACGCGTGTTTCACTTAAAATGCCGCCATCTGCGCCATCTTCAAAGAAGAAACAATCCATTTCTTTGTGCTCAGGATACTGAGCGCATTTTCCCCTCAAATATCTTGGTCGTTTGCCTGTCCAGGCCAATAATTTCCCCCCGCGCTTTTCTCTCGCTCGAAACAACTCTCTAACAAAAAAGTCCAAAAATGGTCCATTTGTCACGGGCTGTCTCTCAGGATGCCCTTGAACCCCATAAATTGGTAGTCCTGACCTTCCCTCAATAGCAGCCACAAATATTTTCCCATCTTTATCGGCCGCCGTCGCGATGACCGAAAAAACTCTGTGTAAAACAATATTACCGCGAAATTTCTGTGGACTTATTCCGTGACTGTGATTGAATTCCACGAGTGGAAGTGAAGTCAACTGTTTTTTATATGATTGTGTGAAACCTTCACTATTTAGTATGACGGATTTAGGACTATCAGAGGTCCAATTGAGCGAGGACATATGACGAAGAGCGTTGAATTCCTGTAGAGGAAAAATATGGCCAAGTATTGATATTATGATTTCAAAACCCAGACATGTCCCCCAAATAGGAAATAATTGTTTTTTATTTTTCCATAATTCCAGTGAATACTTGAGAAAACTCAGACACGTTTGATACAAAATTACATTTTTTTTGGCCCCCCCTCCAGGTATAACCAGACCGTCTATTCGATGAAAATACCACTCAGGCCGCGGCGTATCATATGGTATTGCCATAACCTGAACATTTCGTGTCGAGAACCATTCAACATATGATGACATAATGTGGCTCGTCGATTTATTAACAGAGCGCACGTGAGGCATTGTTATAATTCCGACTCGTAGAGGTGAATCGTGGGCCTTTTGAGCGGTAGGCATACCTATTTAGCACTCACAATTAAAGTGGCTATGTTTAAAGAGTTAGTCGAGTGTATAATTTGCCATAAGATAGTATCGCGTTCAAATGAAGTTGAATCTTTATTAAGTGGCTTGTAATATAACCATGAAAATGCTTCAGTTAAAACCGCAGCCATACAACAGACAAATTTATATTGTGCAGGAGGTATATGAAGGATTCCAATCAATAGCCACAGAATAACCAAAGATTTATATATCAGAGTATTTTCATCGTCATCTAGTTCATATATATTCCAGTAAATAGCGTAGATACTAGTTGTCAAACCTAATAGGATATACGGTATATCCTCGACAGAAAGACCATATTTAATAAATGGAATGAGAAATCCCAGGTTCAATGCAGATGAAAGAACAAGAGGATGATAGAGTCTTTTCATTTTAAGAAGTTTTGCTTTAGAAACTTAACAATATATTTGTTTTCAATTTTTGCCTAGCCACCTCCTATATTAATTTGCGAACATCAGTCGTCCTCTTCTATCCTGAATTTCGTATGCGGCCCATCCAACGGTGAATACTCTCATCTCCGTCACACGTCTCCCAGCAAGAGTGCTGGCATCCGTAGGAAATATGCTTACATGAAGGTCTGGCCGATATGCCGTTGTCATATTAATCGTCCCTTCAGGCTGCCTGCTATAAGGCCAGGCACGTTCCCAGACATCCCCTAGACTCCAATTCATAGAGCCAATACGCAGAGCAGAGTCCAGGCCATGTTTTCCAGCTTCCACGACGTCCTCCCAGACTTCACTTCCCCAGAAATATTCACGGTCTCTTCCTGCCGTCACTAATTTGATTGCTCGATAGAAGGAGCCGTCGGCACCCGCTGCTGCCCCCGCTACTCCGTCGTTTGTGAAATTGCTCAAGAGATTCCTGTCAAGTGAATCCTGGGAACGAAAAAACCAGAGAAATTCCTCTGTAGGATGTCTGCCGTCCAACCGTCGCACAACTACAACATTTGGTGCTCCGCGGTCAAATGCCTGGTAATCCAATTCTCCAATTGTAAAAATATTCTCAAACATTCGCCGAAAGGGGATTTCATGTTTTGGCGCATCAATCATAGCCTGGCGAACATCAGGGTCCAAATAGGCCTGGGTAGTCTCCAACAAAATCGTTGGCTGTCCTATTAAGTTACGCTCAATAGGAGTGAATGTATACTGTCCAGCGGGAAATCCTGAGGCATCATTGATATTATAGGTAAAACTGGGAATATTCCAAGGTTGGGGCTTGAAGGAACCCACACTATCCACTATTAAGTCCTCGAGCTTTCTCAGTTTGACCCGAAGACGAAAGGTTTGATTTCCCATTGCGCAGACTGGCAAACCGCAGTCACGTAGGCCCTGGCAACCTGGTATGGGTAGGCGGAGGCGTAGTCTGTCTGGACATGCTCTTTGCTGAATAACGGTGGGATAGCCTGCCTGGGGAACCGTCGCCTGTCCCGCCTCCGCCATTTCCAGGAATTTTTGGTTCCGTGTAGGGTCGTATTTTCCTAGGGCAGACATGGCAAAGAGGCCGTCACCAGACCACTCCGCTATTAAGAATTGGTCCTGATAGAGTTGAATACGCTCAAAAAGAAAGAAACCTGGATAATCTGTGTAGCCATAGGAAACTCCGCTGGGATCTAGAATATTGTATTGAAGGCATGCCTGGCGCGGCTCATAGGTTTGTCCACCCGACACCACAGGCAGAGGAGGATACCATGTTGGCAAATCAATTAAGAAACTGGCTTCTACTAGGACATCTGCGAACATTTGGACTTCGCATTCAAACGTCGCGCCAAATGTGGCTCCGTTTAGTGGAACTACTGTTTGACGCTCTTCTAGAAAATGAGCCGAACTTTTGTATCTAGCGTCATATGGCCATGATGCATCAGGTTTATCCCGCATAAAATATTGGTCTTTTTGACCCCTGGCCACAAGTTCAAATAGAGCACCAGCTGTGGAAGACTCAGGTATATTTCCTGCAAAGGCAGCTGCCATTTTCCTATACAGTCGTTAGGTCTTTAGCAGGGCAAATGCGGTCAGCCACGTCCCGTCCCGCCCCGCCCCGTCCCGCCCCGCCGCGGGTCTTTTGCTAAAATTGATTGTATGATATAATTCATGAATTATAAAATGTGTTATACATTGCTCGCAAATGACGGTGGTTCAAAGGTGTTCTGCGAACATCAGTTAGAATTATCAGAATTTGCTACAAGTGCTTTAAAAGATATTGTAACAAATAATTGGGCGGATCACAAAGAAAAAGAATTACATGTCCCTGCAGTATCTTCAAAAATGCTTGAATATATCCATGAATGGATGACGATTGCATTACGTGTCGCCGAAAATAAGCGGCGATTCCATCGACCGTCCCCATCTCACACGCCCTCGATGATCATGAAGAATGGTCTAGTGCCAACAGGACATACTTTTACATATCGTCCGCCAATTATCGATGAATCAATAACCTGGACAGAAAAAGGAACTGGTCTAGCAGAGTCCTTGTTAGATTGGGCCGAGAAATGCCGTCAAAAATTATCCATGTATGAGTATTTTCAACTTATGGATGCCGCAAACTTTATGATAATAAATGATATGTTAGAATTGCTGGCATGTCGTTTATCCTGGGAAATGATTCAGGCAAGGAATGCGATATTTATAGAGGCCGAAAAAACCAAGCGTTATCGGATGGAATACATGTCTTTTACAAATAAACTGGCATTCTTCAAGAAATGGCTAGAAACTCCGCCATCGTCGATGATTTCGCAGGAATTATATTCTATAAAGTCATTATTTCAGGAAATTCAACATAATTTCACGGTATTCGACCATTTACGTAATGTAGTTGTGTTTTATCAACAGACAGGAGGTCCGCCAGTGCCCAGGGAAACCTGGACCGAGCAAGATTGGGCAGATTTTGGACCTACGAAATGTTCAAAAATTAAATAAGAATATCTTAGACCAGCAAACATTTCAAAATGCTCGTTGGCAACGACCGATAAACTCTTCTCACCCTACAAAAAGCGGGGCAAAGCCCCGCTAAGTGCCGGTTTTTCATCGGTCTAATATTTCACAGCAACTATAATAATTTTATACAAATATATTCTTAACAATTGCACCTAATTTTCTATAAAGTTCTCCTACATTATTTCCTGATTCTGAAGAAATTATCTCTGGAAATGGCAAACTATCCCGCGTATTTTTAACAGTTTTGTTTTTATTCTTTCTAGTGTTATAAGTATTTTTTACCGTAGTGGTTTTGGACGTATTAAGAGGCTTATATATTTCTGGAATTATAGCTTCATTATATTTCCCACCAACATTCCCCTCGATTCCTGTAAAGTATCTGACGGCCTCTGCCATTCTTCCATTACCTTCATAGGGAATCTCTAAGTCTCGAATAACCTGACGAATACTCGGCGGTCTTTTGAATAAATATTCAGAGCCTGCGACCCCTCCCTTAACACTTATGCAGTATTTTCGAACAGCATCCCAATCGGCATCTGTCCTCAATCCCATGCGTCCCTCTTTTCCAGCACCACCTATCACAAAGAAACCCGAAGCCCTGTCGAATGTCGCAGCAGGAAATCCATCAACTTCGCCCCTACCAAGTCGTAACATGAGTGTATATGAATTTGCCTCAATTCGCCGTCGTCTAGCCTCAGGACGCATATTTCGTGGCCCTCCGTCTTTTTCAACACCTTCTTGGCGAAAACCGACACCTGGCCCATCGTAAAAATAGAACCCTGTCGCTGTTATGGTCGCAATAGGTGCAAATGCCAATTTTCCACCTAGAATATCCTCGCTCACCATTCGTATGCTTTCATCAAATGATGTGGAACCTCTAATCAAAGTTTCAGTAAGGCCAGCCGAATATCGCCGAGGATTGATGACAATTTCAGGGAATCCCCTAGTGCCCCTGGCATCAATAACCATGTGCGGAAGTGTATCCATCAATTCTGCGTCATTCATTGATCTAAGATATGACCCCATAGGTGTTGTGCGTGAAGGGACTCGTCGAGCCGCGCGACCCTTTCCCTCTGTGATGTCTATTGAATCCCCCTCAGCCACGGCAATCCAGCCTCCCACTCTTTCATCGCGGCGTCGAACAGGATCAAGACAATTGTCCCAGCTCTGGGCACTTTGAAATGCGGACGTTCTCGCTACACGCTCATTATTTGGTAATTTATTGTAGCAATTCGTAGACGGTAATTTATCGCATCTTGCCAGTAAATCCCCAGGCCGCCCCCAGCCTTTTGGTGTTCCGCGAACGTGTGTCGATGGTCCAATGAGAATAGCGAAACGCGTGTCTTCAGTAAGGGCATAAACCATAAAAGCATTATATTTTCGCCAAGCTTCTCTACGGGTTGTCCAGTCGTATAGTCCAAAACCTACATAGGGAATGGCAAAACAATAGACATTATATATTGGAGATAGACAGAAGTCGGAACCCACAGGATAGCCGAGAAAATCCTGAAATAAGTCCATGCCGTGCGGATCTTTTGCAGGGTCTCGTAGATAAATAGCACGGAACAAAAGCGTTCCTTTTGCCAAACTTACAATTTTTATTTTGGGGCCGGTTACATTATTTCGCCGAAGTGATATTTCGCTAATCCTATGAAACTCGGTTGAAGCCGAACCCGAGGCAGCGGCGGCTTCTGTAGCCATCTAATATATGTCTCTATTAGCAATTATCCAAGATGAAAATACCTCCTATTCTACCTCGTTCATCACCTATATTTCGCATAGGGGGTCGGCTTGCTCACCAGCCAAATGTATCCCTATTAAGTCCTCTGTATGTGGATGGTTCTTATCGCCCCAGAACAAAAGAAGCAGCGGTAGCGTATTATTTAACTCATAATAAACAATCATATAGCTCTCAGAAATTGCCTATAAAAGCGTCAAACTCCACAGAAGCCGAGTGGGCGTCTATTTTTTTCGGTCTCAAAGCCGCCATAGACAATTCTGAAGATTTGCTCCATATTCAGAATGACTGCCTAAGTGTCGTGCGGGCATTTTTGCCGTTTTCGGAACCACCGAAACAGAATTATGCCAGACATTTCAAAGTTGAAATAACAAAACTGGCTGGTCAGGCATCCTGGGTTGGTATTTCGTGGATTCCGCGGGAACTTAATAGGGCGGATCAGGTATTGCGTTAGTCAACTTCATTCCAAGTATCATTATGAAAAATTTCTCCGTGCCATTTTTCTAATATTTTAGGATACCATATATTTGAAAAAAACCAAGAGCCCCTATTATCCATGAAAAGGTTCCATTAGATAGTATGATATATTTACAAGTAGAGGCAAATTGCCATGTTTTTATTTCTTCATTTCTATACACTTGTAAATTATATTTCATAATTAATTTATTACAAATTGAATGATTGATTGAGTCAGATGAAATATATCCTTTTTCAAAATTCAGCTTGGAACAAATTTTATAATAGTAATCAAAGCCTGGATTTTTATCAGTAACATCTCCTAAACGAATATGAATAAATACATTGTTATTTTTCTTGTATCTTGAATTAAAGGGATTAAATGCATAGATATTGTCTTGATTCATTTTGAGAAAATCAATAATTTTTCTCGACATATAATTCGACTGACAATAAAGATGTATCATTGATATGTTATGATTTTGCAATTCATTATAATTTTGTGGACTTTTAAAATATTCTTCACTCAATGTTTTATTTGTAAATTATTTTCAAATCGTGCACTATTTCCTCTAGTAAGATTTAATCCTAATTCTATAAAATCCCTAAAATAATTGACACAAATGCCACTTTCAGAAGATATAAAATGTGCTGGCAGTGCCCTGAAAAAATGATTACCAAGGCGTCAGTTTGCATTGGTTAGGGTTAGCATTTTTCATTA
>Ga0214923_10006480_pt1 | contig 13139 bp, 15 predicted proteins | sample LL1510_MetaG_FD_177993 | JGI IMG/M metagenome (GOLD analysis project Ga0214923, IMG submission 177993) | Freshwater microbial communities from Lake Lanier, Atlanta, Georgia, United States - LL-1510 | ecosystem: Environmental > Aquatic > Freshwater > Lake | place: USA: Georgia | collected...
TGTTGTATCAAAAATAAATATTGGTATACTATAACCATATCCAATCATATTCGAGATTGATATTAAAGCATCTAATGATGCAATATAATTAATAATTCGATAAAATTCATTATAGTAATCATTTTTCTTATTATGTATCTCAATTATATTCATTAAATCCTTATTTTTAATAAATATATCATCTAATTTATCTAAATCATTACCTAATATAATTTTTTCATTTTTCATAAATATATCTATATCGTATATTTCTTCTATATCTAATAATAATTCTCTCATTTTATCATAATCAGATGTTTCTACTTTTTTTGATTTATAATTTGAATAAAATGATTCAATTGTAAATATTATATATATCAATATACAAATTATTATAAAAATAGTTATTGTTTGATGAATTAATTTATTATCAGTTAATGGACTCATTAAATATTCTGTTAAATTAATATGACTATAATATATATCTTTTATTCCAGCTTCTGGATTTATTATTTTATATAATAGAAGGATTAATGTATAAATAACCAATAAAATTAAAGTAAATATTGGTTTTGTTTTATGGTATACATTTAATATATATTTATTATTTAAATATTCATTTTTAAAATAAAAATTTTTAATAATTATATTATCTTCAAACCATTTATCTATAATTTCCTCATTATATTTAATATCTTCTAATATATTCATTATTTGATTTTTTATTTTCTTATTTGTTATCATATCATTTAATATTTCTTGTCGTCTCATTAATATTTCTGGTTGATATATGAAATAATGTAACATTTCTTTTATTTTATCCTTTCCAAATTTTGTTATTGGTGGTATCATTATTTTATTTATATCAATATCATCAATTATTGATTCATTAATATATTCCATTATATTTAATAAATTAGTAATTTATTAAATTTATTAAACACGTTTAATTAACTATAATACTAATAAAAATTGATATAATTATATATTGGATAGTATATCATTTTTATTATATTATTACAAATTAATGTACAAATAAATGTATAGACGTACAACTCTTCTTATAATTGCAATTATAAGTTTTTCGTTTGGATACTTATTTGATAAATTACAATCACAATATACGGTATCATATAATACTAATACAATATCATATACTAATACAATATCATATACTAATACAATATCTTATAATATAAATAAACCACACATTCATATGATTGAATGTAATATGATAGGCAAATTACCTAATTATGAAATTACAAATGAAAAATTATATAATGGATTTTTTCAAAAAGAAATAATGTATTATACTAATACGAATCATAATATAGAATATAAAAATATAGATCTTGATACATCATCACTTGAAAAATATAAAACATATATACTCAAAATAAAATATTATAATCAATTTATATACGTATTAGGTACATATAATGAACAATTTATTTGTACAATATATTCAACTAATTTATATGATCTTTATTTATAATTTCTTGGTAAACTTTCTGGCATAAATAAATCATTAATTGAATATTTATTTGATGAAATAGCAAAAGCAGATGCTAAAGTATGACCACCTCCGCCAAATAATGATGCAATTGTAGATACATCTGTTTTTATACTTCTTAATGATACAATATATTCTTTTTTATCTAAATGATATGTCCATAAGAAAGCAAAATCACACTCAACTGTTTCCATTACTTTTTTTCCTAATTGTGACCCATTTGGGCATGTTGTATTTAATACTGCAACTTTATATTGACCTTCTTTTTTGAAAAAATCTGGAAAATCTTTTAATAATTTCTTACTTGGAAATCCTTCTATTGTAAATTTTTTGGCATTTTGTTTAATTAAATGTGTTTTATATTCATCATATATTTTTCCTTTCTTAATTAAATAAATAACTTCATTTTTATTTAATAATTTGATCCATCTTCTAATATTTTCATATGATGGTTCTGTTGTATATAATGTTTCTAATCCATTAATAAAAAATAATGTATATTTTAATCTCCATGTTCCAGTATCATTGTCTTCTATGTATCTTACAAGTAATGGTTTTGGTTTATTATAAAATGTCTTCCACACTAATGATGCTCCACTTTTTGTTTCATCATATATAATTTTATCTTCTTTTTTTAATTTAAGTTTCATTATCTCATTAATATGTGTTATATGGTGATCAATATATGTCATTGATTTTGATTTATCAGATATATATTTAATTATTTCCGGTTTATATGCGACATCAATTATAATTACATTTTTACCTTCTATATTAACTGGTGGATTCTTTGCCGAAGGAACATCAGGCATTATTATTATATCTCTTGTATGATATTTTGTATTCATAAATAATACAAATCCAGTAAAACCATCAAAACAATTTTTATGGTAAATTATATAATCATATTTAATATTTTTCATTATAATTTAATAACATATATTATTCATTTAAAAAAAATATTAAATAAACAAATTTAAAATATTATTATCTGTAATACATTCAAGTTGGGTCATACCAAGATTATTTTTAAGATTCAAATTAGGATGATATTTTTGTATTTTTTTTATTAATTTAATATTATTAGTCATGATTGCTAAATGTAATATTGTATTATTATTATCATCTACTGTATCAATATTTGATCCATATTTCATTAATGTATCTATTGTATTTATATTACTACTTAAAACAACATAATGTATTGGATAATTTCCATATTTATCTTTTTTATTTATATTTGATCCATTCTTTAATAATATTTCACATATTTGTTTATTACCTATTTGTACTGCAAGATGTAAACATAAATTATTTTCATTATTATGATAATTAATATATGTATATATATTTGTTGTTTTTATTAAATTTTTAATTTTATCTATTTGTTCGTATTGAATATATTTAATTAATTGATCGTAATTATTATTCATATTTTCATCTATTTCATCTATTGTATCCATTATTATATTTTTTTTATTAAAATTATTTGTATAATAATCATCCAATTCTATATTAATAAGTTCATTTTTATGAAACATAATACGTCACAACTTATATTATATAAATAAAATATTATTCTAAATTATTTAATATTTCATTTTCATATTCGTCATATGTTGTCTCATATATACCATCTTCTGTAATTTGATACAATACACTATTTGTTTCTGTAATTAATCGTATATCATGGGTTATCATTAATACACCACCATTATATTCATTAATCCCTTTTATTAGTGCTTGAATAGTCTCTATGTCTAAATGATTAGTTGGTTCATCTAATATAATCAAATGTGGATTCTGAATCTGAATTGCTACAAATGCAACCCTCACTTTTTGACCACCTGATAATGATTTAATTGGTCTTTGTTGTAAATCACCATTTATACCAATTTTTCCTAATAATTTTCTAATATAACTAATGTCTGCTTTTTTATTGATTGTTCCAATATATTCCATTGGTGTCATTTCATGAGGTAATTCCTGAATCGCATGTTGACTATAATATTCTATTCTAAGTCGTAAATCTCTTCTAATATAATCATCATTATATGATAACTTGTTACTACATATACCAGATGCTTCCAATTTACCCAATAATATATTCATTAAAGTTGTTTTACCTATACCATTTTTACCAACAAATGTTATTCGACTGTTCATATCAATTCCAAATGATATATTTTTAAATAATAATTTATCTTTTGAGTAACCAAATGAAATATCATTACATTCAATTATATTACCTTCTATTAAACCAACTTCCGGAAATTCAACCAATATTTTATATGGTTTGGGTTTTGGTTCTAAATTTTTCTTTTTTATATATTCATCTATTATTTCTTTCTTTGTTGACTTTTTTTTCATATCAGAAATTGTTTTTTCTAATTTATTCCATTCATTTTCTAATGTTTTATCGTCTACTTCTTTCATTTTTTCATATTTTGTATAATTGCCCTTATAATATTTTAATTTTTTAGTATCATTATTTATATGCATTATTTGTGTACATATATTATCTAAAAAATGTATATCATGTGAAACAATTAATAATGTATTTTTCCATTCACTTAAATATTCAGTTAACCATATACATGCTTCTAAATCTAAATGATTAGTTGGTTCATCTAATAATAATAATTCAGGTTTATTAAATAATGCAGTTGCTAATGAAATCCTCATTTTCCATCCACCAGAAAATGTTGATACTGATTTATTTTGATCTTCTATTGTAAATCCTAAACCATATAATATTTTCTTAATTTTTGATTCATCTTTATCAATTTCTAAATTATTCATTATTTCTGTTATTTCCTTAAATTCCTTTAATATTGTATCATGTGTTTCATTATTCATTTTCTCATATGTTTCATTATTCATTTTCTCATATGTTTCATTATTCATTTTCTCATGTGTTTCATTATTCATTTTCTCATTTATTTTATTATATCTATCTATTAAATCATTTCTTTTTTGATTAGACTGTAATATATAATTTATTACATTATCATCTGTTATCTTTATTTCTTGATTAACCATATAAATATCATTATTTGATGAATATACTTGATATATATAATTTAATAATGATGTTTTGCCAATACCATTTTTGCCGACTAATCCATATTTTTCGCCATTAGATATAATTAATTTAGTATTTTCCAATAATTTTTGTCCATTTCCATTTATTGATAAATCAAATATAGTTGATATATTAATCATATTTTATAAATATAATATAAGCATTTTTTTATATTATTAACAACAATATAATTTTTCAAATAATATATAGAATTATTTTAATTAATTATTTTTTTTTAAATAATTATATATCAATATTATATAATTATAAATAATGGCATCATTCCAAGATTCACAAGTTCAACCTGTTGATCAAGTTTATATGCACGAAACTGCACCTGTAAATGTTAATAAACCCGGACTATTAAATGGTCATGTTGATATTCTCGGTGTTCGTATACCAAATGTTGTTTTAATAATTTTAGTTGTTGTTATTGGTTGGTATTTATTAACTGAAAATAATAAAACGCATCGTTTAACCCCTCGTTTAGTTGGTGGTGCTCTTGAAACTTCTTCAAGTCCTACCTCATCATTCTTCGACAATATTCATCTTTAAGTAATTATTCACCTTTAAATAATTAATTGTCTTAAATTATAATATTATAATTGAATAATATTATAGTGCCTATTATACATTAATTTTCAAATCTTAATCAAATCATTTTTATGGATACATTAAAATAGTTTCAATAGAAAAATTATCCATATAAACTGGTAATATCTTATTCCATTGTATTTCATAAATAAATTCCCTACTATATTTTTGGATTCTTTTTGGTTTTCCAGTAATAGCTTTTCTACTAAATATAAATCCTTTGGTCATATTCCTATTAAAAACCAAAAACAATGATTCATTTGAAAATTTTATTTTTCTTTCATATATGTATGGATACGAAAAAGGATATTTGTCACCTGTCCAATCGGCACATACTTGCAATTCTAAATATTTATATTTGCATCCATCTATTAATAATATCATATCCTCACCATATTTATCCGGATTATCACAAATATTATCACCTAATACTTCTTTAATTTTTTGTCGAGCAGGAATATCATATTTTTCATATAATTTTTCATTAAATTTACTTTTTTTCCCACATAATTTTATTTTTTTATTTTCATTAATTTCTTTATATATTGTTTGTTCAACTATATTTTCATTTGACTTTACATTTTCATCTGACATTCTAAATTTATATATTTAATTTAATAAAAAAATTATAATTCTATAACGATTATTTTTGAATTTTGTTTAATTGTTATTTTTTAATAATATTTTTTTTTTACAATCAATATTTGATATTTCAAGTGTAAATCCAAAAATTAGATATTGATTTAAATTCGTCATTTTTTTCATACTTAAAATTGTTCCATATGATACATGTTCTGGTTCCATTTCATTTACTTTCATACATTCAATATTACCATTATCCGTTGAATAATATACTTTATTAATACCATTTTCTTTCATCGCATGAACACACATTATGCAAGGTTTTGAGTCAACTAATTTCTCTAAATGATTCACACGTACAACTAAAATATTGTATTTTACTTTTTGTTTTCTTAGATAAAAGACTATTCTTAGATTGTCCTAATTTCCGAGCGATACAATCCATCTCTGCATGAACACTCGGAAAATCTTTTCCCATAATACGTGAACGATTACAACTATTAATACCATTACTATAAATATGATTCTGATGAAACATAACTGCTCCATGTTTTTGAATCATTTTTGATTGCTTTGCTAACTCAACCGCCTTCAACAACAAATTCTGATGGATCCCCTGCAACTTCATTATATTTGATTATTTATTAGTTATTTAATAATAATTTATAATCATATATATTATTTTTCAATTTTTTTATAACATAAATACTAAAATATTTATAATTATTGTAATAATAATAATATATATTATTAAATATATCAAACGTATATTTCTATCATAATATTTGTTTTTTTTATAATTTTCTTCATAATATTGTTTATATTTTAACATATATTTATCATAATATTGTTTATATTTATAATTTTCATCATCTGAATCATCTGAAAAAAGTGATTGATTATTCATTTATTAAATTAAATATATATACTATTATTATATATATCATTAAAATTTCATTTTTTTATCCAAAAACTAATTTAGTTAAAGTTGTATCAACGCAAAATAATTTATGCATTATTAAACCAATTAACATTAATATTATAAAAACATACACAAAATTCATCGAAAAATATTTTGCTATTAAATAAGAAGCTAATATAGTAAAGCCTAAATCAACTATTGCAATATTAAATAATCTATAAGAATGAGCTCCTGTATTTGGTGTTCCAAAAATATTTTTATATTGACATAAATTCATTATATATATTATATCATATAATTATTATTATTTGATATATAATTTATAATGTTTCACCCGATAGCATCAAATAATGGTTATCATATTTCATATAATTTTTATTATTTGATATATAATTTATAATGTTTCACCCGATAGCATCAAATAATGGTTATCATATTTCATATAATTATTATTATTTGATATATAATTTATTATGTTTCACTCGATAGTATCAAATAATGGTTATCATATTTCATATAATTTTTATTATTTGATATATAATTATAATGTTTCACTCGATAGTATCAAATAATGGTTATCATATTTCATATAATTTTTATTATTTGATATATAATTTATAATGTTTCACCCGATAGCATCAAATAATAAAAATTATATGAAATATAATAACCATTATTTTATACTATCGGGTGAAATTTATTTTTAAAGAAAATATCGTTTTTTAAATTTCAGAATATAAAAAAAATTTTTTTTCTAAATTTATATAAAAAATATTTGATTTCCCAAAAAAATTTTTTGTATTTTTATGATTTTTTAAAAAGTGATTATACATGCAACGTATTTTTTGCAAAATATGAATGATATTATAAAAGTGATATCGTATACGTATATTATACCTGTGGAATATGCTGATATATTTTGTTAAAAATGATTTAAAATAATATATATAATTATTATATATATTATGCCCCAATATGAATGTATAAAATGTCATAAAAAATTTGATAATAAAACAGATTATCAAAGACATATAAATAAAAAGAAAAATTGTGAAACTAAAAATGAAATTATTATATGTAATAAATGTCATCAACAATTTGCTTATAAAAGTCAATACCAACGACACATAGATAATAAATTTTCATGCATTGGCAATGATATGATAATTACAGTTGATGCCACAGATACAATACAAAATAAAGAATCAAAAAAATATCAATGTGAACATTGTTATAAGTGGTATACAACAAAAAGATCATTGAATGCACATCAACAAGAAGTTTGTAAGATGTCACAAGAAAATAAAAAGAATAATATGATAGATATTATCAATAATCTTAAAAAAGAAATAGAAAAAAAGGATAATATTATTAATAATATTAGTAACAGTACAATAAATAATGGTACAATTAATGATAGTGCAATTAATAATGGTACAGTTAATAATACTAATAATACGAATATAACAATTAATGCATATGGAAAAGAAGATTTATCACATATTACAGATACTGATTATAAAAATATATTTAATAAATGTAATTCTGCTATACCAATGCTCATTGATTTGGTTCATTTTAATGAAAAAAAAACAGAAAATGCAAATGTATATATATCAAATATGAGAAGTCAATATGCATATATATATGATGGTAAAAAATGGATTTTAAAAAATAAGGATGAATTAATTGATGATATATATGATAATAAGTGTATTATACTATTAGAAAAATATGATGATTTAAAAAATATATTAAGTGATTTAACAAAACGTCATTTTGAACATTTCAAAAATAAGTATGATTCGGATGATATGAAAAAAAATGTTTCAAATAGAATAGAATTATTATTATATAATAATCGAACTTTAATAAAGAAATAATTAAGGGGTATCATCAATAATTTTAAATAAATCATCTGTTGTATATTTTATAAAATCTGTTACTTTTATTTTTTCATTTTTATAATAAACTACATTATTACCACTACCTTGATGTCCACTATCATATTTATGCCACATAAAACCCGGCAAAGTTGATTCAACAACAAAAGTACAATGAAATTTACTTGAAAAATATGTTACATACATATTTGTTAACTCATGTCCAATAGAATTTAATAATTCATTAATTTTTATATAATTTTTTTGTTGTGGTCCAAAATCATAAGTTTCAGAATCCACCATCAGTTGTGGTTTTAGTATTTTTTTATATCCATTCGTAATCCATTTATCTGTATTTTGCATATTATTATGTATTATTTATTATATATTATGTATTATATAATAATTGTATATATATAATTTAATAATCAATTTTATTCCATCCTATAATGATACATCCATTATATAAGTCAGATACATCATTAATAATGATTATTCTTATTTCATTCTCTTTAATTTTATATACCTTACAATTATCATAACATTTCATCATATTAATTAAATCACCATCTTCAGAATCTAATTTTTCAATATATATTTTTGTATTATTATTACCAAAATATATGTCTGTTTTATTATTATTAGTTATATCACATTTTCCACATTGTTGATAATGTTTAATTATTTCCTCAATTAATTTATTTTCATCAGTTGAATTATATTTTTTTAGTTTATCACATGGACATAACATAATCGGAATTTGATAATAGATTCCATCAATAGGTTCATCATATGAATCTTCTGAATCTTCTGTATCTTCTGTATCTTCCGTATTACTATCTGAATTAGTATCTGTATCATTTATATTATTACTTAAATTATTAACAATATCTATTTCATTATTATTTAACTCAGATATATTAGATTCATTATCTGATTCATTCTCTGATTCAGACAATGAATCATTTTTTGTTTCATTTTTTGTTTCATTTTTTGTTTCATTGTCTGATTCATTATCTGATTCATTATCTGATTCATTTTTTGGTTCATTATCTGATTCATTTTTTGCTTCATTGACTGATTCATTTTTTGATTCATTTTTTGATTCATTTTCTGATTCATTATCTGATTCATTATTAATATCAATTATAAATTTTTGGATATAATTATCATAATTTTCAATTTTAGTTAATACATTTCTTTTAGAAACATATTTTTTTCTGAAATTATTGACTAATTTATTATTCATTCCAGGAACATTTTTAGCAAAATCAGCTACTCGAATAGGGGTATCAAATAAATGTATTTTATCAAGTTCAATTGAATATTTATTTTTATGCATATCATCAAATATCGAATATTTATCATTGGTACATTTTAATTTATCAACTGTTTGACTATAGCCAATAAAACCAGTTTTTTTCCCACATCCAATTAAATAATATATTATATAATGATTACATAATATATTTTTATTTTCATTAAATTGAGTTAAATATATACCATCTCTATTAGTATTGAATATTTTTAATTTATTTAAATCCAAATTATCAATGACATAACTCCAATACATTTATGATATAAAATATAATTTGTACATATAATTATTTTATATTATTGTTACTCATTTTCAATTTTTTATATAAGAAATTAAAATTAAATGTCATAAAGAAATATTATGTTAATATTATTAGTATTATTACTTATATAAATGTCTTCAGATAAAAAAGATGATCGACCAACATTTTTATATAATAACGATCCTGAATTAGAAATTAGAGCAGGTGGTGCAATTTTTTACAAAATAGATGAAAATTCGATAGTTCAATTCATGATGTTAAATGCACGAGGTAAATATGAAGATTTTGGTGGAAAAACAGACTTAATAGATAAATCAATTAATCATACAATTGCACGAGAAGTAGATGAAGAATCGAATCATATATTTGATAAAAAAGATATATTAAAAAGAATAAAAAAATTAACTCCATGTTATACACGAACATCAAAATATCAAATATATTTTATAAAATTAACAGAAGCCGAATCATTATTAGATGTATCTATATTTGGTGATAAAGAACTACACGACGATATACCTCGTACTGTAGAATATATATCTATCGATAATCTACGAGATAAAGATTTTATAAAAAATAAATTATGTTTTAGATTAAAATTTAAAGCATTTTTTAAGTTTGTTGAAGAATTATATAATGAAAATCATAAAAGTGAAGAGGAAGAATCAGATGAATATATAATTATTCCTAAAAAGAAATTAAATAAAAATAGAAAATAAATCATTATTTTCCTTAACAAGTTCTTTAATTAAATTTATAAACATTCCTCTAAATGGATAAGAATGTCTAGTGTTTGTTTTTGAATTTAAAAGTGCATAATTTTCATTTTTAGTCATTGTATGATATAAATTATATAATTTTGGAAATGATAAATATTCTATTTCTCTTTTATATTTATTTGATGCATATTTTACATGATTATCATGATAATCATCAAAATCTTTCATATAATTTAAAATATCAAACGTATATTCTATTCCTGTATTTGGATTATTATCATAATCTACGGATGCATTAATTTTTGGAGTTTTTATATATTTTGATAAATAATTATAAATTGGAAATTTTATATGATTCTGATTATATAATATATGTATAATATCTCCTAATATTGATATATCCATAAGATAAACATTTTTATTACCTAATTCAACATATGCATAATTAGATAATGGATCTTTATTTAAAAAATCAATTATTTCATTTAAATCGATATCATCTACTTTTAATGTAAATAATTCTTCAATTGTTTCACGTAATGCGCATTTAAATTTATTTTCACCCGAATTACATTTGCCCCCAAATGAACTTATTTTATTATTAGTATCTAATCCAACTAATATTCTAATATTATTTGGATCTTTTGTAGTTGAACCAATAAATAAAGTTCCTGCCGTTTGTTTTATATCATCATTATTTAATATAATTTTTTTTTTATTTATTTGATTTATATATTTTGATTCACATATTTTATATTTTTTATTATTTAATTTTCTTATTATTTGAGTACCTAAGGAATTTATTATATTTCCTCCATTCATTTGATGATAATTCATTATAATTACTAATAACAAAATAATTTATAAAATTTGTTTTATAGTATCAAATGATATATTAAATTGAATATTATCTAATCTTTTTTTAATTAATTTATATTTTGAATCAATTAATAAATTTTTGTTAATTTTGTTATTTAATAAAGTTAATTTATTATTTTTCATTTTAACAAAATCATTTAATAATATTCTATTATTAAAATATAATAATATGATATCAGATAAATCATTCAATGACTCTTTATTTTGTATATTATATATTTTTTTTTGAACTTCAAAATCAAATAAATACAATTTAATACCTTTATAATACCAATGATATTTGGGATTTATTGCTATTTCTGAAAAAGATGTATTTAAATTTTTAATAAAATCTTTTATTTCCTTATGATACGTTTTTGAACGATAAGTACTATCTTCAATTGCTAAATCAATAAAGGGTATTTTATGGGTTAAATTAAAATTAATTAATTCTTCTAATTCTAATTCAGTTTGATTTTTATTATGCAATGGTATTAATAATCCATTAATATCTTTGATATTTCTAATTCCTAAACAATATAATAATAAACTACCATAAATGACTAATCGTGTCAGGTCTAACAAAGTAAAATTAGAATAACACCAATGTCGAAATGTATTAAACAATAAAAATGATTTATTAAATAAATTTATTTTACCATATGATAATATTTCTAATGAATTATTATTTAATATTATTTGACTAGTTTCTATCATTTGATAAAAATATTTATTCATGTATATATAATCATCATTTATATTATATGATATTATTCTTTTAATATGATTCAATATATCATTATTAAATCTTTTAAATTTATCTTCCTTATGATTATCTATCCATATTATTCCAATTTTATTTATTTTATTGATTTTTAATTTATTAATTTTATTTATTCTATCATTTAATGGTATATCATCATAGATATCATATAATAATTTTTTATATGCAATATCATTTAATTTAATTTGTTTAATATAATAAACAGGATATTCATAATTTAATTCATCACTAATTTTCTCATAATGATTTGCCATTTCATTAAATAAAAAAATAATATGTACGGTTGGTCTACATTTTATATATTGTAAAACAAAATCATCCAATTCAGTTTCATTTAATAATTTAGAATAATCTAGAATTTTGTGAATTGCCTTCTTATTATTTATACTTTTTATCTTATTATAAATATTTTTATAATATTCGGTATTTTTAAAATATTCAGATAATATTTTAATTGGTTTGTTATATTCATATTCATTAATGTCAAAAAACATAGGATGGGTCATTTCTTTTGGCTGATACTCATTATGTTTATCTAAATGATAATATTTTATTTGTGTTAAATTAATATCATTTTTTGGTAATTCATATAATTCTGTTATTTTATTTATATTATCATCCATTATATTATAATTTAATA
>Ga0214923_10006481_pt1 | contig 13138 bp, 26 predicted proteins | sample LL1510_MetaG_FD_177993 | JGI IMG/M metagenome (GOLD analysis project Ga0214923, IMG submission 177993) | Freshwater microbial communities from Lake Lanier, Atlanta, Georgia, United States - LL-1510 | ecosystem: Environmental > Aquatic > Freshwater > Lake | place: USA: Georgia | collected...
CCAGTTCAATGCTGTGCGTGATGATTGGCCCCCACGGACTCTTTGCGCGGATCACCTCATGCGCGAGGTTCTCTAGCGACTGCATGTAGAGCGTGTGGACTCGACCAATGTGACCGTTCCCGTGCATGATCCATGCGATGTGCGTGGCATCGCGTGGAAGGCGGGCGTTGTGCCACGGGATTGGCGAAGCCATGTCCGGTCGGTTCATCGGATCACCCGGCAGCACCACGCGCATCTCCGGCGTGCGCTTGTGCGTTAGAACGATGTAGATACACGAACAAACCAGCACGATGGAGCAGCCCGTGAGGATTTGCATGAGTTCAATCATTGGTGACTCCTAATCGGGCCTCGACGGCTAGCAGCAATTCCCGGCCTTGGCGTAGCCACTCCTCGCTGGTGGCGTTGGGCGTGCCGCCGTTAGCAACGGCATCGGAATCGGCTTGCGCCTGCATACGAACTACATGCATGCGAAGGACTGGCCGGACGCGAGCAAGCAAGCGAGCCTGAATCTCCTCTTCGTCGGCTGCATTGGCTACGGCCTCTCGTAGCGCAACTAGAGCCGCGCAGTTGACGGGCTGGGTGGCCGAAGAGCCGCAGCAGGCTGCGACCTGTGGGATCGTTGAGAGGATGTCGGCTGCGGTCTGAATCGGAGTCATGGGATGATCTCCAAGAGTACTCCATTGGCCCAACTCCCCGCGAGGAACGCCGCGACGGACACAGAGCCGAACGCGAAGCCCAGCCAAAAGTCGAGGTAGGACTCTCTGCGCTTCATTCGCGGCCTCCCGCCGGGTACAGGTCGGCGAACATCTCGGTGATGTGGTCGGTCGCGCTACGCACGCGACGAGAGTCGGTCAGCGCGTCGAGAATGCGCTCGGCGTGCAGCGCGGTCTGCCCGCGCTCGTTCATCACAGTCAGGCGCATCTGCGCCTCAAGGAATCGTGCTTCGTCATCGGTCAAAGTCAGTCGCATGGGTATCTCCTAGTTCAGTCTCTTGCGCTCGGCGGCAGGCAACGCGCCCACCGCATCATCGAACGCTGCCCAGTCGCCCGATGCTCGCGCAGCAATCGCTGCACGAATCGCGGCTCTCATCGCATCGGCTCGCCCAGTCCGAGGACTTGAAAACAAAGTGCCGGGTTCCGTGAAGATGTAGACCGCTGCCGCGCTGCCCGTGCCCGTCGTCCGTCGGCGATCCGTGCGCCGCAACCAGCCCTTGCGCTCTAGCGTGGTGAATGCCGGGGAAGCGGACTGGTGCTGCATGCCAAGCGTGCGGATGGCCTCGTCACAGGTCGCCCCGTGACTGCCCGAGGATTTAACGAACGACAGAACGCGCTCCTCGTTCTCTCCGATCTGCGCCGTCGCGTAGGCGGCTCGGCTGGTGTCGCGGTAGGTCATGGCTCCTCCCGTGGGAATGGATCTGGCTCGGGCTCGTCCAGCGGCTCCGGCTCCTCATCCACCTCCTCCGGCTCCGGCTCGGGCCGATCATCCAACCAGTAGTCAGAGTCGAAGCCGCTTGGGAAGTTGCTCATCGGTTCTCCTTTCGGTCATAGCCCAAGGCGGTCAAGCCGTCGCGCAGTTTCTCAAGCACCTTCTGCTCTAGATGCCGGACTTGATGCGATGTCATTCCCAACGCTTTCCCGGCTTCGTGGTACGACCGGATGGGCGTGAATCCACAGAGCGGCTTGCGGTCGCCTGTCCCCGGCACGCTGGGCTTGCGATCACACCGCATGGCTCACCTCCACTTCGACATTGCAGCACAGGCGCATCAGGTGCGATTCGGCTTCAATCCACGCGCTGTGTGCGCGATCGAACGCGGCCTCGGCTTGAAGTTCCGGCATGCCGTCGCCTGCACGGTTGAACTCGGCGCGCCGCTGCTCAAGGATGCGGCAGGCTGCGAGGTAGACATGCACCGCTTCCAGTTGCGCGGGGCCAACCCCGGCGCGGCTCTGGATCGCTTCCGCGCATTGGCGCATGCGCTGATCCTCGGTCGGCCCGTTGAGCCGGGTGTGGTGGTTGATGATCTCTTCCACCGTGGCCTTGATCGTGTTACGCATTAGCGGCCTCCGATCATGTTGATGGCGGCGCGCTTCGCGCACTTCAGGGCGGCGCGAGCGTTGCCGTTTGCGGGGAACCAAATGCTGTCGCTGCCGTCAATGGCCAGCGTGTATCCCTCGACCTTCGTACCACGAGCGCGGCTAGTCGCGCTGGCAAAATCCTCGCACGCGCGGATGATGTCGCCGATGTGATTGCCATCAACCTCAATCATCCATTGCGTCATTCCATCGCCGCTGTCCTTGATGAACTCAATCTTGCTCATTCGGTGTCTCCTCGGCCAGTCCGGGCCGTGCGGTGTGGTCGCCCCGACCACGCGCTCATCATACCCCACATCCGGCCCATGTCAAGCCCCTACGGGAACATTTCCGAAAGATTTGTGAAATAGTCCCGGAGCATCCATGTATAGAGTCGAATTGCTTCCCCTAGAAATATCTGAAGAAATACTTGGGAAGGGCTTGACAGCCTGCCGATATGTGGTACAGTACGCACATGCAAGCCGGGGCGGCTTGCGAGACACCCAAACGCGGCAAGGCCGCAGGAGACACAAATGATCAGCAGCAACAAGCGACTTGATGACATGGTGCGAAAGGCCATTTTCGACAAGACTTCCGATCCGTTTTATGCCCGAATGATGCTGGATCGTATCCAACTGTTTTCTAACAAGTGGTTTGCAACTGACGTTCGCGCAGTCAAGGTGCGAATGTCGCGCAACGGATGGATTAGCAGCGTTGTGATTGAACTGGTTGCGTGCGTTCCGAACTACTGCGCTTTCTCTGCGATTGCAGGAACCTACTCGCTCAAGTTTGATGGTCGCAAGTTCAACACCAAGATTTCATTGGCGCAGGAAGTCTGAACGGCGCAAGGCTCGCCACCCCTCCGGGGGTGGCCTGCCCTGCTTCGTGCAGGAGAAACGAGACACCCATGACAGACACCAAGAACCTTGCCAGCGCGTTGCTGGCTGCACAGAAGGCGTTGCCCAGCGTGGGCAAGGACGCGAAGAACTCATTCCACCACTACGCCTATGTGAGCGCGGAAGCCATGATCGGGGCGTGCAGGGACGCGCTCCACGGCGCGGGCCTGACCGTGCGCCGCGCTGGCTGGAAGTTCGACGGCACGCCAGAGGGCGGCATCGTGAACTCCACCTTCGTCCTGACGCATGGCCCCACGGGCGAATCGGTCAGCGACGAGATCGCATGGATCTGCGTTCCCGAGAAGGGCAGGCCAATCGACAAGGCGATGGCTGGCGCGTTGACCTCCAGCCTCGGCTACTACCTCCGCGACCTCCTGTTGGTTCCCCGCGAGGACGAGAGCGAGATGGATCGCCGCGATGACCGCACCTACGAGCCGCGAAAGTCCGCTCCGGCCCCGGCGCGGAGCAATTCCACCACAGTTGTTCAAAACCGTAGCGCAAACGCTCCGGCGCAGCAGGATGCCCCACAAGCCGCCCCGGCTCCCAAGGCTACCGCGACCCCACCCAAGGCCACGGAACCCGCCACGGCGGCTCCTAGCGCGTTTGGCGAGGTGCTGGCATCCCGGCCCGCCAAGGACTGCACATGGCGACAGGGTTTGCGCGTCACCAAAGTGGGACAGGGCAAGCCCACCGCCAAGGGGGGAAACCGATACCCGATCCTGTTCGCCACGGACGCGGGCGAGCAATGGGCTTCGTGCTTCGACCAGAACGTGATGCAGGCGGCGCAGGATGCGATGGGTGGCGATTCCGTCGAAGCGTTCATTCAAGAGGGCCAGTACGGCTGGACGCTCTACGGCATCCGAACCACGCTAGAATCCACCGAGCAGCAGGCCGCGCCAGTCGCGGTTGATGAACAACACATTCCGTTCTGATCCCCCGGAAGGCCGGGGAGGTGGCGCAAGTCCCTCCCCGGCTATTTCACCCACACCCACAGGAGACACCCATGAGCGCACTCACACGACTGTACGAAGCCTCCGGCGCAGCCCGCGAACTGGAGGCGATGCTGACCGAAGCCGAAGGCGAACTGACCGAGGCGATGGACGGCCACTTCGACATCCTCGCAAAGCAGGCCGAGAGCCTGCCCGCAGCGATTGACGATGTGCTTTCCCTCGTCCGCGACATCGAAGCGCGGGCAGAGGCACGCAAGGCGGAAGCCGACAGGCTGAAGCAGCGAGCGAAGCGCGATGAAGCCGTGGCCGCGTGGTTCAAGAGTCAGGTGCTTCGCACGATGCAGGCCGAGGGGCTGAAGAAACTGGAGACAGCCCGCTGGCGTGCGACCGTGGCGCAGCCGGGTGGGAAGCCCGCGATGGAGATCGTGGACGCGATCCCGGAGGACTTCTACCGCGAGGTGGTCACGCGAGAAATCGACAAGGACAAGATCCGCGCCGCACTTGAATCCGGCCAGACGCTACCGTTCGCAATGTTCGTCCCCAAGCAGCCCTACCTGAAAGTGAGTTGAGATGTACGCAGCAGCCATCGTCATCCCCGCCGTCGAAGCAGCCCTGTCTCGCCGGGGCTTCGCGTTCCCCAAGCCCGGTAGCGGCATCGGCAAGGATGCCGTTGCGGCACGCCGACTCGCATACGACGCGCTGCACAGCCTCACCAACGGCACGCCAAGCGGCATCTCCAAACTGATCGGCTGCACGGCCACGACCGCGCTTGTGATGCAGCAGGCAGCGGCAGGGTTCTATCGCTCGCCGGAAGAGCGGCAGGAGTGGCTAGATGAGGTGCGAGGTCTGATTGAGAAGGGAACCCAATGCGATACTTGAGCGTGTGCAGCGGCATCGAAGCCGCGACAGTTGCGTGGGAGCCGCTTGGGTGGAAGCCTGTCGGCTTCAGCGAGATCGAACAGTTCCCGTGCGAGGTGTTGCAGCATCACTATCCAGAGACAAAGAACTACGGAGACATGACGAAACATGAAGAATGGGACATCAAGCCCGGAACTGTCGATCTTCTGGCAGGTGGAACACCCTGCCAAGCGTTCAGCATGTTTGGCAAGCGAAGAGGACTTTCCGACCATCGTGGCAACTTGGCCCTTGTCTATCTCGGAATTGCTGCACGCTTGCAGCCTCGCTGGATCGTGTGGGAAAATGTCGTGGGTGTCTTGTCAGCAAACGGAGGACGAGACTTTGGAGCCTTCCTCCGGGCATTGGGAGACTGTGGGTATGGGTGGTGCTACCGAGTGCTTGACGCTCGCTATTTCGGAGTCGCCCAGTCCCGAAGACGAGTCTTTCTTGTGGCGTTCCGTGGAAACGGTGTTGGAGACTGGAGAAATCCCGCAGCGGTACTTCTCGACAAAAGTGGCCTGCTTGGGAATCCTGCGCCGCGACATCCGCAGGGGCATGAAATTGTCGGATGCCTTGCGGCACGCTTTATGGCTCACAGTCAATTCGGAGCCGAAGAAGGACATCTCCGAGTCCATCCCAACGGCCCAAGATGGCTTGTTCCAGTAGAAATAGAAAGGCTCATGGGCTTTCCTGACGAGTACACGAACATCACGACCTCGACAGATGCAAAGCGATGCAAGGCTCTTGGCAATTCGTGGTGTGTGCCTGTAGCCCGGTGGGTTGGCAAGCGCATCCAGATGGTTGAGGATTTGCTGTCTGCGCGGCGCGATGGCTTGCAATCCGACGCAGATCGCGGATGATGTGAAGCGAAACGGCCCCAGCGTGTAACTGGAGCCGCTTCTAAACCATACGCGCCGTGTTGGGCGCAGAGAGGTCTGTGATGAGTCTACAACGAGAAGCCACGCCCGAGGGCGCGATGGGCTTCATGCCGTTCTACTACCAACGCTTTACATGGTCTACGCGAGGCTGGCCCGCGTCGGCTGCGTATGCGTACCTGCTGCTGCTGTGCGAGCAGTACGCAGCCGGGAGCCTTGATGCCGACCCCGAGCGACTGGAGGAGATCAGTCCCGGCACGGTTGAGCATTGGGAACGCATCAAGCGCAAGTTTGAGGTTGGGCCTGATGGTCGCCTACGCAATCGACGGTGCGAGGAGATCCGCGCCAAGAGCCTTCAGGCTGGGGAGCGCAAGCGGGAGTCCGCACGCAATGCGGCGGCAAAGCGTTGGCATAACGATGGCAATGCGACTGCAATGCGACCGCATAGCGAACGCAATGCGACCGCAATGCGAAATCATGCCAACGAAAACGATAACGAAAACGATAACGAAAGCGATATCGAAAACGAGATCGAGATCGGGAGCGAAAGCAATTCAGAAACACATACGCTCAACGGCTCCGCCGTCGAGCCTGTTTCAGTCGTAAATGATCCGAAGCCGAACCGACGAGCCACGATCCCACAGGCCGCGCTAGACGCGCTCTGGCAGCGATTCCCGCGCAAGGTGGGCCGGAAGAAGGCCATGACCCTGCTCGACAAGGCTGTGCGCGAAGTCATGGAGGACTTTGAGCATGACGAGCCGACCGATGCCCTGATCTGGATGGAGGAGCGGATCGACGCGCTCGCCAAGCAGCACAAGACGACCGACCCGAAGTTTGTACCGCACCCGGCGACTTGGCTCGGCCAAGGCCGCTACCTTGATCCCGTGGAGACACCATGAGAACAGAAACCGCAGCGACGATCCTTGAGTACTTCGGAGGCAGCACATGGGCCAAGCCAGACTCCAAGCGGCACGCAGAAGCCGCAAAGGTGTTGGACGAGTTCAGCCATGACGACATCGTGCAGGCATGCAAGACCATGCGCCTGACGCTCTCGCGCTCTAGCGTCAAGCCGGAGGAACTGGCCGGGGAGATCCGGCGCAACACCAAGCGCGCCAAGGTTCACGCGCAGGCGTGGAAGGACGGCATCAACCCGGACGAGATCGAACGCGAGCGCAAGCAGGCACGCAACGCCGTACTACTCGCGCCGCGTGAAGTCATCGCAGCAGCCGTAGCCAAGTGCCGGAAGGTCGGCGCGCTCGACGGCACGCCGCTGTCGCCCAAGGTCGAGGAGTGGAGCGCGTACACCGTTGGCATGGTCTATGTCGCGATTGAGGAGGCACACGGATGAAAGACATCGTGGAACGGCTGCGCGTGAAGTGGGACAGCATGGGAGACATGGCGAACGCCGAGCGCGACGAAGCCGCGTATGCGATCATCTGCCTACGCAACGAATGCGCGATGGAGGTAGCGCATACCAAGGAAATCCGTCAGCAGGTGACGGAATTGCGTGCATTGCTCGCCGAGGCTCTAGCCCAGCGCGACGAGGCAAAGTCCAAGGTTGAGCGCATCATGTCCGGGCTAGAAGGCTGCTGCATGACTTGCGAGCCAGTCGGCGTTCGGAACCAGCAGATGTCGCAGGACATCAAGACGCTGCAAGACCAACGCGACGAGGCACGCCGAGAAGTGTGTGCGTGGCAGGGCGCAACCTCCGGCAAATCATTCCGAGACACCGCAGCCGTGCGCGGTTGGGACTGCTTCAAGGAGAAACCATGACACAACCAAGCGAACTGACCGAGCGGCTGCTAGAGCATTGGCGTAGCACTGGCATGACGCTCTGCGTCGAGGCCGCAGCCCAGATCGAAGCGCAGCGCGAGCGCATCGCGCAGATGGACGACGAAGCCCTGCGCGTGGCTCGCAGGAACTCGCTGCTCGTCATCGAATGCGATGACCTCAAGGCCCGGTGCAACCGACTCACGCACCAGTTGCAGGAACTTGAAGCGAGGGAGCAATGAGCCGCGATACAATGCACGCGCAATCCCTTGGAATTGAGGGGGTTGGGGAGCCTCTGCCATGACCTTGCCTCGCGAGCGATTCCGAGCGATCTCCAAGACCCGCTACCTGCTGGGCGCGTTGTGCGACCCGAAGCGCACACCGGGAATCCCAAAGCCGATTCGGGACGAGGCAGCAGCGTGCCTCAAGCACTACCCAACGCCGCTGGACATGGACGAAGCCATCAGCGGGCTGCGACTGGCTGCACAAGTCTTTGCGGCAGTTGAACCGATCCCGCGCAGGCGACGCAGACCGCCGGAGTAGGATTCACCTCGCAGGAGCGACGGAAGCCACGGATGGCACTTCCCCTTCCATCTCGCGACCCGGCGTGGCACGCTACGCGCATGCCCGAGAGCCTCACCGTGACGGTTGGCATTCCCCCTCGGGTGTTGAGTCCGAACGCGCGTTGCCATTGGGCGGTCAAGGCCAAGGCCGTCAAGCGTGCGCGTGTCGAGTCATGGGCGCAGGCGCAGATCGCCATGCACGAAGCGAACTGCAAGGGCGGTTGGAAGGCCGCATCTTGCGTGGTGCATTGGTACGCACGCGACTCGCGCAGGCGTGACCGAGACAACTGCCTGTCGAGCCTGAAGGCGACCTTCGACGGGCTGACGGACTCCGGGCTGCTGGTCGATGACAGCGGCATTACGCATCTTCCGCTGGTGCTGGCGGTCGATCCCAAGAACCCGCGCGTGGAACTGCATCTCACACAGGAGGCCGCGTGAAGCGCAAGCCAAAGCCCAAGCCGTCGAAGAACGGCGAGATCGTGGTTCCCGGCATCAAGCGATACCCAGACCGCAAGCGCGGATGGAGCATTGAACACCACGGCAGCAACATCCATGTGGTCAAGGTGAAGCGACCTCATATGCAGCAGTTTGAGCAATGGTGTCTTCTGCTCGCGGACAATCATGTGGACAGCAAGGGCGCGAACAACGAGATGACCACGCGCCTGCTGGCGCAAGCCGTTGAGCGCGACGCCGTGGTGCTTTGCATCGGCGACAGCCTTGACCTAATGCAGGGCGTGGGCGACAAGCGTGGCAGCAAGTCGGCTTTGCGTAGCACGCTGCTCTCGGACAATTACTTCGACCGGGTGATAGATCAGGCCGCAGACCTGTTTGCTCCGTACGCATCGCACATCGGGATGGTCGCGCAGGGCAACCACGAAAGCGCATGGCTCCGACACCGCGAAAGCGACCCCACCGCGCACCTCGTCCGGGCCATCAAGGATCGCGCACACTCGCCAGTCGGAACGGGCGGCTACGGCGGCTGGGTGAAGTGGCAGTTTGAACTAGGCGGCAATCGGCTGACCTATACCCAGCGGTACCATCACGGAGGCGGCGGATCGTCCTTGATGAGTTTTGGCGTCTTGGATGTTCGGCGCATGTACTCCATGATCGAAGGAGCGGACAGCATCGTGACGAGCCACCTGCATACCAGCAATGTGGTCGGCATCGCGCGCGAGTTCCTATCGACGCAGAACGGGGTCTACAAGGTCGAGAAACGCTACTGCGACTTCATCCGAGTGGGTACAACCAAGGACGGCTGGAAGGACGGAAGCCACGGCTGGGAGGTCGAGAAGAACTTCGGCCCGTCGCCGCTCCGGCAAAAGTGGGTACGCATCTACCTGCAATGGGATGCAACTGGAGAGGACGGCAAGCGCAGGGGCGTGCCTCGCATCGCTTGGGATGTTCACGATGCACAATGAGGCGCGGCTGAAGATCAACGGGCGCAAATGGCGCGTGCGACTGGTCAAGGCCAGCGAACTGCCACGCGACCGATTTGGAGACTGCGACCATCCTCCGGGGCCGCATCCCATGATCCGCGTACGCCGCGACCTGTCGCAGCAGCGGCTTGCGGAGATCGTCTGCCACGAAGTCCTGCACGCAGCCTTGCCTTCGCTTTCCGAGGAGGCCACAACCGACGCAGCAGCCGTCCTCGGGCGTGTCCTTTTCTCTTTAGGCTGGCGCAGGAAGCCGCTACCATCCCACAAGCCATGAGCGAACAGACCGAAGTGAAGATCGGCAAGCAAGTGTCTCTGCAAACCTTGATGCAGTTCGTGCAGACGGTGGTGCTGCTCGGCAGCATCGCGGGCGCGTTCTTGATGGTTGGCCGCAAGGATGCCGCCATCGACAATCAGGCGGAACGCTTGAAGGAACTTGCAGCCATCACCGCAGACCTCGCCCGCACCGTATCGACGCTATCCGCTACTGACCGCGAGTACGCAGCCCGCATCGACAGCATCCAATCCCGCATTGACCGACTTGAAAGGAAGCCATAATGGCCGTTTCGATCATCTCCACCGCACAGCCTTCGTTTGAAACCACGGGCCTCATCACCCTGACATCCGCGCAGGCTTACGATGCCGCTAGCCCGACCGCGACCAAGCCCAGCACCACTAGCCAGTCCGCGCTGCTGTACGACATCGGCACGAACTATCCGAGCCTGCTGCGCCTGACCCCAATCGCAAGTAACAACAACTTCACCTCGGTTGGCATGCGCGTGGTGGGTTGGAATGCGTATGTGCAGACGGCTGGCACGAAGGTCTGGATTCCCACCGTGCTTGCGGATGTGACCCTTGGCTACACCAGCGGCACGGTCGCAAGCCTGTCCATCGACAGCGTGACCACCTACTTCTTCAGCAGCGCGACCATCGGCGCAGGCGTTCCGACCGTGAACGCCTACAGCCCTGCGACCGCTGCCACGACCAATGTGCAGCCCGCTAGCGTCATCGTGGATGCGGTCGGTTCGCAGTTGATCACCCTCCAGTTCAAGGCCACGGGAACCACGCCCAAGTTGGGCGCATTCTGGGCGACGATCTGATGCGATCACAGAAGGAACAGTTATGAGATCAATCAGAACTCGACCAATTTTCAATGTAAATGATCCGATTGACTTTGGCCCTGTCATGTATGGCAGTCGCCAAGCGGGATCTTTTTTGAAGGATCTTTCTTCGGGAGCAGACTCACTCGATCTAGTTATCATCGGAGATAGCAACACGGGTTCCGCCTTGAGCGGAATGTGGGGATATCACGGCGGATTCAGCCAAGCGATGTTTGAACTTGGATGGAATTGCTACGGCCTTCCGATCTATCCCGCGATGACCATGTGGTCGCCATCGTCGTATGGACTCGGTGGATGGAACGCAAGCGCATTTCTGTACGCGCCCACGGGAAACCTTGCTAGCGGAAATGTGAGCGGATCTGCTACCGCGTACAGCACATGGACACCCGGAAAGTCTGCGACGGTCACCATATCGAATGCAAGTCCCGGAGTGATTACCTACACCGCACATGCACTTCCGGTCGGTTCACCAATCTTTCTCTCCACAACTGGTGCGCTTCCAACAGGATTGTCAGCAGGCACGACTTACTATGTGAAAACTGTATTGACTGCGGACACATTTACGGTTGCGGCTACTCCAAGCGGATCGGCAATCAACACCAGTAGCGCAGGAAGTGGAGCGCACACTCTGCGGACATGTCCGTGGGTGCGATACGGCAGCACAACTGCCACACCTCCATCGCAAGATGATTGGGCCTACATTGCGAGCGGTTCATACGGCCAGCAATACAACGCGGTCGAAATGAGCGTCGATCATCCGCTGAACAACACGGCACTAACGCTGTGGCATCGTGTTCGATTCGGCACTTTTACCGCGTCCGGTGGTTCGTTTCAGGCGCGAGCGCGTGCCTACGATGGAAGTCCAGTTTACGCAAGCGGATCGGTTCAAAGCACGCAGGGCGCTGCGTCGTCGTTTGGTACTTACGAATATTCATTTAGCGTCAGCGCACCAATCGAATATATGCACGCATCGTGGAGCGGCGGCGCGGGCGGCGCGGTTGGCCCCTGTGCAATTCATTCGCACACTATCTATTGCAAGCGCAAGGGCTGGTCTGTGACGAGCCACGGATATCTCGCTGGCTATGACAGCGCAACAATCAACAAGGTGGCCACACAAATTGGATCAACCCTGCTGCAAACGCATCTGCAAGAATTGCGTGAGCGTCAAATAGCCGCTGGAGGCACGGGTCGAGTTCTGTTGGTCAGTCACAGCGGAATCAATGGAAACGAGACTGCGACCGATTGGACAGATTGTCATACCGCAATCTGGAACACATACAAGGCAGCGTGGTCAGCACTCGGCTACCCAGCGAGCGATCTTGCAATCGTTTCTTTTGTTGGCGTTCCAGCAAACTCGGCAGACACCAGCAACAGCGGTTCGACCGGAAATCTCATCGCTGTTCGTGCTGCTGCAAATGCTTTGCCCAATACTCAATCAGATATGACTGTGATTGATGTCAAATCATTGATGCCGTATAGCCGAGCAATCGTGGGTGTTGGAAATGGTCGATCTTACTACCAGCGCACGAACAATCTGCCAAACGCAGGGTCTGACATTACGGTGCATTTGTCTGGCGGAATTTATACAGGCTCGACCCGCGACACATCTGATGGATACACCGTGCTGGCACACGAAATCATTCAGACCTTGCTCAACAACTCATAACGAAAGGAAACCATGAAGCAGAACTGGAAGACCACTAGCGCAGGCATCGCGGCCATCCTCGTCGCCATCGGCACGGCTCTCAAGGCTCTGACCGACAATGACCCAACCACCGTGCCGGACATCGGCGCGTGCGTGGCGGCCATCATGGCTGGCGTGGGTCTGATTCTCGCCAAGGACGCGCAGAAGGCCGACTGATGGCGTGGCTGTCTGCGCTCATTGCGGCCATTGTGGCTGAGGTGCTAGGCCGCTTCGGCGGCAAGATCGGCAAGACGGAGGCAACCGATGCGAAGTCTGACAAGGCTCTACTGTCTCGCGCTGGCGAGCGTATTCGTGACTGGCTGCGCTCGGGTCACATTGGTTAGTGAGGGAAGCCCGGTTCGCATCGGCCCGGAGTGTCGAGTGCGGGTTTACACCCTCACTAGTGACGGATGGGAACTGTCACCCAACGCCGTGACCATCCCCGAGGGCTGGTACTGCGTTCCGCCGTCGTTCGTGGAGAAGGAAGAGCCGCGCTAGACTTGCAGCATGGCACGCAAGCCACGCAAGCAGCCGGAGAAGCCCGCAGAGCCGCCCGCCGTGGTGGAAGCCCATCCGGCCCTCGACATCAACAAGCGCAACCAGAAGGCATCGTTGAGGCTCCTACAGCGTGCCGTGACAGCCGGGTGGAAGATTCCCGATGCCGTTATGGAGCAGGCTCCTGACATCTGCTCGCGCATCCTGAACGATGACTTGAGCCAATCCCGCGACCGCCTGCGAGCCGCCGAGGTGCTGGCGGCCATGATGCGCGACAAGGTTGCAGCAGCCATCGCGCTAGACAAGATGGAACGCTTGGATGACGGGCAGGCTACGGAGCGCATGGAGATCAGCCCTGCGATTCAAGCACGCGCACGCGAGATCATCG
>Ga0214923_10006482_pt1 | contig 13137 bp, 11 predicted proteins | sample LL1510_MetaG_FD_177993 | JGI IMG/M metagenome (GOLD analysis project Ga0214923, IMG submission 177993) | Freshwater microbial communities from Lake Lanier, Atlanta, Georgia, United States - LL-1510 | ecosystem: Environmental > Aquatic > Freshwater > Lake | place: USA: Georgia | collected...
AATGCGAAGCAACCGGGATAAATGAGTATACGCTTACTTACCAATTCGGTAGCCAAACCGGAAAGGTTCAGTATCGATGGAATCAGCAGTCCGTATCTTTTTATTTTTATCCTCCAAATGGTACACCTGATTCAGCCATGTATCCGATAAAAAAATAAATTCAATATGAGTAAATTACTAGTCTGCAGTTTGTTGGGTATATGCATCATTTGTTCAATGCATTCTGTGATTGCACAGGAAGTCCTTACATTATCCGGCACCCATTTTACGCAAACAGGCCAGTTACCTAAATTATATACCTGCGATAGTTCGGGCATTTCACCAGCGCTTATGTGGAATCATATTCCCACAGATACAAAATCCTTTGCCATTACGATGTATCATATAGCAAAAGATGGAGAAAGACATGTTTATATGGTTTTATATAATATCCCTGCCTCAACAACTTCTATTCCTGATGGAGTTACTAATGTGGGAGTTTTTGGAAGTAATAGCATGAATCGAATCCCGGCCTATGCACCTCCCTGTTCTAAAGGACCAGGACCCAAAGAATATATCATCACTATAAATGCATTATCCCAAATGTACCCTGTTGAATCTTCCGCAGCCCTAAGTTTATCTCAGTTAGAAGCATGGATGGAAGCAAAAATAGTATCAAGAGCAAAACTTTCGGCAATTTATTCTCGGAGTGCTAAATAATAGAGCATGAAGAACTGGTTACTTTTTTTATTGATTTTCCAAACGTTGTTCTTATTTCCTTCGTTTGGAATTTCACAGCCCAGTAAAAAGCAATTAAATGCAGATAAAGGCAATGCTGCACCCTTTTTTTGGAATCAGGTTCCGGCACATACTGCAAATATTATAGTAGGGAGGCCTACAGATCATTCAGTAACCATATCTATTCAGATGAAACTTAATGGAATCGGGTATTTGCGATATGGCTTGCATCCTTCAAAATTACAATATCAAACCAGCAGGCGTTCTTTTTTGAATGATGAAGTGATATGGTTTGAGTTGGACTCTTTGTTGAAGCATAAAAGATATTATTACGAATGGGTATATTTTTTAAATGATGATTCGGTTCGTTCATCCTCCTCTACCGGTTATTTTCAAACCAGTCGCAAACAGGGGGATGAATTTGTGTTTACCATACAAGCCGATTCACATTTAGATGAAAATACTGATACGTCTATTTATCTGAGAACCTTACAAAATATGCGGAACGATTCAACCGACTTTTTGATAGATCTCGGCGATACTTGGATGACGGATAAGTATCGGAAAAATTATAAGGATGCATATCAGCAATATTTGGCACAACGCTATTATTTTGCACAAGTTGGGAAATCTGCTGCAGTATTTCTCAGTTTGGGAAATCACGATGGGGAAACATTTCAACGTAAAGGCGATGTCACTGTAGAAAATAGGGCTAGTTGGGCCACCCTCACCAGAAATGCTTTATATCCCAATCCTTTTCCGAATGATTTTTATTCGGGTAATAAGGAAAAAATGCCGGATGGTGGGTATGTGAAGAATTATTACTCCTTTACATGGGGAGATGCGCTTGTGATTGTATTGGATCCATTCCGGTATACCACCAATAATCGGTTGCCCTGGTTTAGAACCTTAGGAAAAGAGCAGTATACTTGGTTACAACAAACTTTGCAAAAGTCAAAGGCTAAGTTCAAGTTTATTTGTATACATAATCTGTTAGGAGGAAATGATGATCATGGTATTGCGCGAGGTGGATCGGAAGTTGCATCCTTTTACGAATGGGGTGGCAATGATTCATCCGGCGTAAGAACATTTGAAGAGCATCGGCCAGATTTTGATAATGACATTGCTACCCTACTTCGTGCAAATGGTGTACAAGTTGTTTTTCATGGGCACGATCATTTTTTTGCCAAACAAGATCGGGATGGGATTGTATATCAACTGGTACCACAGCCCGGCGGCACAAAATACCGGACACAAAATTTTACACCAGAATATGGCTATCGGGAGGGCGTGATGTTTGCAGCGCCTGGATATATGCGTATAAAAATTAGTCCTGCAAAAGCACGCATAGAATTCGTGCAAACCGGAAACGGAAATGATAAGCAAAACGGAAAAATATTGTATGCATACGAAATACAAACTCAATAAAATGAAGCAAGTTTATACAATGATGGCTGTAGGGCTATCTATAGCTTTTTGTTCTTTGATATTGGTTGCTCAGCCTACTGGAAAAAAGAAGAAAGGAGGGGGTGGGGGAGGCAAATTAGCGGGAAGTGAATTATATGCACTAAAAGGGATAAACATTATTCCAGGAGCACCCGCTAGGGAATCAATCCTGTTGAATATCATATCGCCCAATAACTCAATTGCACAAGTGGATTATGGTATCAGTTCTAATTCCTTTCAATACGCTTCTCCATCATTTTCGCTGCAAGCCGGTGAACCTACAGAAATTCAGTTAGCTCATCTGCAACCCGACAAAAGATATTATTATCGACTGAAATATAAAAACGAAGAGACTGGTAAAGAACTGTTTTCACCCACTTCAAGTTTTCGTACACAAATTTCTACAGGTAAATCATTTGTGTTTGGTGTGCAGGGAGATTCTCATCCCGAACGTGCCGGAAAGATGTTTAGTAGCGACCTCTATTTTCAAACCATCGATAGTGTTGCAAGCAGACAGCCCGATTTTTATTTTATGATGGGGGATGATTTTAGTTTAGATAGGTTGATGAATAGTGGAAAACTGAATAAGGGTGCCGTAGAATCTGTGTATGTAACACAACGATATTATTGGGGAAATATGGGTAAAAATCCCCCCTTGTTTTTGGTAAATGGTAATCACGAACAATCGGCACGTTATTTACTCAATGGCTCTCCGGATAATTTTGCAGTATATGCAGCCAATGCAAGAAAAAAATACTTCCCTTTACCCGATACTGCTACCATTTATTCGGGCGACCGAACCCCGGTGGAAAATATTGGATTGTTGAAAGATTATTATGCTTTTGAATGGGGAGATGCATTGTTTGTAGTGATTGACCCTTATTGGCACTCAAATGTGCCAGTTGATAACATTCCTGGAGACGAGCAACAACGTAAGCAAAAACAACCTTGGTCAGCTACCTTGGGAAATGAGCAGTATTCCTGGTTAAAGCATACGCTCGAAAGCAGCAAGTCGAAATTTAAATTTGTATTTGCCCATCATGTAAATGGAACCGGAAGAGGTGGCGTTGAACGGGCAAAATATTTTGAATGGGGGGGCTATAATCAACAAAATAGTTGGGAGTTTTCTACTTACAGGCCCAATTGGGATTTACCCATTCATCAGTTGATGGTAAAAAATAAAGTGACCATTTTTTTTCAGGGGCATGATCATTTATTTGCCCACCAGCAATTAGATGGAGTTGTTTATCAGTCAGTTCCTAATCCGGCGGATGATACCTATACCGCATTCAATGCAGCATCCTATTTATCAGGTAAGATTTTGCCTAATTCCGGATTTTTACAGGTGACTGTTCAGCCCGAAAAAGTTTTGGTAGAATATGTTCGGGTGAGTTTGCCCGGAACTTCGCAGGAAAAGGAATTGAACTATAGCTATGTTATTCCTGCAAAGAGATAAATGCTTAGGATTAAAATCTGCTGGAATAATTTTAATCGAGCCGATGGCTCTACACGAATAATTACAAAGGCATACTTTCACGTTTTTTGCTTTTCTGGAATGTGAACAGCTAGAATGATTATGATTGATCTTGGGATCTATTAGTGTAAGCATACTAAGGAGCAATAGCATAATAAACGAGCAAAGCAGATAGGATGCGTAGCCTCATCAATTTATCAACAACGGATTTCAATCCGTTGACATACAGAAACCGCAGGTTTGGCCAATAAAGGGATACTATCAAACCATAAAATAAAAAACCGACTCAATCGAGTCGGTTTTTTATCTGGTTATCTTCTACAGGTAGAAAACAACACTTCGTAGCCGGTACGGGAATCGAACCCGTCTTTGCCCCGTGAAAGGGGGCTGTCCTAGCCGATAGACGAACCGGCCATTCTTTTCTAATCGGGTCGCAAAAATAGTCCTACCCAGCTTTTCTGCCAAATCATTTTTTCATTTAACCCATCTTTCCGCCTCTTTCTCAATAGATTTCATTAAAAATTTACCTGCTTTCCTGCCAATAATTGTAATTTTGCAACTGTTTTAATCAAAAACCTATTATTCATGAGTACAATTAAAGTAGCCATCAACGGCTTCGGCAGAATCGGCCGCCTTGTTTTTCGTCAGATTTATAATATGAAAGGCATTGATGTAGTAGCTATCAATGATCTTACCAGTCCTGCCGTTTTGGCTCACTTGTTAAAATATGATAGTGCTCAAGGTCGTTTTGATGCTCAAGTTTCTGCAACCGAAGATGCCATTCTTGTAAATGGTGAAACCATCAAAATTTATGCGCAAAGGGATCCCGCCCTAATTCCCTGGGGAAGTCATGGAGTGGATGTAGTAATTGAATCAACCGGTTTTTTCACCGATAAGGATAAAGCGGCTGCTCACCTCACCGCAGGCGCAAAAAGAGTAGTGATATCTGCTCCTGCTACTGGTGATTTGAAAACAGTTGTATTTAATGTTAACCATTCCATTTTGGATGGTTCAGAAACGATTATCTCCTGTGCATCCTGCACAACCAACTGCCTCGCACCGATGGCAAAAGTGCTGAATGATCAGTTTGGTATTGTTTCTGGCATTATGACTACCATCCATGCATATACCAACGACCAAAATACGCTCGATGCACCTCATCCAAAAGGTGACTTGCGCCGTGCCAGGGCAGCAGCATCTAATATCGTTCCGAATAGTACGGGGGCAGCTAAGGCTATTGGATTGGTATTGCCAGAGTTAAAGGGTAAGTTAGATGGAAGTGCTCAACGCGTTCCTGTAATTACGGGTTCTTTAACCGAATTAACCAGCATTCTTGGTAAGAAAGTTACCGCTGATGAAGTTAATGCAGCTATGAAAGCCGCCAGCAACGAAAGCTTTGGATATACAGAAGATGAACTGGTTAGCTCTGATATCATTGGCACACATTTCGGTTCTCTTTTCGATGCTACCCAAACAAAAATCATTACCAATGGCGATGTGCAATTGGTGAAGACAGTAAGCTGGTACGACAATGAAATGAGTTATGTAAGTCAACTGGTTCGCACTGTTCACTATTTTGCAGGGTTAATCAACCAATAACTATTTAATATTTATAAGCGGTCCCTGTTTCGGGACCGTTTTTTATTGTTCAATTGTATGAGTCAGTTTCAGCCTTCCCAATGTATGGGTAAAAAAGTGTTAGTTCGAGTTGATTTTAATGTTCCTCTCGACAAGAATTTAAACATATCCGATGATACCCGAATTCGTGCCACATTGCCCACTATCAAGGCAATCCTGGATGCGGGAGGAAGTGCTATTTTAATGAGTCATTTGGGTAGACCAAAAGGAGGTCCGGAAGACAAATATTCTCTAATGCATTTGGTTGCTCATTTACAAGAATTGTTGAGTATACAAATGGGTAAGCCTATTCGGATACTTTTTGCTTCGGATTGTATTGGGGAAGAAGCGCAGCATTTGGCGAGTACATTGCAAGCTCAACAGGTTTTGTTGCTGGAAAATCTTCGTTTTTATGCCGAGGAGGAAAAAGGCGATATTGGGTTTGCTGAAAAGCTAAGTAAGCTGGGTGATTGTTATGTAAATGATGCATTTGGAACTGCTCATCGCGCTCATGCCTCAACAGCTGTTATTGCACAGTTTTTTGCTCCCGAAAATCGAATGTTCGGTTTGCTCATGCAGGCAGAAGTTTCCAGTGCAGAAAAAGTTTTACTTCAAAGTGAAAAGCCTTTTACAGCCATCATTGGTGGTGCAAAAGTGAGTGATAAAATTTTAATTATTGAAAATCTCCTGCAAAGAGCTTCTACAATTATAATTGGTGGAGGAATGGCTTATACATTTATGAAAGCCAAAGGGGGCGAAATTGGAAAGTCATTATGTGAAAATGACCGGCTCGAAACAGCCCGTCAGCTATTGGATAAAGCTGCTGCCGCAGGAGTAAAGATTCTATTGCCACACGATTCTGTAATTGCTAGTGAATTTTCAGCAACTGCTCTTACAAAGGTTGCAGAAAGTAATCATATTCCGGAAGATTGGATGGGACTGGATATTGGTCCTCATGCAAGAGAAGAATTTACCAATTGCTTACTGGAATCTAAGACGATATTGTGGAACGGTCCAATGGGCGTTTTTGAAATGGAACCTTTTAAGGCGGGTACACTGGCAATTGCTCAAGCAGTTGCTACTTCAACCCAAAAGGGAGCTTTCTCATTGGTGGGTGGAGGAGATAGCGTTGCTGCTGTAAACCAATTCGGATTTGCCGATCAGGTTAGCTATGTATCTACCGGTGGAGGTGCCTTACTGGAGTTTTTTGAAGGAAAAGTACTTCCCGGTATCGCTGCCATTCGTTCCTGATTATCCTGCCATTTTAGTTTTTCTATGCTATATCCTTAGGGTAAGGCCTCCTAAACATGCCCTTTTGCCATAAAATAATCTGGCATTCATTTTGTAAGATTTAATCATTATACCTTACAAACAAGTAAATTACTTAAAAATTTTACCTATTATGAGTACGAAAAACATCACATTAATTGTAATTGCTGCCCTGGTGTTAATTTTGGGATATACCGGTTGCAATGGTTATAATGGATTGATTTCTCAAGATGAATCTGTAAACAATTCCTGGAATAGGGTTCAAAGTGATTATCAGCGTCGTGCCGATCTGATTCCAAATTTGGTTAATACTGTAAAGGGGGAAGCTAATTTTGAGCAAGGTACCCTCACAAAAGTAATTGAGGCTCGTGCCAGCGCTACGCAGATGAAAATTGACCCAAAAGACCTGACTCCCGAAAAATTAGAGCAGTTTCAGGCTGCACAAGGACAGTTATCACAGGCACTCGGACGCTTACTGGTGGTATCAGAAAATTATCCTAACCTGCGTGCTAATGAAGCTTTCAGAGGATTGCAGGCACAGTTGGAGGGCACTGAAAATCGAATCAAAGCTGCCAGAAATGATTTCAATGATGCAGTGAAAGAATATAATATTAAAGTACGTCGCTTTCCTATGAACCTATTTGCCGGAATGTTTGGTTTTAAAGCCAAAGAAGGATTTAAGGCAGAAGTAGGAGCAGAAAAAGCCCCAGAAGTAAAATTCTAATTTAACCGCATGTGGGCAATTTTTAAAAAGAAACCGATATCTTATTTTTCAGCTGCAGAAAAGGAACAAATTTGTTTGGCAATTACTGCAGCTGAAAAAAGAACCAGTGGGGAAATTCGTGTATTTATCGAATCCTCCTGCAAGCCATCTACTCCCATTTCCAGAGCGGTTGCTATATTTCATGAATTAAAAATGGAAGAGACAACAGCCAGAAATGGTGTACTATTGTATGTAGCCATGAATGATAAACAACTGGCCGTTTATGGCGATGAGGGCATACATAGCCGCGTTGGAGAAGCATTTTGGCAACAGGAAGTAAATAATATGATTGCTCACTTTTCCGGCAGCCAATATCTACAGGGAATCATCAGCATTGTTCAAAATATTGGAGAGGCGCTGCATACACATTTCCCCTATGATGAAAAAGGAGATAAGAATGAATTGCCCAACGACATTGTATTTGGAGACTAACCTGTAAACATGCAACTTTTTATCAATAGTTATAAAATAATTGGCCGGTTTTTATCGGTATTATTACTCTTGTGCACCAGTTTACAGGCACAAGAAGTAATACCGCGTCCCAACCCCCCACGTTTGGTAACCGATGCTGCTGGGGTGTTGTCAGATACAGAAAAGCAGGCACTGGAATGGAAGCTGGTTGCATTAGATGATTCTTCCTCTAATCAAATTGCTGTTGTAATTATTAAAACCCTTAATGATCGTCCCATTGAAGATTATGCCACTAAGCTTTTACGCGAATGGGGTATAGGAAATAAGAAAACAAATAATGGAGTTTTGTTGCTGATAGCAATTGATGAAAAAAAGATTAGAATCGAAACCGGTTATGGATTAGAGGGAGCAATTCCCGATATTACAGCAGATGCAATTATCCGAAATGAGTTGGCGCCTGCCTTTCGGGAAAAAAATTATTATAAGGGGATCGATCAAGCAACAGATGCCATTGCAAAAGCGGCAGTAGGTGAATATAAAGTTGCCCGAAAAAAAGATAAATCCCCATCCGGTGGCGGTTCAATCCTTGTCTTCTTTATTATTCTGGCAATTGTATTAATGATAATAGGTGGCGGTGGGGGCTTTGGTGGTAGAAGAAGAAGAAACGGTTTCGAAGGATTGGCAGAAGGGATTATTTTAGGCTCATTACTAAATGGAGGAAGCAGAGGCGGCAGTAGTTGGGGTGGAGGAGGATTTGGAGGTGGTGGAGGAGGATTCGGAGGTTTTGGTGGAGGCAGTTCAGGCGGTGGGGGAGCATCCGGCGGATGGTAAATGATAGTTAGCATTATATCAACAAAAAAATCCGGACAAATATGTCCGGATTTTTTTTGGGTACTTATTAAAGCACTTTTTATTTTGAAATTTTACTTAACACATAATCGCTGAGTGCTGTTTCACCGCTCTCTTTCTTTTTATCAGCAATTTTCTTAAGTATATTATTATTAATGAAAGGATCGGTTTGTGCTTTTTGTGAAGCAGGAATTGCGTTGCGCATCGCACAAATTAAATCAACTCCTCTCTTGAATTTTACTGGATCTTTTTCTGTTTCCACCAAGCCCTGTAATGTAAATGTTAAATTAAATTTCGTTTGAGTGAGTGGCATTTTCTCATATTCGCCTGCTAAAAAATCAAATGCAGTCGGGTCGCCATAAGCAGCTAATACTGTACAGATTGAAGAAATAAGTCTCCCTTTTGCCGGCTCTTTACTTAGTTTTTTTGCCATGGTATGCGCACCCGCAGAATCCACATTGGATAAAGCTCCTAATGCTGCACCTGCAACACTGTAAGAAGAATCTAAACATGCTTTCGCAAACAAATCTTTGTCCGATTCATCCCCCGACACAGCTAATAAATCAATAGCAGCTGCACGAACCAGTTTATTGGGATCAGATTGTGCTATTATCCGGGCTTTTTGTATAATATCAGGGGTTCGAGCTCCCGTGGAAAATTGTTCCAGCGCTTCCTGACGCAAACTAAAAAATGGATCCTGCAATGCGAGCGTTCGAATGGCAATTGCATCAGAATCAGAGTTTTTACCCTGAGCAGCAATGAGTGCCTCAGTTCTATCTACATAATTGCCGGCATATTTGTATTGGTGTAAATACGATATTAAAGATTTATTGTCTTTTTTTACGCATAGGAGAATTTTATCTGCATCAACATTAATCAATTCTGGTTTAGATTTTACAGGGAAGGAGAAAGTATCTGTTTTGTCCTTTAACACCACTGCATATCTTTTTTTCGCAATTCCTTCATAAACATCAATTGCAATCGGTAATCTGAAAATTTTATCGCCCGATTGTGTTTGCTTAATATATACTGAAGCGGTTTGATTAGCTTCATTGTATCCATAACTGATGTCAAGCGCTGGATGTCCGCTTCCAAAATACCACTGATTAAAAAACCAGTTTAGGTCTTTGCCAGTAACTTTTTCAAAAGCAATTCGCAATTGATGTGCACTGCCGTTACCAAACTTATTGTCGGATAAATACTTATTCAGCGAAGCAAAAAAAGCATCATCTCCAACAAAGTTGCGAAGCATATGTAAAATTCGTCCCCCTTTTTCATAGGTAACATTGTCGAACATATCTTCTCTATCTGCATAAAAAAAGCGAACCAGATCTTTGCGTTGTCCGCCACTCATCAGATAACTCTGCAAGTCTTTGCTGTTTTCATGTGCACCTGCATCTTTCCCGTATTTATATTCCTGCCAAAGGGTTTGACTATAATTGGCAAAGCTTTCATTTACCGTTAAATTGCTCCAGCTTTCTGCAGTAACATAATCCCCAAACCAATGGTGAAATAATTCGTGAGCGATTGTGGTTTCCCAGCCATTGCCATCAAGAAGTTCGCGAGCATCCTGTTGTGCCATATCGCCATGAAGCGTAGCTGTGGTGTTTTCCATTGCCCCGCTTACATAATCATGCGCAACCATTTGACTATATTTTGCCCATGGATAGTCTATTCCGGTTACACGTGTGCTAAAGAACTGCATCATTTCCGGGGTTAGTCCGAAAATTTTTCTGGCTACTCCCGCATAAGGCTTATCAACATAGTAACTTACTTCTTTTCCCTTGTAATTATCTTTTATTACTGCAAAATCTCCGGCACCAATGAAGAATAAATAGGGGGCATGCGGAAGGTCCATTTTCCATGTATCAGTTCTGGATCCGTTTGTGTTTTTCTTTTGTGCAACCAGTAATCCGTTAGAAAGTGTTACCATTTTTTCAGGTACGGTTATAATAAATTCCTGCGTACATTTTTGATTGGGTTTATCGATTGTGGGTAACCAAACTGAAGTGCCCTCTGTTTCTCCCTGTGTCCAAACCTGTGTAGGTTTATTGGGGTCGGTTCCGGTTGGATTAATAAAATAGAGGCCTTTGGCATCTGTAATGGCCAAGCTGCCGGTTGCATTATAATCATTCGGTTTAGCCAGATATTGAATAACAACTGTATAGGGTTGATTGCGTAAATAAGTTTTATTTAGCCGAATGGAAAGCAGCATGCCATCGTACTGATAAGTAAGTGGTTGGGTAGTATTTCCGGTAAGCAGTGCAACCGATTTAATTTCCATTCCCTTTGCATCTAATAGCAAAGAATCGGTAGGATAGAAATGGGGTTGTAGGGTAATATAAGCTTTACCGGCAAGTTGCGACTTATCAAAGAGTAAGTTTGCTTCCAGGCGGGTATGCACCAGGTCGTTGATTTTTTCGGGAAATGAGCGGTATATTTTCTTCCAGTCCGAATTGTCTTGTTTAACCTGAGCTGTTACGGTCGAGTAGAAAAAAATTGTGACAATCAAAATCCATTTGTTCATAAAATGTAGGGTTTTAAAAATTCTGAAAAAAGATAGGCTAATTCGAAAGGGGAAAGTAAAGATAAGTAATGCATGGGTGTGTGTTGAAATTATATAGAAGGAAGCAGAGCGGGATGTAGGGATTTCTTTACAAACGAGCGGTTAAGGAATTCAGTACTTTTGCAACCCATATGCAAACCCAGCAAAGATATTTTATAGAAGTGCGCTATAAGGGAACTGGCTTTAGTGGTTTTCAGGTGCAGGATAATGCAGTAACGGTTCAGGGGGAATTGGAAAAGGCATTAGAAATTTATTTGCGCAAACGGATTGAGCTAACTGGTTCATCAAGAACAGATGGGGGTGTGCATGCGAAGCAAAACTTTTTTCATTTTGATTGGGATCGTGAGCGGATGGGAGATTGGGAATATCATCTCAATTCGATATTGCCGGAAGGGATTGCAGTGATGGGTATTTATGCAATGCCGATGGAAGCGCATTGTCGGTTTGATGCTATTGGTAGGGAATATCAGTATACAATTTATCGGCACAAAGATCCATTTATGCAAGGCTGGGGCTGGAAGTATCCATATCCAATGGACGAGGCTTTGATAAATGAGGCTGCTGGTATGATAAGGGGAATGCACAATTTTCAATGTTTTTGTAAGAGAGGAGTGCAGGTAAATAATTTCAATTGTACAATTGAGCTTGCTGAATGGGAAATGCTGGGCGATAAATGGTTATTTAGGATAAGGGGTAATCGTTTTTTAAGGGGTATGGTGCGGGCATTGGTGGGAACAATGGTGCGGGTGGGAAGAGGAGAGGTATCAATACAGGAATGGGAGTGTATGATCAATGGGAAAGGAGAAAATGGGGTAAGATGGCTTTCGCCGGCGGAAGGATTAATACTCGAGCGGGTAATTTATCCGGCGGATTGGAATTGGGAGCGGGTGTAAAGAAAAATTTTCAATAATTCTTTTGGGCTGAAATCCTTGTTGTTATTGGAATTCATTTAAAATGAGCAGGTTAGAACTGAAAAAAAGATAGAAATATTTGGGTAAGGAATGAAACCGGCGTATCTTTGCGGCCCGCCTGATAAAAAAACGGCAGTAGATCTTTCAAAAGGGGCAGTAAGATTAGAAATCCGACAGAAATTTTTAAAAAATAAATTAGGAGGAAAGGGAAAGTGTTGTATCTTTGCCGCCCGCCTCTAAAAAAGCGGAAATGTTCTTTAGATTTTTACAGGCTGAAATTATTAGAAATTAGTTCAAATAATTTTGGTTACTAAAATAAAGGTGCTTACCTTTGCAGCCCCAAATCTTGGGGAGGCTCATATAAGCCGAAAGTTCTTTGAAAGTTTGGAAGCAACAGCAGCATAAAACTTTAAGTTTTATGGTAAGGTTTGCAGCAATCAAAAAATACACACAAAATCCGACGTTAATTTCGATTAATTTGAGATTAAGTCAGATCAAACAACATTTACAATGGAGAGTTTGATCCTGGCTCAGGATGAACGCTAGCGGCAGGCTTAATACATGCAAGTCGTGGGGCAGCGCAGGTAGCAATACTGGGCGGCGACCGGCAAACGGGTGCGGAACACGTACACAACCTTCCTACAAGTGGGGAATAGCCCAGAGAAATTTGGATTAATACCCCGTAACATAGCGATGTGGCATCACATTGTTATTATAGCTTCGGCGCTTGTTGATGGGTGTGCGGCTGATTAGATAGTTGGCGGGGTAACGGCCCACCAAGTCTACGATCAGTAGCTGATGTGAGAGCATGATCAGCCACACGGGCACTGAGACACGGGCCCGACTCCTACGGGAGGCAGCAGTAAGGAATATTGGTCAATGGACGAAAGTCTGAACCAGCCATGCCGCGTGAAGGATTAAGGTCCTCTGGATTGTAAACTTCTTTTATCTGGGACGAAAAAAGGCGATTCTTCGTCACTTGACGGTACCAGATGAATAAGCACCGGCTAACTCCGTGCCAGCAGCCGCGGTAATACGGAGGGTGCAAGCGTTATCCGGATTCACTGGGTTTAAAGGGTGCGTAGGCGGGCAGGTAAGTCAGTGGTGAAATCCT
>Ga0214923_10006485_pt1 | contig 13130 bp, 6 predicted proteins | sample LL1510_MetaG_FD_177993 | JGI IMG/M metagenome (GOLD analysis project Ga0214923, IMG submission 177993) | Freshwater microbial communities from Lake Lanier, Atlanta, Georgia, United States - LL-1510 | ecosystem: Environmental > Aquatic > Freshwater > Lake | place: USA: Georgia | collected 2015-10-15
GCTCCGCCCGATCGTGGCCCGCGTGGCGACGGCGCTCGATCCGCTGGCGCGCTGGGCCGGGGAAACCGTCGCCCTGCCCGGACGGGACGTGCAGGTGCACCTCGACGGGCGCGGCGGCATGCGCAGCGTGAGCCTCGTCACGCTCGGCAGCCGGACGAGTCCCGAGGGCTGGGTCGAGTTCAGCCGCCGGCTGCGGCGAGCCGTGCGGGACCAGCGCGTGCGCCCGAGCCCGTGGGCCGGCCTGTTCCTCGGCGCGGCCCTCGCCCTCGGGGGCCTCGCGGCGCTGCTGGCGTGGCGATCGCACGGGGCCGCGGCGGAGCCGTCCGCCGCCCCCGGGGGCCTCGTCTGGCGTGCCGCACCGCCGCCCGCATCCCTGTCCCCCATTCCAGGAGCTCACCATGCCGATGCACGTCGACCTCTCGGCACATGAGATCACCGTCCCCGTCGTGATCCGGAACGCCCCGCCGGGGCGTCTCTACGAGGATGCGGTCACCCGCGAGGGGGCGGGCATCGTCTCGAGCGGCGCCGTCGCGATCCGGTCGGGGGCCAAGACCGGCCGCAGCCCCGGCGACAAGCACGTCGTGCGGCGTCCCGAGTCGGAGTCGCAGGTCTGGTGGGGCCCGGTGAACCACCCGATCGACGAGCACACCTTCCTCCTCAACCGGCAGCGTGCCGTCGATTACCTCAATACCCGCGACCAGATCTACGTCGTCGACGGCTTCGCCGGCTGGGATCCGGCGTGTCGCGTGAAGGTGCGGGTGCTCTGTGCCCGTGCCTACCACGCGCTCTTCATGCACAACATGCTCATGCGTCCCACGCTCGACGACCTCGAGCGGTTCGGTACGCCGGACTTCGTGATCTACAACGCCGGCCAATTCCCGGCGAATCCGTACACGGCGCAGATGACCAGCCGGACGAGCATCGACCTCTGCCTCGAGCGGCGCGAGCAGGTGATCCTCGGCACCGAGTATGCCGGGGAGATGAAGAAGGGCGTCTTCACGTTCATGCACTGGTTCCTGCCGGCCCGCGGCGTCCTCTCGATGCACTGCTCCGCGAACGAGTCGCTCGCCGATGCGGGCGGGGGGGGCGACGTCGCCCTCTTCTTCGGCCTGTCCGGCACCGGCAAGACGACGCTCTCCGCCGATCCGGCGCGGAGGCTCATCGGTGACGACGAGCACGGCTGGGGCGACGACGGCATCTTCAATATCGAGGGAGGGTGCTACGCGAAATGCATCCACCTCGCCGAGGCGAAGGAGCCCGAGATCTGGCGCGCGATCCGCTTCGGCACCGTGCTCGAGAACGTGGTCTACGATCCGGCCACGCGGGCCGTCGACTTCGCATCGAGCGCGATCACCGAGAACACGCGAGCCGCCTACCCCATCGACTTCATCGCCAACGCGAAGCTGCCGTGTACGGCGGCTCACCCCCGCAACGTGATCTTCCTGACGTGCGATGCCTCCGGCGTGCTGCCCCCGGTGAGCCGCCTGTCCCACGAGCAGGCGATGTACCACTTCCTCTCAGGGTACACCGCGCGCGTCGCCGGCACGGAGATGGGCATCGTCGAGCCGCAGGTGGCCTTCTCGACCTGCTTCAGCGCCGCCTTCCTCGTGCGGCACCCGACGGAGTATGCCCGACTCCTCGCGGCGAGGCTGCGTCGGCATGAAGCCCGGGCCTGGCTCGTGAACACCGGGTGGACCGGCGGCGCCTACGGCGTGGGGCGTCGGATCGATCTCTCCGTGACCCGCCGCATCATCGATGCCATCCATGCCGGCGCCCTCGACGACGCGCCGGTGACACGCGACAGCGTCTTCGGCCTCGACGCGGTGACCGCCGTGCCCGGCGTCGTCGGCCGCGTCCTCGAGCCCCGCCTCGCGTGGGCCGACGAGGCGGCCTGGGAGTCCGCGGCCCGACGCCTGGCGGCCCGTTTCCGCGACAACTTCCAGGGCTATGCGACGGCAGCCGGTGCCGATGTCGTCGCGGCGGGGCCGGCGTGACCGCCCGGCGATGACGTGTGCCCCCGGCCCTGCAGACGAGACGGGGCGACGGGGGTCGGCGAACGCTCGACGCGCGTGTGGCCGCCGCGGCCACGGCGAGGAGACTTTTGCCGCTTCCCGAGCCGGTTGCTCCACCCGGACGCGATACGCTCTAGAATCCGGGGGAGAGGACCGACGAACCGGCCCTCGCAACGACCGACCTCCGGGAGTTCCCCCATGTCCCTCGCACGCATCTGCCTCGCCGTCGCCATCTGCGCCCTCGCCATGTTCGCCGCCACGCGCGGCCAGGCGGCGAGTCCGCTCGCCGGAGAAGTGAAACGGATCGACGGCTCGAAGGCCGATCTGGCCGACTACCGCGGCAAGGTCGTGCTGGTCGTCAACGTCGCGAGCCGATGTGGATACACCGGCCAGTACGCCGGACTCCAGTCGCTCTACGAGAAGTACAAGGACAAGGGGTTCGTGATCCTCGGATTTCCCGCGAACGACTTCGGCGCCCAGGAGCCGGGCAGTGACGCCGACATCCGCGAATTCTGCTCCACGAAGTACGGCGTCACGTTCCCGATGTTCTCGAAGATCACGGTCAAGGGCTCCGGCAAGTCGCCCCTCTACGCCTCGCTGACCGAGGCCGCTGATCCGAAGGGGGAGGTGAGCTGGAACTTCGAGAAGTTCCTGATCGGCAAGGACGGCACGATCGTGGGCCGCTTCAAGAGCGGTGTCGCCCCCGATGACGCGAAGCTCGTGCAGGCGGTCGAGGCGGCGCTCGGCAAGTAGCCGGGGCCGCTCAGGCGGCGCGGGCGCTCGTCACCACGCCGGATGGGATTGCGGCGCGGCCGGCCTCGGGTCCGAACCCGATGGCCCGCCGCACCACCCATGGCGGCCGCCCCTGGGCCTCGCGGTACGCGCGCACGACATACTCGCCGACGATCGCGACGGAGAACGTCTGCACGGCCGCCACGAGGGACGCGACGGCGACGATCGCGGACAGTGAGACGGCGGTCGGTGGCTCGGACGCGGCGAGTGCCCCGCCGACGGCTGTCAGCGTCGCGGCGACCCCGACGACGAGCAGGGCGGCGGCTGCGGCCCACGTCAGGCGGATCGGCGCGTCGGACGACAGCACGAGCGCGTCGCCGGCCAGCCGGATCAGCTTCCAGGGGGAGTACTTCGTCACGCCCGCCGCCCGCGGATGCCGGTCGTACCAGACCGGTTCATGCCGGAATCCCGCCCAGGGCACGAGGCTTCTGAGGTAGCGACGCCGCTCGGGCAGGGCGTTGACGGCATCGACGACGGCACGGTCGACGAGCTTGAAGTCTCCCGTGTCGACCGGCATCGGATACGGCACCGCGGCCGCGAAGAGGCGATGGAAGAGGCTGGCTGTCAGCAGCTTGAAGCGGGTCTCGCCGTCGCGCGACCGGCGACGGCCGTAGGCGACGTCGACTCCGTCGCGCCAGCGATCGACCATCTCCGGAATCACCTCGGGTGGATCCTGGAGGTCCGCGTCCGTGATCACCACCGCGGAGCCGGATGCCGCGGCGAGGCCGGCCGACATGGCCGCCTGCTGCCCGAAGTTGCGCGACAGCACGATGACTCGCACCCGTGCGTCGCGCGCGGCGAGCCCCTCGAGCTTCTCGAGCGTGTCGTCATGGCTGCCGTCATCCACGTAGATGATCTCGTGTTCCATGCCGGTCAGCGGCAGCACGGCGGTGAGTCGGGCGTGGGTCGCATCGATCACCGCCGACTCGTCGTGGCACGGAATGACCACGGAGAGGAGTCCGCCCTCGCGGGCCTGGTCGCCGCGGGCGCTGGATGCGGGAGGACGATCGGTCGTCGTCATGCCGGGGCCTCGAGTCAGGGTGGCGGTGGATCGGGATGACAGGGGATCGGTGACAGGGGATCGGTGACAGGGGATCGGGCTGGGGAGCGGCGGGGTGGACGGGCGAGCGACGGTCACCGCGTGACGTCGTGGCGTCGTGCCGAGCGGGACGCGGAAGGGGGCACGCCGATGGCGACGATGTCTTCCGTCCGGAAGAGCGGTCGTGTGCGTGCGACCTCGGTCGCCTCCTCCGGCAGCGCCGCGCGAATGGCCGCGAGTCGCCCCTCGGGTACGAGCAGCACGCTGCCGGGCCGCGAGGTGAGGAATGCGGCGGCCTCGGCCGCGCGGCCCTCGGGCACCGGCACGGTGCGACCCCCGGCATAGAAGACGACGTTGGGGCTGCCGATGCCGTACGTGGCGATGTCGGCCGAGCTGTCATGGGCCAGGTCCGTGACGAGCTCCGGGAGCCTGTTGGCCCGCGCGAGCCAGGCTGCCGTCGGTCCGCAGGCGAGACCGGTGTAGATGAGTGCCGTGGCGGCGAACGCGGCCAGCGCCGCGCGCGGCCGGTCGCGCGCGACCCGCCAACACACCGCCGCACCGACCAGCGGGACGAGGCCGACGAGAGCCGCCGGCTCCGCGCCGACGAGTCCGAATCGCGCGGCCACGACGATCGTGGCCGCCGTCGCGATTCCGCCGAGGGCCAGCGAAGCGAGGCCCGCCGTGAGCCAGCGGGGGTGCGGCCATGCCGGGGCGCGGGTCGCGGCCACGGCGATGGCGGCCACCAGGAGCGCGGCGGCCGGGTAGGCGGGCAGCACGTAGTTGGGCAGTTTCGTCGCCGCCGCCGAGAATCCGCCGACCCAGACCACCAGCCACGCGAGCAGCAGGCCGAGGACATGCGCGGCCCGCGTCGGCACCGTGCGCCGCACGACCCGCCAGGCGGCCACGACGAGGGCCAGTGGCAGGAAGCAGGACCACGGATAGAAGCCGACGAGCATCGTGAGCGGGTGGAAGAGGACGCCGCCACCGTGACGCTCCATGGGCGCCATGAAGCGTCCCACGTTGTGCACGAGCAGGAAGCCGCGGAGCCACTCGCCGTCGGTGCGGATGGTGACCGCGACGTACCACGGGGCCGCGGCGGCGAGCATCGCGAGCGTCAGCACGGTCGGCCTCAGGCTGCGGACGGCGTCGACGGCGGCCGGCAGTGAGGCCTGCACGAGCCGTCGGCCCCGGGGCCCCGGCGCCGCGGTGGACAGCCGACGCTCGAGTGCCACCCACCAGGCCCACGGGACGACCACGGCCAGTGGACCGACGAAGCCGATCGGGCCCTTGCAGACCACCGCGATGCCCAGGAGCAGGCCGACGCCGGCCGCCCGACCGATGCTCAGTCGCGGAAGTGCCCCGGCGGAAGGGGTGCGTCCGTCGAGGATCACCTCGGCCGCCAGCACCGTGGCCCACGCCGTGAGGGCGACGAGGATCGCATCGGGTGTCGCGGCGTGCGACTCGATGCCCACGAGCAGGCAGCCCACGAAGGCGAGCGCCCCGAGCGCACCGGTGGTCTGGTCGAACCAGCGACAGCCGGCGCGGAACAGCACGAGCGCCGTCGCGAGGGCGGCGAGCATCGAGGGCACACGCGCCGCGAATTCGGTCGGACCGAGGATGGTCATGGCCGCGGCCATGCACCAGTGCATGAGCACCGGCTTGTCCACCGCGAGCGTGCCGTTGTACCGCGGCACGATCCAGTCGCCCGTCTCGGCCATCGTGCGCGCGATCACGGCGAAGCGCGGCTCGTCCTCGTCCCACAGGGGCGCGGGCGCGTAGCCCACGGCGAGCGTGAGGGTGGCGGCAGCGAGGACCAGTGCCAGGGTGCGTCGCGCGTCGCGTGACGTCGCCGCGGAGGCCGCGGGGCAGGGGATGGTCGCGGTCATGGTGTCACGGTCGGCCCCGGGGTGGCGGAAAGGTGGAGGACGGCGGCGGAGGAGAGCAGGCTGGCCTGCCCCGACCCCCGGTGCGGAGCGGGAACGCAGCGGGCGAGGCGCGAGGCCGGGTCGTGGGAAGAGGGACCCATGAGGAGCACGCGTCGACCGGACGGCGGCACGGCCGCGTCGCGGATCACGCGGTAGCCGGCGGGGAGGTGGGTGCGGACCGCGTCCTCGAAGCGGGCGTCGAGCAGCACGTGCGCCCCGTCATGCCGTGCGACGAGATCGGCGAGCGCCTCGGGCGACGACGCCTCGGGCACGCGACCGAGCGGCGCGAGCCGCGCGGCATAGAAGACGGCGCTCGGCGGCGCCCGATAGAGCACGAGCGGGGGCGCCGACGCACCGGCGAATCCGGCCACGAGATGACGAGGACCGCTGTCGAGGCCGGCCGCCGCCGGGGCGACAGCGACGAGCCATGCGACCGTGATGGCCGCCGTCGCCGCCCACGTCATCGCGGCACCGGCCCGGGCGTCTCGACCGTGGAGCATCCACGCGACGGCCGCACCGGCCAGCGGCACGAGTCCGACGACACCGATCCAGGCCGTGCCCGGCACGATCCGCCACGCCGCCCACGGCAGCCCGGCCGCGATGGCCACGCCCGCCGCTCCCAGCCAGAACCACGCCGCGCGCATCCAGCGTTCGGAGGCGACATCCGGGCACCGCACCCAGGTCGCGAGAAAGTGGCCGCACAGGCACGCGAGCGCCGGATAGGCCGGCCACACGTAGCCCGGGAGTTTCGTGCCTGCGATCGAAAACGGGATGACCCACGCGATGATCCACGCCGCCAGCAGGCGGGTGCCGCAGGCGGGCGGGCCCGGCTCACGACCGAGGTGCAGCGCATGCCGCAGGGCGGGAATCCATCCGCTGGACCACGGAAACATCCCGACGAGCAGCACGCAGGGGTAGTAGAAGAGCGGCGAGCCGGAGTGTCCCTCCATCGGTGCGGCGAAGCGACCGACGTTGTGGACGAGGAGAAAGCCGCGCAGCCACGCGCCCTCCGTCCGCAGCGTGACCACGACATACCACGGCGCCGCGACGAGCAGGGCCGTGACGGCGATCGTGCCGAGTCGGGCATCGCGTGAGGCTCGTCTCCCGGCGTCGAGCCAGCGACGGACCCGCCCTGCGCCCGCGGCCTGGGGGAGCGCCCGCCACCACGCGAACAGGCCGAACGCGGCCAGCGGAAGCACGAGCCCGACCGGGCCCTTGGCGAGCATCGCGGCGCCCGCGGCCGCCCCGGTGGCGACGGCTGCGGACGTCGGGAGCCGGACCGGACGGTCGAGACCGCCCGCGTGCACGACGCCACGGACGAAGGTGGCGAGCGCGAGCGTGGTGAGGAAAGCGAGCGGGGCATCGGGTGTCGCGGCGCGTCCCGCGATCCCCGTCCACAGGCACGTCGCCATCACGACGCCCGCCCAGGCTGCGACCGCGGGGTCGAACAGGCGGCGGGCGATGTCCCACGTGAGGAGGCAGGTGCCGATCGTCAGGATCGCAGACCCGATGCGGGCGCCGGTCTCGTTCACGCCCGCCACGGTGAAGCCGGCCAGTTGCAGCCAGTTCACGAGCGCCGGTTTCTCGACCCGCAGTCGGCCGTTGAACGTCGGAACGATCCAGTCGCCGCCCGCCCGCATCGCGACGGAACAGGCCACGTTCAGAGGCTCGTCCTCGTCCCAGAGAGGGGCGGCGCCGAGGTTCGGCAGCAGGACCGCCGCCGCCAGCGCCGCCACGATCAACGGTGCGACTCGAGGGCTCGGCATCGGTGCGTCCAAGGGGATCGACGGCCGCCCGGCGCGCGGGTGCCGCGTCGTCGTCCACCGGGCTGACGGAGGGGCGGGAAGGTAGGCCGTGCGGCAACGGCGGTCAAGCCGGGCGCAGCCGCCGGAAACCGATGTTTTCCAAGGGTTTGCAGCCGGTTGACCGTGTCTCGATGCCGGGTATCTTCAGGCATCTTCCCGGCCCGCCGGGGGCACGCTGGTCCGCGGAGAGCGCGAGTTGGCAGACGAGGAGAACCCGGGCCCGGATGGCCCCGACGCGGCAGGATCGGCGGACGGGAGCGGGGGGCGCGCGGACGGTCGGCTCGTCGACAGTGCTGGCGGCCGCCTCGTGGAGCTGCCGATCGAGCAGGAGCTCAAGGACAGCTACCTGACGTACGCGATGAGCGTGATCGTCAGTCGTGCGCTGCCCGACGTACGCGACGGGCTCAAGCCGTCGCAGCGACGCATCCTCGTCGCCATGAACGACCTGAACCTCTCGCCGGGGGCGGCGCGCGTGAAGTGCGCGAAGATCTCCGGCGACACCAGCGGCAACTACCACCCGCACGGCGAGAGCGTCATCTACCCGACGCTCGTCCGCATGGCCCAGGAATGGAACATGCGGCATGTCCTGATCGACAAGCAGGGCAACTTCGGATCGATCGCGGGACTTCCGGCGGCCGCGATGCGGTACACCGAGGCGAGGCTCTCGCCGATCGCGGCGATGATGCTCGACGACCTCGATCTCGACACGGTCGACTACGTGCCGACCTACGACGAGCGGAACACGGAGCCGGTGGTCCTGCCGAGCCGGTTTCCCAACCTCGTCGTCAACGGCGCCGGCGGCATCGCGGTCGGCATGGCCACGAGCATCCCGCCCCACAATCTCGGCGAGGTCTGTCGGGCCCTCGTCGCGCTGATCGACAACCCCGGGCTCTCGATGGCCGAGCTCCTCGAGATCGTGCCGGGCCCCGATTTCCCCACCGGCGGCATCGTGATGGGGCGCGACGCGCTCGTGCGCGGCTACCTCACCGGCCGCAGCACGATCACGCTCCGGGCCCGGGCCCATGTCGAGGAGTTCGGCAAGAACCGCAACCGGATCGTCGTCACCGAGATCCCCTACCAGCAGACCCGTGACGCGATCGAGGAGAAGATCGCCGAGCTCGTCAACGAGGACCGCATCAAGGGGATCTCCGCGATCCGCAACGAGAGCGATCTCAAGGAGCCGGTGCGGCTGATCCTCGAGCTGAAGCGCGACGCCGATCCCGACGTCGTCCTCAACCAGCTGTACCAGTTCTCGCCGCTGCAGACGTCCTTCTCGCTGATCTTCCTCGCGCTCGTCGATGGCAAGCCGCGCATCCTCTCCTTCAAGAACCTGCTCGAGGAGTTCCTTCGCCATCGCACGACGGTCATCCGTCGTCGCACGCAGCACCTGCTGGCCAAGGCCCGCAGCCGCAAGCACACCCTCGAGGGCCTGCTCGTCGCGCTCGCCAACATCGACGAGGTGATCCGGATCATCCGCTCGTCGAAGTCGCAGGCCGAGGCGAAGGAGCGGCTGTGCCAGATCCAGACGCCGGCGGCCCTCCTCGAACGCGCGCTCGGCGCGGAGGGCTTCGCCATCCTGACCGAGGAGCGGGGCGTGGCGGAGACCTACGGACTCTCGCCCGTGCAGGCCGATGCGATCCTGCGGCTCACGCTCGGGCAGCTCGTCAACCTCGAGCAGGAGAAGCTCGCCGGCGAGCACCGCGACCTCCTGGCGAAGATCACCGAATTCCGCCGCATCCTCTCGAGCGAAGCCACCATCAAGGCCCTCATCCGCGCGGAGCTCGTGGAACTCGAGGCGAGGCACGCGAACGACCGCCGCACCGAGATCAGCGGCGAGGCGGGCGACATCCGCGACATGGCCGAGCTGATCACCGAGGCGACGATGGTGGTCACGATCACCCGGTCGGGCTACTGCAAGCGGACGCCGGCCGATGTCTACCGGGCGCAGCGGCGCGGCGGCAAGGGGCTCAAGGGAGCGACGGTCGACGGGGAGGATCCGATCGACCACCTCTTCGTGGCCAGCACGCACGACTGGTTGCTCGTCTTCACGACGCTCGGGAAGGTCTTCTCGATGAGGGTCTTCGAGCTGCCCGAGCTCGCGCGCGACGCGAAGGGGAGGGCGCTCGTCAACCTGCTCGAGTTCGAGCCGGGCGAGAAGGTGGCCGACTGCCGCGCCGTGGGCGGGTTCGAGGATGCGGACCGGTATCTCATGCTCGCCACGCGGAGCGGCATGGTGAAGAAGACGGCGCTCGAGCAGTATCGCCGCCGACGGACGAAGGGCCTCATCGCCGTCAAGCTCCGCGAGGGGGACGAGCTCGTCGACGCGGTGATCACGAAGCCGGGGGACGAGCTGGTTCTCGCCACGGCCAAGGGTATGGCGATCCGGTTCCCGGAGAGCGACGCCCGGCCGATGGGGCGGGACACGAGCGGCGTTCGCGGCATCAAGCTCGGTGCGGGTGACCGGCTCGTCGGCATGGTGGTGGCCGATCCCGACGCGACCCTGCTGACCGTCTGTGAAAACGGCTATGGCAAGCGGACGCCCTTCGGCAGCGGCACGCCCCTGTCGGGGCCGGCGCCCGGAGAGGACGGCGAAGGCAGCGGCGAGGCCGAGGCGGCTGAACCGGCCGGCGAGGAGTCCGACGACGAGACCTCGAGCGGCATGCGGTATCGCACCCAGCACCGCGGCGGCAAGGGGCTGCGCGACATCAAGGCGAGCGCCCGCAACGGCGCCGTCGTGTCGATCGTGTCGGTCCGTGACGAGGATCAGGTGCTGATGATGACCGCCCGTGGCAAGATCCAGCGCGTCAACGTGCGCGAGATCCGCCCGATGGGACGCAACACGCAGGGCGTGCGGATCATGCGTGTCGATGACGGGGACGCGCTCGCGGCCGTGGTGCCCGTGCCTCCGAGCGAGCAGGAGGAGGCCGACGCCGCGATCGGCCCCGACGAGCCCGCGTCGTGAGCCGCCCGGGCCACGCTCGCGGCGTTTGACACGCCTTTGCGGGGCGGTTTCAATTTCGCCCGCGAGGCGGGGGTCCGTGCCCGAGCCCGCGTCTGAACCCCACCGATCCCAGCCCCGGAGCACGCCGCTCGTGAAGTCGTCTTTGCCACCGTTCCTCCCCGCCGCGGCCGCGCTCGTCGCCACCCTGCCCGTGCCGGTTCTGGCCGCCGAGGCGTCCCCCGCAGCCGGAGAGACGCTCTGGCTGCTCGGGCCATTCGGTTTCTGGTGGCTGCTGGGCGTCGCCGGCGCCTCGCTCGCCCTGTGGCAGGCCTGGCAGTTCTACGGCTGGATGGAGCGGCAGGATCCCGGCACGCAGAGGATGATCGACATCGCCGGCTACGTCCGCACGGGCGCCGACGCCTACCTCAAGCAGCAGTACAAGGTCGTGGCGCTGTTCTTCGTCGCCATCTTCGTGCTCCTGGCGATCATGGCCTTCGCGCTCAAGGTGCAGAGCCCGTGGGTGCCGTTCGCCTTCATCTCCGGCGGCCTGTTCTCGGGGCTCGCGGGCTGGTTCGGCATGAAGACGGCCACGCTCGCCAGCAACCGCACGGCGGCCGGTGCCGAGCGGTCGCTCAACGAGGGCCTGCAGATCGCCTTCCGCGCGGGCGCGGTCATGGGCCTCACGGTCGTGGGCCTGGGCCTGCTCGACATCATGCTCTGGTTCTTCATCCTCTACTGGGCGGTGCCGGCGCTCGGCTTCAAGCCGCTGTCGCTCGAGGAGATCACCGTCACCATGCTCTGCTTCGGCATGGGGGCGAGTTCCCAGGCGCTCTTCGCCCGCGTGGGCGGCGGCATCTTCACGAAGGCGGCCGACGTGGGTGCCGACCTCGTGGGCAAGGTGGAGCACAGCATCCCCGAGGACGACGCCCGCAACCCGGCGACGATCGCCGACAACGTGGGCGACAACGTGGGCGACGTGGCCGGCATGGGCGCCGACCTGTACGAGAGCTACTGCGGCTCGATCCTCGCCACGTCCGCCCTCGGCGTGGCGGCGTTCATGGGTGACTACCGCATGCAGATGGCGGCGCTGTTCCTGCCGATGGCGATCGCCGCGGTGGGCACGCTGCTCTCCGTGTGGGGCATCTTCCAGGTCCGCACGCAGGAAGACTCCTCGCAGAAGGCCCTGCTCGCGGCCCTGGCCAAGGGCATCAACCTGTCGACGATCGCCATCGTCGGCGCATCGCTCGTCCTCACCTGGATGCTGCTCGGCTGGAGTCATCTGGGCGTGGCCGTGTCGGTGATCATCGGCCTGGTGGCCGGCTGGCTGATCGGCAAGTGGACGGAATATTCGACGAGCAACGAGTACAAGCCGACGCAGGAACTCGCCGACCAGGCCCTCACCGGTCCCGCCACGATCATCATCGGCGGCGTCGCCGAGGGCATGCTCTCGACGTGGGCTCCGGTCATGATCACCGGTGCCGCCACGCTCCTCGCCTTCGGCTTCGCCAACCGCTTCGATTTCTCCTCGCCCGCCGCCTTCGCGATGGGCCTCTACGGCGTGGGCATCGCCGCCGTCGGCATGCTCTCCACGCTCGGCATCACGCTGGCGACCGATGCCTACGGTCCGATCGCCGACAACGCCGGCGGCAACGCCCAGATGGCGGGCCTCCCCGAGATGGTCCGGGAGCGGACCGATGCCCTCGACGCCCTGGGGAACACGACCGCCGCCACGGGCAAGGGCTTCGCGATCGGTTCGGCGGCGCTCACGGCGCTGGCGCTCCTCGCGGCCTACATCGAGGAAGTGCGAATCGGCTTCGACCGCTGGGGCCAGGCGGTCGCCGAGAACGTGGAGGGCACGCCCGACCAATACCTGACCGTGGGTGGCACGCGCACGCAGCTCACCGAGGGCCAGTGGGTGAAGCTCTCGAAGGGCATCGCCGTGAAGCTCGGGCCGGAGCCCGAGAAGAACAGCACGTGGATGGTGCTCGACCCGAGCGCGCTGCCGGGATTCGCCAAGCTCCCGGCCAAGAGCCTCGTCGAGCCCGCGCCGGATGCCGAGACGATCGAGAAGCTCGCGGGCGAGCGGCGGGTCGTCGAGGTGAAGAAGGCCTACATGGCGGACTACATGCGTTTCTACGACGTCACGCTCATGAACCCGAAGGTGCTCGTGGGCTTGTTCCTCGGCGCGATGAGCACGTTCGTGTTCTGTGCCCTGACGATGAAGGCGGTGGGCCGGGCCGCCAAGGGCATGGTGGAGGAGGTCCGCCGCCAGTTCCGCGAGAAGCCGGGCATCATGCAGGGCACCGACACCCCCGACTATGCCTCACCCGTCGCGATCAGCACGAAGGCGGCCCAGAAGGAGATGGTGCTCCCGTCGCTCCTGGCCCTCTTGGTGCCGATCGTCACCGGTCTCCTGCTCGGCGTCGGCGGCGTGATGGGGTTGCTCGTGGGCGGCCTCACCACCGGCTTCTGCGTGGCCGTGTTCATGGCCAACGCAGGGGGTGCCTGGGACAACGCCAAGAAGCACATCGAGAGCGGCGTGCACGGCGGCAAGGGCACCGAGGCCCACAAGGCCGCCGTCGTGGGCGACACGGTGGGCGATCCGTTCAAGGACAC
>Ga0214923_10006486_pt1 | contig 13128 bp, 16 predicted proteins | sample LL1510_MetaG_FD_177993 | JGI IMG/M metagenome (GOLD analysis project Ga0214923, IMG submission 177993) | Freshwater microbial communities from Lake Lanier, Atlanta, Georgia, United States - LL-1510 | ecosystem: Environmental > Aquatic > Freshwater > Lake | place: USA: Georgia | collected...
CATTGCGTAATTCATTCATAGAATTACGTAATTGTTTTTTCATATTTTTATTGGCACGACTTAACACTGGGTTCATTTTATATTAATATGTATATTTGCTTTATATATTTTATAAATTATACAAATGATTTCAATTTTTTGTATAATTATTATTTAGATCTGAATTTTGTTCCAATTTGGTGGAAATAAATCAACTGTATCCTTATATCCATACCAATCAAACATCTGTTGTCCGAACCACAAACTTGGATAACAAACGATTTTTTCTGGATTTGAATTTAAATATGCCCCCCACCAACTAAACGAACTATTCGCAATAATATTATGGCTACAGCAACTCATAATTAACAATTGTTTCCAATCGACAATTGAGTCATTTACCTTTACAAATTCCAATTTGCATGCATTATGGTGAAAATATGATTGTAGCATACCAATTGTATCATTTACTATGGCATTATCTTCTTGTTCGCAAAAATACAAGACTCGTGCATTTGAAATATTCCCTTTTTCAATAATTTTAGTTAATGCATCGCGATAATATACGGGTGGCATTATTGGATGGAATCCCTGTAATTTTTTATAATCACCGAGTCGAAAATGCATACTAATCGTAGTAGATGTATTAAACAATTCACTTACTTCGTTTTTAATAGATTCAGTTTGTTTATCTATACGTAATAATGAAGATATCTTATCTTGATATTTTTCAAAATATTTATAGGATTGAAAATATCCATTTATTTTGAATGTATCTGATTTATCTCTGGTAGGTATCTCATTGTATTTAAATTCGAGTTCTCCGTAAGTTTCCATATGATTAATATCATTATTTGATATTCGGTGTATTAGATTCGCCGTTGTAAAGATTTTCAATGAAGATAAAAAATTATTCCAATAAGTGACTCTTTGAAGTAATTTTTCAGTATACGGGAAAATAAATTTATGATTATGTTCAATTGCATATGCAATTGTGGTAAATATTTGAAACAATTGATTTCCTAATCCTCCCTGTAAATTGATCGAAATCATTTTATATATTTACAAATAGTTTTTTATATTACTTTTTGTAAATTAGTTAGAAAAATCCTCTTTTTATGCTAATCCGAATTTATCGCGCATAATACTGGTTTTCGTTGGTCCCTTCTGCTTTTCCGACTCGCGTTTTACTTTATATATACCACTCGTATTTTGCGTTTTATTATTACCCCCATAAACGTTCAATACTAACTCTTCATTGTCTTCGTGTAGTTCTGGTAAAATTCGTGTCATAGGCTTTTCTATTACTAATAACATATGTTCTGTTTTCAATAATTTACGATATTCTTGTATTGATAAATTTCCATAAAATTTATCTAATAAATAATATGGATTAGGCGCGGGTTTTATATTCTTCTTATAATCATACACCTTACTATATATTTTGTTCAATAAATGATATCTCTCAAATTTCATAGAATCGTCTATGTTTTCTTTCATTAAATATGCAGTTGCGCATTCTGGTCTACAAAATGAACCATACCCATAAATTTGCTCATCCATTTCATATTTTGGTATATAACATGGCGGATTATCAAAGTCATATGTGCACCAAAAACATGCCGATTTTTTGTCACCCACCGAATTCTTATATAATTGAATCTTCAATCGTTTTAATTTCGTATTAATGTCTTTCACCGGAATATTATCAATATCATCATCGTATTGGTCATCTGCTCCTTGTAATTGCTTACATGAATTACATAAAAAAGATGATGCGCATCCTATATTTCCATTCCCCCCAATATTTAACGAATTCGTTTCATGCGAATATGCATATGTTGACATATTCATATTTTCTTCATGTAGAATTTCTCTATTATCAACAACATTAATAGATTCATATTTTAATCCACTATGATTGTCATCATATGTCATAATTTCCGGAGGTATAGATGGATTATATGATAATGGATCAGTAACTAATTTATTTAATTTATCAGTATAATCATTCAAATCATTTAGTGAACATTTCAAATGTAAAATAATATTTGATACTACGGGTGTTTGAATATTGTGTTCATTTTGTTTAATAACTAATTTCCCTCCTTTCGGTTTTCTACCGCGTTTTTTTGCTACACTTGGAGTAGTATTCACATCGTTTTCTTCTATGACTATCTCTATATTTTCAGGTGCTTCTTCTACTACTTTTTTTCTGCGACCCCTTTTCTTTTTAATAACTTCACTTTCATTATTCAAATTCTCCATAAAATCTTCTGGAATATTTTCTAATTCTCATCCAAACTTTATATTATTTTTATAATCAATAAATCCGGTTTATTTTATTCATTTGATTTGTTATAACAAGAACGACAAAGGGGTCTATAATTAGAACTACCAATGACAATTTGAGACGTTTCACTGGTAATACGATGTGAAAATAGGCCGGCTTCGCCGTTTCGACATTGTGCACACAATGCATTTAATTTAGTTATTTTATCGCAGTATGGTATTAAATCTAATAATTTTCCAAATTTATTTCTTTTAAAATCGCCATCTAACCCACATATATATACGGTTTTTTGTTGTTTTTCTACGAATTCTAGAACAATTTCATAAATATCTGGGAAAAACTGACCCTCATTAATGAGGATGACATCCGCACTACTAACAAGATCATCATTCATAATGTCGGTCAAATTTTTTACCAAAATACACGGTATCATAATTTGGTCATGTGTTGACAAGAGTGAATCATGATACCGCTTATCTTCGGCATAATTTATTACTACTACTTTTTTACCAATGTAAGAATAGCTCTTATAATGCTGTATTATTTGAGTGGTTTTTCCTGAAAACATGGGTCCCAAAATGAGTTCTAAATATCCGGAAGACATTTTTTGTATATCTTTAGAAAATATATTGTTACGAATGAATGTATTATATAAATTATATCCATAGTATATAATCAATTTTATAACTTTGTTTATGAAATGCTACCTAATGATATTTGGTATCTCTTTTCTAAAATTAGCAAGACCATTTTTCGTAAACATATTGTCCAAAAAGTAAAAAAGGATTTATTTATTAGATATTACAAATTCAATAAATACAACTACATACTATGTTATTTGGCATCCAGTCCATCGAATATTCGGACCAATAGTTTCCGCAAAATCTACAATTGACTGCTTGAAATTGTATCTCATCTTCATTGGCGCAAAATGCCCAATCTTCTATTTCATCTGGATCGCCATATTGATAATAAAATCCATTTTTTCGCGAAACCAATGCAAAATCAATAGTCATTACAATATGGTTTTTGATTGATTTTACCATTTTTATTGTTTCTGATGTTTTCTTATCATAGAAACAATAACTTTTTATAATTTCAATAACATCTTGACAGAGAGGTAATTGATTGATGATGAATTTTTTGATGTGTTTTTTCATTTCTTGACAATTGTGATCTGATTTTTTTTTCTTTTTATCAATAAATATAGTGAGGGTTTTTGACCGATCTTCTAATATAGAATTCTCTTGATATTCACTATATATTTTTTCGTAAATACGTTGATAATATCGTATTTTTTCAATAGATCCTTTTATTTTGTATCCCTCTTGTAAATATTTTTCGGAAGTTTCTATCATTTCTTCTATTTTATCATATACAGCTTTCGAAAAATTGGAAAATGATCCATTCAATTGTTTATATGCTTTCTTTATTTTATCGACATGAGTTATGACATAATCAATTACTTCTATCGCTCTTTTTATTTTTTTCTTTTTACATTTTTCTATACTTACCCTGTCCATAAGGATACGGAAATCTGCAATTACGTCCTGATCGATGGACTTCTGGTTCAGTCGTGCGCTTCTTAGAATCATGTTTCAAATATTGGTTTTGTTAGGGGTGCTTATATAATATTTCTATAAAAGTAGTTCAATTTTGTGCATTTGCCGCATTTACATAGATTTCGATTTCTTTCATTATATTATTTTCACCCTCCAAAATAATATTGTTTACTACGTCGTTTTTGTTAACAACTTTTATACGTTTTACTTTATTATAAAATGAAACGTTTTTCATTACTAATATTTTTTTAATTTCATTAAACTCGTCCGATTTTTTTATTTTTATATATTCGTCTATTTTTAATAATAATTTTTTTAAACCATAATACGTAATATCTTCAAGTGTCTCATCATTAACAATCGATTGGTTTATTTTTCCAATTTTTTCAAAATATGACATGTTTTTCGTCTTTAATATATTATCCACCGTAACTTTATTTTGAGACGAGATAAATGATTCAGTATACCACAATTTTTTTATTATAAAAAACAACAGACCTATAGTTAAAAATATAGATACAAACATTATGAATATTTTATTCATTTTCAAATTTCCTAAACTAAATTTCATTATATAGTATTATATATTTATCATATATTTTTACTGTAAAAATATATAAAGGTCTTGTGGTGTATTGTTCAAGGATATAATGGATCAAGTAAAATCAAAAACAACCACACCATGGGTAGAAAAGTATAGGCCCGATAAATTTGACAACATAGTATTGGACCCAACAAATCGCAAAATTTTTTCAAATATTTTGGAGAAAAACTATTTTCCAAATTTGCTATTTTATGGTCCTCCCGGAACTGGTAAAACTACAACTATCATTAATCTAATCAATGAATTTCAGCTAAAACATTACGGAAAGAGTAAAGGGACGGTTATTCATTTAAACGCGTCTGATGAACGAGGCATAGATATTATACGTAACCAAATTCACCAATTCGTGAAATCGAAAAATCTATTCGAAATAGGTTTCAAATTTGTAATATTAGACGAGGTAGATTATATGACAAAAAATGCACAGCAAGCACTAAAAACATTATTAAACACATGCACGACAAACGTCCGTTTTTGTTTGATATGTAATTATATAAGTAAAATAGACGAATCACTACAGAACGAATTTATTTGTATAAGGTTCAATCAATTGCCTAAACAAGATATTTACAACTTTATTAAAAAGATAATAGATTCGGAAGAATTGAATATCGAAGATGACTCGATCGGAGCAATTCAAAATATATATAATTCAGACATACGCAGCATGATAAACTTTATTCAACTAAATCAAAATTTAGATTCGTGGGGAAATTCCATTATTAAATCGGAAATCTGGGATAAATTGCACGATCTATTAATAAGCAAGTCAGTAAATGCATATTCAGAGATGACGAAATATATACATAATATATGTATTCAATATAATATGGATAAAAAGAATATAATACAGTGTTATTTCAATTATATAATAAGAAATCGTGGAGAAATACTTACCCGCCAAATTTTAGATAATATGCAAACTATTATACATGCAAATGATGTAAAAATCGAGAATATATTGTATTATTTTTACTACAATATTCACCCACTTTTACTATAATAATTTTCCATTCGTTGTTTTAATAAGGTAACAAAACTATTCGGTGGTGATCCGGCGATATTTGGATCAATGCAGTCATGGGCGGGTTGTATTTCATATTGGCATAATATATGTGAATGACTTAATTTATTATTTACTGATGCGATTTCTTTTTTTGGTAAACGAATGGTTTTGATAACCGTTTGCATATATAATTAGGAATACAAAATATTTTTTACATTTTTTGTAAAACATTTTGCAAAACACAAAAATACAAAATTGAAATAATATAAAGGCTTTTATATTTATTTAAACAAATAATAAATATAAAATGACTTCGATTGATGACGAATGGAATATGTATTTGACATCACAAATCGTATCAACCTCTTCTCGTGAAAATACAAGTCCTGTAATTACAAATTCCGAAAATCAAAATAAAAATGTAGAAATTGATTCAACTATTCCTAAATGTGATGAGTTGTATATATCTACAAAAACAAAAGTATTGTTTTTAAACCAAGAAGTGGATATTCACAAGGTTTTTTGGGAAATACCAATTATCGAATATTGGAAACCAATGATCGGTGTAATCAAAAAACAAATGAAAATAGTGTCTAAAACGGAAGAAGAATACGAAGAATATAAGAAACATTTAGAAAATGTTGATTATTATAGTGAAAATATTATTAAACAAATACATAATCCATCCGCCCGTCGTATAAAATTCAAGGACGAACGCAAAATTACGATTGGTATTTCAAAAAAAGACATTATGAATTGTAGAGGCAAGATAAAGAATGCTTTCTATAATTGTTTTGCAATGATTTTACGATTTCGTTATGATGATGCATTTCGCGAAATACATGTAAAAATATTTAATACGGGTAAATTAGAAATACCTGGTATATTAAATTCGCGTTTATTAGATATTGTAAAAGAAATGATTCTAAATGTATTGCAGCCATTTATTACCAGTAAATTGGATTTTATTGAAAACTCAAAAGAAGATAATGTATTAATAAATTCGAATTTTAATTGCGGATTCTATATTAATAGAGAAAAACTATATGCCATTTTACGAAGTAATAAATACGGTATAGAAACTGCATATGACCCATGTAGTTATCCCGGTGTAAAATGTAAATTTTATTTCAATCATGAATTAGGGTTTGATCCAGATATTCAAAATGGAAAAATAATGCAAAATGACCGATCAATGAATATGCGCGAATTATGTGAAAACAAAAAATATACAGAGGTTTCATTTATGATATTTCGAACAGGAAGTTGTTTAATTGTAGGTAATTGTTCTGAAAAAATACTTATGTATATCTTTGAATTCATAAAAAATATATTACAAAAAGAATATCAGAATATTCATACAACAAATGAAGGAGGTGTTACAAAAAATAAAAAATCAAAATTAAGAAAGAAAAAGATAAATATTTCACAAATCTATTACAACAACACGGTTTTAACGAAACCTTTAACGGGGTCTAGTTGAATATCAGAATATACAGAACTAAACGTGATTATTTTATAACGTAATTTTTCGGTGTTGGGTATTCTATTTTTTTTATCTAAATAAACAATTCGTTTATAAAATTCTTCTACAAACTCAAAATATTTATCTCTATTGATTTTTATTTTATCCAATATATTTGCTAAATATTCGTATAAAACGTCATACTCTCTATAAATGAAAAATTTTAAATAATTACTCAAATAATTTTTGCAAATGAATAGTTGATCCGTAAATAATACACTTTCATTATTCCAATATAATAATATATTAGTGATGGATGTCATTTTGTATAATATGTTATCCAGTTCGTCATTTACCAATATATTTATATTTGTAAATGTATTACTAGGATAGTTGTCCGATAATATTTCGGTTGGATTCTCATTGTGGTGTAAAATGTTTTCTTTATATACAAACGATAATACATCAGATACATTTAAATTTGTCAAAATATCTGTTTTATTTATTTGTTCGATATATTCTAAATAACAATATCCAGCTTTTTCGCAATAATAGTAAGTAGTCTCTATGTTTTTAGTAGATACTAGATTGATTTTGAATATATGATTCAGTGCATTTAAACCCGCAAATACAATATGACGTTTGTCATGTATGCTTTTTAAAATTTCAGATTGTCCCATGAGTGAGATATATTCGTTTATTAATTTTACGTAAAGATCAATAATAAGCGAATGGGACATATTTGTTTTGTATATATTTAGGAAAAAATCTACAGATCTCTCTTTATTTACAGTATTTAGGAAAATTCGTATATAAAAATTTAACAAATAAAAAAATTATTTAATAAAATAAGTATTTAAAGTATTTTATACTGTTTATTTTATAATTTCATATAAATGAATACTTCTACTACAGGAGGTGCAGCGCAATCAAATCTTACCCCAAATGGATATCGTTTACCAGAAAATAAAACATTGCAACATGCAGCTAAATTAGCGATTGTTGAAGACAAACCAATCATGTTTGACTATTGGACTAGTTCTTTAGACAAAAGTGTATTGATTGGCGTAAAGGAAAATCAAGAGAAATTATTAGTCAAGAGCGAAGAGGAATATACTAGTCCCATTGCGAAAATTTACAAGGTAGAGAGTGAATATATTATTATAACCGAAAATTCAATTTATATTGTTGATGTCGCAATTCCTACAAAGAAAATCTCTTCATAAGTATACGGATAAATATGATACTACCCAGAATATCATATTTATTTACAGAACATTGCCAATCGCATTAATTTGTTCTTCAGTGAGATTTATTGGAAAATCTATTTGAAATTCGATAATTAAATTTCCGAATTTACCTTCACATTCCATTCCTAAATTAGGAATTGTTTTTTTAGTATCTGGGGTAATAATCGTGCGGTTTGATTTATTATTCAAATGTAATTTTTTGCCATTTAAATGTTCTATATCAAATTCGAATCCACACAATGCTTCTTTTAAAGAGATTTTCTTTTTATAAACCAAATCGTTATTCGAACGTTTAAATGTTGGGTGATCTTGAATTCGTATAGTCAATTTAACGTCTCCTTTTACCACATCATTAATACTATTTCCTTCTCCTTCGATGACTATTGTTTCACCATCATGTGCTCCTTTATGTAAACTTACACATATCGTTTGCATCTCTGTATATTTAATATTATTATTTACTACGAATCTCTCATATTCTACTTGAATATCGCCTCCGTGATATGCTTGTTTCAAAGAAATCGATATATTTTTTACAACTGGACTAGGTTTATGAAATTGTTGAAACATTTGCGGTGGACCACCACCGCCACTATGAAATATTCGTATACCTGGCATTCCACCCATTCCACCCATTCCACCCATTCCACCCATTCCACCCATTCCACCCATTCCAGCAGGTCCACCATTGAACATCATGTTAAACAATTGATTTATATCAGAAAACTCATCCATACTGTTCATATGAGTAAATGGACCACCAGGCATACCGAAATGACCAAATGGAGTTCCATTGAGCTCGCAATCATATTCCTTTCTTTTATCAGGGTCACTTAATGTTTCATATGCTTGATTTATTCGTTGAAATTTTTCGGTAGCATCCTCTCCAGTATTTCTATCGGGATGGTATTTGAGAGAAAGAGAGCGATATGCTTTTTTTATTTCGGTTTCATTCGCATCTTTCGAGACACCCAATATATCATAATAAGTTTCTTTTGGCATAAATATGTAAAATACTGAATACTATTTTATATATTTTTTTTGTATAAATATAAATACTATTTTCCTATTCTTACAAATACAAAAGAATGAATACCTTTATTTCTAAATACAAACCGTATTATATTAATGATTTTTTTGAAGACACTAAAATAATATCCGTATTTAATACTTTATTGCAATTGGATGATCTCAATTTGCTTTTTATAGGCAATACGAGTTCCGGAAAAACGACGCTTCTATATACAATTATCCGAGAGTATTACGGATTATCAAAAGATGCGAATTTTCCTGAAAACAATATATTATACATTACAAATTTGAAAGAGCAGGGTATTAATTTTTTTCGAAATGAAATGAAGACCTTCTGTAAATCAACAAGTAGTATATTTGGCAAGAAAAAACTGATTATTGTTGACGATATAGATACGATTAATGAACAGAGCCAACAAGTATTTCGAAATTACATTGATAAATATAAAAACAATGTGAATTTCATATCATCCTGCACGAACATACAAAAGGTTATTGAGAGCATTCAATCGCGAATTCATATCATAAAATTACCACCACCTAGTTTATCCCAATTCAAATCTCTAATAAATCGTATTGTTACAGAAGAGAAAATGCAAATTAGTGCAGATGCACAGGAATATTTAATTTATATTTCAAATCATTCTATCCGCCGTGTCATAAATAATTTAGAAAAAATTTACATCATTGGAGAGCCGATAGAATTAGAAGATTGTAAACGGCTATGTAGCACATTAAATTTTGAAAAATTCGAAGAATATATGATTGAATTAAGAGGAGGTAATTTGGCCAATGCGATCAAGATATTGTATCATATACACGATTATGGTTATTCCGTGATTGATATATTGGATTATTTTTTTACGTTTGTGAAAATTACAAATGTTATGAATGAAGAAGAGAAATATCGAGTCATTCCTTATTTATGTAAATATATTACTATTTTTCATAACATGCATGAGGATGTCATTGAATTGGCACTCTTTACGAATAGTTTAATGCAAGTTTTATTAGTTTCGTAAAAACTCAAAAATAGAACGATAAAAATAAAAAATCCAAAAAATAGTATTTAGAAAAACCCAACCATTTATATAAAATAAACCAAATATATAAGAATAATGTTGAAACAAATTTTTAAAAGTCAGGTCCCAATCGAAATATTACATGAATTATTAGAACCAGTATGTTTGAAAACGGACAAATATTTTTTAATTGATTTGAATGCTTATCGTAAAATAGTATTCCATGATTATCATACTTCATTTTGTAATAAAATAAAGGAATATTATCATGCATCAAAACAATTCTATGTTGAACGCAAATTCACATACAATTCATTTATTAACATCGTTCGTCAAATATGTAAAAGTAATAATATAATGTTTTCATCTCAAATACGATACAATGATTCCGAATATAATATTGACTATTTTATCTATTATTGAATTCTATGTAAAAAAATAGATTCTTACTATATATAAATGTTTAGTTCAAAAAACCCATATCATATTTTAGCCATTTTAGGTATTGTCATTGCAATGAGTTATGTTGCTCCTAAAATCAAACAATCATTTGAATCAAATGACGAATATGAATTGATCAAAAAATATTTACTAAATGATTCGCCTCTTTACGGATTTAATAAACCAAAAATATGGATTCATTCTAAATATGAAGTAAATTCTCGCAAATGGAAATCGTTCCAATCTCGTAATTCGACTGACTTGAACCAACCTTACATTCATCTTACCATTAAAACAATTATTAATCATTGTGGCGATGATTTCAATATTTGTTTGATCGACGACGATACATTTAGTAAACTTATTCCTTCGTGGGATATTGATTTGGCCACCGTAGCTGAACCACACAAATCACATTATCGTCACATTGGTATGTTACAATTAATTTATTATTACGGGGGCATGTTAGTTCCTAATTCATTCCTTTGTTTGAAAAATTTGAAATCATTATATGAAAAGGGTATTGCAAATGGATTGTCATTTGTATGTGAAAATGTGAACCGCACCGTTAATTTAGTAGAAGACAAACATAAACGTTTGTTTATGCCTGATATCAATATGGTAGGTGCTCCTAAAAACAGCGAATCAATTAAAGATTGCATTGAATATTTGAAGAAAAATCAAAAAAATGGTCATTTCACTAGTGAACAGGATTTTTTAGGAAAATCTTCACATTGGTTAATGAATGAAGTTGCTATACAAAAAATGGAATTGGTCGGCGGTGAATTAATCGGAGTTAAAACTCAAAAACGTAAACCTGTTTTATTAGAAAACTTGATGGAAGAAGAATTTTTGGATCTGTCTCCAGCGGTATACGGTATTTATATACCCGCCGACGAATTAATACGACGTACCAAATATCAATGGTTTGCAGTAATGCCTGCTGAAGAATTATTGAATACGAGTCCAATTATTGTAAAATATTTGAAGGCGTCGATAGTGGATAGCACAAATGAATATTATAAATCAAGTGAAATACCTAGTGTAGTTGCAATTTAGTGTTGTAATTTCATATAATTACTAGTAATTATATGAAAAAATCATATTCTACGTGATTTGCTCCCGATATTACGCACTGTTCCAACGCCACCTGCTGCTAAACTTTTTGGTTTATAATATACTTGTGAATTGTTACTAAATAGAGGCATTTTCATTGTATTTTTATTTTTTATGATAGTTTTCGGTGTAGTAGATACTGGATTTATAAATTCGACGTAACCCATTTATATTAGAGATATATTTTTTTTCAATCTAATTCTGGAAATGGAAATAAATTTCTACGTAGGTTGTCATCAATAACATATGTCTTTTCTCTAACTGCTTTTTTAGGAGCATCGCAGCGAGTATTTTTTTTGATTTTACGATGTTTGATTACATTTGATAATGGTGCGATTGTTGTAAATGTATCATCATATTGTGATACTATCCATGGAGGTGATTCATAATCATATGAAATATTCAAGGTTTTATTCGATGCCAACATACGACGAATATATTCAGTTTGATCCATATTCCAGTATTCGTAATATACGATAGCGGTGGGTTTACCTCCATCTAGATTCGTAATTACATTACTAATCGTTCCAAAACCAAGATTTGCGATTGTATTCCAGATAACTTCCTTACTGGTATTTTTGGAAATATTGCGAATAAATAATGTAGGTAAATTTTTCGTCATTTTTCACTTTGCGTTTTATTGTCTATGTCGATTATATAAAAAGATTTTTCAATTTTATATTTATTACAAATATATAAAAAGAAAAATACATATCATACAACCAATTATGTGGCACATTTATGGAAAACAATACGATTTAACCACTTTTGCCAATAGACATCCAGGTGGTGCCGAAATTATCGAAAAAACCAAAGGGTTAGAAGATTGCACCGCCCTATTTGAATCATACCACGCGTTTTCGGATATAGCTGCAATCAAACAATCATTAGACAAATACGAAATCAAAAATGATGATGATACCGTAGTGGTTGATGCATATGAAGTTGATTTCACGACTTACCATAAACTTCTAGAAAAAATAAAAGAAATATTTCCGAATCGCGACTCGATTAAAGCGCAACCATATTGGTATGTGTATGTAACATTTATTGGTTATTTATACCTTTCATTCGCTTATCATTTGGCGTTTTCACAATATGGCACATTTATAAAATGTATATTGGCTATTTTGGTAAGCACTATGGAGATTTCCCTATTATTCAATGTATTACACGATGCGTCTCATTATGCAATCACTGAAAATGCGCAAATAAATAATATTGTATCTGCCGCTACCCAAGCATGGACGGTATGGAACCATTCATTATGGACATTGCAACATATAATATTACATCATTCATTTACTGGAAATTCAAAAGATCCAGATAATTCATTATATGATTATTCAAATATGATT
>Ga0214923_10006487_pt1 | contig 13125 bp, 14 predicted proteins | sample LL1510_MetaG_FD_177993 | JGI IMG/M metagenome (GOLD analysis project Ga0214923, IMG submission 177993) | Freshwater microbial communities from Lake Lanier, Atlanta, Georgia, United States - LL-1510 | ecosystem: Environmental > Aquatic > Freshwater > Lake | place: USA: Georgia | collected...
CGGAGGGTTCGATGAGCATGCAAGCGGAGGGTGGAAGTACGGTAGTAGAGGAGGCGTTGGCGCCCATAAAAAGGCAGGGGCCCAAATTAGGAAGGAATGATCCTTGCCCGTTGGATCCAACCAAGAAATTTAAGAACTGTTGTGGGGCGACGGGCAGCAAAGGTTGCTTGAAGGTTGGGGGATAGTGATTTCGGGTAAATTGGACATAGGTTTGGTTGCGGTTAGGATTCGTACATGAAGTCGCACATAAGCGGGGCTGGAAAAGTAGCTCCTATGGTTGGGATTGTTGGAATCTCGCTCGTTTTAGGTTTTGCGCTGGGTCGGGTCACGCTGTCGCCGAACAGGGATTTGGCGGCCGCGACAAAACAAGGTGATTCTACTTTAGAGGCAGGGGATGTCAGGGCAGATTGGAGTGGAGGTGCTGAGGATTTATCGGTGGGTGCTTTCGCGTCCGCGGCAGCGATTGGAAATCCACGGGATCGAGATCGCGCACTCCAAGAGTCGCTTTCAAAAGCAAACTTATCGGATATTAAGAAAGCGTTAGCTTGGGCGGAATCGTTGCCCGATGGGCTGATGAAGAGGGCGGCTTTGGCGAAAATCTTGGAGCGTTGGGGTCAGTTGGATGGCCCGGGAGCGGTTGCGTATGCGTCGCAGGTTTATTCGGAAACGGGAAGTGCAAGCCTTCTGAGGGAAGCTCTCCAAGGTTGGGCAACAAAAAATCCTCAAGCTGCAATCGATCAGATTTCTGTATTAAGTTTAAGCGATAGTCTGCAAAGAGATTTTCGAAGGGATTTGTTGGCGCAGTGGGCGGATCAAAATCCGGCAGGTGCGACTGGGTATGCAATGGCAAATCGAAATCCTGAAAGCTGGAGAGGAACGGTAGGAACCGTGGCAGCGCAGTGGTCGAAGCAGGATCCCAAGGCAGCAGCGAGCTGGGTGGCCTCTCTGGAGTCTGGAAGGGATAAGAGCAGTGCTCTGCAATCTGTGATTTCGAACTGGATGAAAGAGGATCTCAGCGGAGCTGCTTCTTATGTTTCGTCCCAACCTTCGGGGGAAAGTCGGGACACGATGGCAGGGACTCTGGCTCGATACATTGGGAGGGAAGATCCATCCTCTGGGTTGAAGTGGGCAGCGATGGTAGCGGATCCAAATTTACAACAGAGAGCTGTCATTGGGGCATTAAGCGACCTGTATCGAAAAGATGCATCTCAGGCACAAAAGGTTCTTCAAAGTTCAGGAATCGCAACAGAAGTTCAGCAATCGGCTTGGAGTCGGATTACGAATCGTGGCTCTCGTCAATTCGGCCCTTGAATTAAGGATTGATCATGGAAGGCGAAAGTTTCCCAACGCATGCGGAGGGAAGCTTAGAGTTGAAGGATGACCGATTGCCAAAAACCTCCCTTTGGGATCCATCTGCGAAGGCAACAATTGCGTTGCCGGCATGGCGAAAGTGAATGGTGTTGGCGCAGTCGGTTGTGTTGAAAAAATAAAATTCCTCCAACATCGGATTTTTTCCAGAAGCGGGAGCTTGAAAGGTATTAATCTGGGCGCATGTGGCAAACAGGGCAATTTGGCCTGGGCGCTCCAGCTGATTGATTTGTCTGATTTTCGAGGTCTCCTGACCTGTGGGACCGCCGGTGAGTTCTGTATTCACACCGAAGCCAAAATATCCGTTTCTGAACTTGGGCTTGAAGCTGGCTCCCATTGATGTGAAGGCAAAATCTGGAACATTTCCTGCGGAATCGGCGATGTAGGGACCGAGGGGGCCCTTAGATTTGTCCAAAAGGCGTTGACCTTCCTTCTTGGGACTGGAGGAACTTTCAAACCCAAACCACCACTGGACCCCATTGGTTAGATTTTCACGGGCGCGAAAGAAACGGCCATTGTTTTCACCCAGATAAGTTTGTGCAGCGATAGAAATTTGCCGGAGGGCAAAGGATGAAGTGGCGAGGGTGGTTTGCCGTTTGACGGCCATTGTGGCCGGAGCCAGAAGAGTCAAAAGAACTCCGAGGATGATCATGACCGACATCAGCTCGATGAGGGTAAAAGCACGACTGGATTTCATTCTTTGCGAATGAGGCGAAAGAAGCCCCTTTTGGAAGTGTTATTCATGGGAAGCGCATAGGTTTTCTGAGTGGTGGTGGCGATAAAAGGGGGCTCGAAGTTTTGCCAGCCGTTTTGAGTGAGGCCTTCCTGCTGCTGCTGAAGTTGGTATACGCCTCCCTCCACCACCGAGAAAACAATCTCCAACAGACTTCCGTTCAAAATACGATTTGAAACCACTGTGGGTGGCCTTCTTAAGACAGGTGCAGAACCCTCGTATGTACCAAACGTGACAGTCTGAACTTTTCCCGAGGTATCCGTGTAGTAGTGGGTGTCACTGGCGGCACCTGTATAGGAGAAGGGGGTAATCGTCCAAACATCGTAGGAGCCATTGCTGATATATCGGGTGTCCCAATTGGCGGCAGAAATAATCAACGAGTTGCCAACTACAAAGCTAAAACTTTCTTCATCCCCAAATTCTACAAATTCGCTACCGCCTTGAATCCAGTACGTCCAGACGGGGCTGGAGAGTGGATCCACCGTCCTTGAATTGACAGAGCCGATCGTGAATGAGGTGGTTAGGCCGTAAGCGCCCGTCGAGTAACTCAGAGCCCAAGAAGACCCAGCGGTTTCCGTGGCGACAGCGTTGAAGAGGTCATAACCAGTGCGGGGGCTGCCATCGGGTTTCGTTAAGCCATCATAATGCCAAGAATAGATAATAGATTTAGGGTTAATAGTGGATTCAGCAAAAGCGAGATAAGAGACGTTCGAGCCGCTTCCGAGATGAACGGTAATCGAATCAGAGGACTGCGTGACCGAGAGGGTGGCATAGGCATGGGTAGAGATCAGAGCGCCAAAGATAAGCAGGAGGGAGGTCTTCCAGTGGAATACCTGACCCGGAATGGGATGCCGCATATTGACTCCGTTCTGGCGATGGCCAGACGGGTCCGCACGGGATGCGGGCATCCGGACTCTCGCCCTTCATTTTTGCGATGAGGGTTGGCCTCTTTCTTGCGAAAGAGGTTCGATGAGCCTTGGTGGGCAGATGTTCGGACTCCGGGTTGCGATCCTCCTCCCCGCCTTCACCCTTTCATCCCGCCGAGGCAAGATGTCCAGATTGGCCTGCTTTCGCATGGGGATTTGTCACCCGATACCGCAGCGCAACTGTGGCCGGTTCACACGGCCTTCCCTGATTCCACCAAGGGAAAGAACTGGTCTTATATCTAGGAGTAATGTCAGGGAGGTCAAGAGGGTGGCTGTGTCATCGAATTCTAAATCGATTGGCCAGAGGAAGGTTTGAAGTGGAAGCAGGACAAAGGGTAGGGTTGGGGTATGGCAAATCAGGCATATCGAGTCGCTGTTGTCGGGGTGACCGGGGCGGTCGGTCAGGAGATTCTTCGTGTCCTTGAAAGGCGGAAGTTTCCTGTTTCTGAACTTGTGCCTTTGGCGAGCGAGCGGTCTGCTGGATCTAAAACAAAGTTTTCTGGAAAAGACCACCTCGTGCGCAAGTTGGAAGCCTCCGCATTCGAGGGAGTGGACTTTGCCTTTTTCAGTGCAGGGGCAACCCGATCTCGGGAGTTCGTTCCTGTGGCAATCAAGGCGGGAGCCATTGTCATCGATAACTCCTCCGCTTTTCGGATGGATCCGAAGGTGCCTTTGGTGGTTCCGGAGGTGAATGGAGAGCTTTTGGAAAAAAAACCGGCGCTGATTGCGAACCCAAACTGTTCCGCGGCAATTTTAGCGGTTGCTTTGGCCGCGTTACATCGAAAGGCCGGCTTGGAAAGCGTGGTGGTGGCCACGTACCAGTCGGCCAGCGGTGCGGGTGCAAAGGCGATGGCCGAGCTGGATCAGCAGACGAGGGATTATGCTCAAGGAAAAGAGTTGAAAGCGGACGTGTTTCCTCACGTCCTGGCGATGAACCTGTTTTCGCACAACAGTCCGATTGGTAAGGACGGATACAATGAGGAGGAGCAGAAGATGGTGGAGGAGACGCGAAAGATCTTTTCTCTTCCAAAACTAAAGATGGTACCAACGTGCGTTCGGGTCCCTGTACCGCGAGCGCATTCGGAGGCAGTTGTGGCGAGGTTTCTCAAGCCCATCTCAGTTGCAGAGGCAAAGCAGATTCTGGCCAAGGCAGAGGGGGTACGGGTCGTGGATGATTCCAAGAATAATCTTTTCCCCATGCCGAGTCAGGCATCGGGTGAACTAGATGTTCTCGTTGGAAGAGTACGGGAGGTGGAGGGAGACCCCCATGCCATTGCATTCTTTGTGAGCGGTGATCAGCTTCTCAAGGGAGCGGCTTGGAACGCAGTGCAGATCGCGGAAGTTTTGATTCGGCAGTAGGACAAACAAAAACTTTCAGCACTCTAAATTTGAGTTGGGTCTTATAAGCCTTAACGCGAAAAAGATGCGCCGTTGCGCAACTTGTTGGGTTTGAGACTAGCGCGCTCCGCCCGCACCTGGAATCCCTGAGCCGCCCTCCCAAGAGGCGGGCTTATTCCAAGGGGTCGTTGTAACGCTTTGTTCGTCCTTGGGGGTGCCATCGGCATTTTTTCCGCCTCCGCCTGAGGCACATGAGGAAAGAAGGATAGGTAGGGCTAGAGAGAGGAGTGCAGGACCAAACTTTGTCATGCCCGATTAATAAACGACTTGATCCCCAATTTCAATCGCAGAGGCGGGGGTGCCAGGGAGGACATCAGCTACAGAGGTTTGGGCATCAACGGTGACGGTCTTTACTTTGCCGATCATCTTATCGCCGCGGTAGAGGACCATCGTTAAGCCTTCGACGACTGAGTCATTCTTTCCGAGGTCGATAATGACGAAGTTCCAAGTGGGGTTGACGGCCACGATTTTTCCGGAAAGAGCGATGGATTTGGTGCTGCCTGGCTTCGTCATTTCAATTTCTGTACGGAGTTTTTTCAACTCCTCTTCTACTTTTGTTTTTGCGGTTGCGAGCAATTTGTTTTCCGATTCAGCTACTTTTGTTTTTTCCGAAAGTTCGTTGAGTTCAGTAAAGAGCTCAGAGGGCTTTTTGCCTTTGAGCTCGTCTGTGTAGGTTTGCAACTGCTCTGCAGTCAGTTTGAGCTTTGAATTTGTGGAATCGAGATCGCTTTTTGTGGAACTGAGATCCTTGGTGAGTTTCTCTGCCGTGAGGCTTAGTTCTTGGGCCTTTGCTTTGGCTTCTTCGGCCTCTTTTTTAGCGGCCTCTTCTTGGGTTTTACTCGTTTTGAGATCGGTTGCTGTCAGATCCCATTTTTGTCCTGCTTGGGCTACTGTGGCGGCAGGTTCCGCTTCATTTTCCATATAGTTGCCCGTGTAGGGCAGGCCCAAAGTGGTGAACTTTCCATCCCGGAGGGAGGATTCAACTGCGACGAGTTGTTGGGAAAAACGGTTTTTCGTGCCCATAACCATAAAGGCTAAGGCGGCGGTGGCTAAGGAGAGGGCGACTGAACCTCCCAAACTGATTTTTCCTGCGATTGTCATAGCTCTTGCTGAGAGGAGAATTGCCTCAGCGAAGCCCAAACCCAAGTCGAGATCCCTTGCTTGTTCGGGGGTTACTGGCAGGGGTGTGAATTCCTGTGAGTTACTTTTTACGGTAACGGGTCAGGGATTCCTGAATTTCAAGACGTGCGGCTTTATACTCCTGCCCAAGCCAGTCGGGCGAGAAGCCAAATGCGCCCAGCGATTCGATGGCGGTCATTTCCGCGTGATCGGCTGTGACGACAGCGATTTCTCCTTTCCCTGCGTGGGCTTGGACCATCCGCTCAATGAGACTGTCGGCGGTTTGACCGGATTTGGCGTAAAGAACGGCTAGGGAGTTTTTTGGCTTTTCCTCTTTTCCGCCTGTTTGCCCATCAAAGACCACGGTCACGAGCCAGCGACCTGAATCGTGCAGGTCAGAGAGGTGGCGGATGAGCTCCTGCCTGGCGGCAAACGGTTTTTTTGAATGAATGGCTCGAAGAGAAGGCCACGCGTAGAGGACACTATGGCCGTCGACCAAGAGATAGCGGGGTGCGGGGTCCGTAATGGGCCGCGCGATGCGGCTCATCCCGCGGCAGTTTTAGAAGTTTTGGTGCCAGCTTTCGCCAAGATCTTTTTGCGTTTGAGGTAACGCAGACGGCGGCGTTTCTTGAGAATGGCGTTGTAGGGTTTGCCCATAATTAGAAAGAGTGGAGGGTAAGGGAGTCGGGGTCAAGGTTGGACCCGAAGGTTTGCCAAGATTTCTAAAAGGGTGCAGAATCGATAGATGCGCTGGGCGATTTTTCTACTCACAGGAGTTGTTCTATTTCGTTGTGCTCGTCCATGGGTGGGTGGGCCTGAGAACTTTTCCCCCCTGGCTGCTTTGGCCCTGTGTGGGTCTCTTTACTTTTCCCGTCCGTGGAACTGGGCGGGGCCCTTGCTTGCGCTGCTTGTTTCCGACATTTTTTTGAACCTGCACTATGGGTTGGATCCTGTGACGAGTGGAACTGTGCTGGCCGCGGTTTCTTATCTGCTGATTTGGGCTTTGGGAGATCGATTGGCAGGTCGCCTGTCTTGGAAGGTGTGGTTGGGGGGATCGTTGGCGGCGACCCTGCTGTTTTATGGAGTCACGAATACGGGGGCGTGGTGGACGATTCCTATTTATGAGAAGAGTTGGGGGGGCTGGGTTCAGGCCTTGACCGTAGGGATTCCCGGATATCCCCCCACGTGGACTTTTTTGAGGAGTTCCCTTATTTCCGACCTGCTTTTCACGGGCCTTTTTGTGTCGGGTGTGGAGTGGTCGGCCAGGAAGTCGGCTGGAAAAGTCCGTTCGGTCTGGGTAGCCGCCCCGGTTCGTTAACGTGTCCGCGGATTTGCGGATCGCGGTAATTGCAGATACGCATGACCGGCTTATGCCATTCGTCATGGAATCCATTCGGTCTGCGGACGAGATTTGGCATTTGGGCGATGTTTGTGAAAAGGCGACTTGGGAAGCTATTTGTGCCCTTGGAAAACCGACCCAGTTGGTAAAAGGGAATCAAGATAGTGAGATAAACTGGCCGATGAGTTTGGATCTCGAACGATTGGGGTATCGCTTTCATCTTTTACATATTCCCCCGCGATCGGCTCCATCAGGAGTTCGGCATCTTTTGCACGGGCACACGCACGTTCCAAGAGACCAAGAGATTGAGGGAACCCGATTTTTAAACCCAGGCTCCGCCGGTTTAGCCAACAAGGGGGCCCCTCGGTCGTTTGCGTGGCTGGAGTTGAAGAAAGGGGAGAGACCGGTTTTCCGGCTGGTGGGGGTGAAAGAGGGTTAAATTTCTGTAGCCTCGCACACCTCGCGCCAACCCGGGAAGTTCCAGGCGTTGGGGAAGCCGCGACACTGCTGCGGTTTTACGGGTTGGATTTTGCAGTCCTGACCGTCGAGGAAGATGCAGGCACCGTCGGGTTGATCGATCAGGGAGAGGCCGCGGCGGTCGGAGCGAAGGCGGGTGTGGGTTCCGATGAATTCGGCTTCTTCCATTTCCAGAAAAGAGGCGATGGCAGTGATCTCCTTTTCAGAGACTTTTACGTCCCCCGGCCAGCGACAGCAGTTGGTGCATCGTTCGCATAGATATTTGGGGGGTTTCGTTCTTTTCCCTGCTTCCATCGAGTGAATCTCGCCTGCGGGGAAGAAAGAAGCTAGAAAGCTTTTGCATGAAAGCAGATTGGAATCATCGATTGGAGGGGGCCGTCCAAGCGGGGGATCTTCTTGAGGATTCGAAAAAGAATATTTTGAGGCTGCTGGATTCATCCGGAACGGTGACGAGGGTGGAGGAGAGTGTGCGGGAGTTGGTGGATGCAGGGGCGTGGGGGGAGTTGAACGATCGTTTTTATCGGACATTGGCTTTTGGAACGGGGGGATTGCGGGGTCGGACGATCGGCAAAGTGGTGACGAAGGCGGAGATGGGAAAACCGGCGGCTTTGGGTCGACCGGAATTTCCGGCGGTGGGAACGAACTGCATGAACGAAGGGAATGTGGCGAGAGCGACCCAGGGATTGGTGAATTATCTAAAGAAGTTGTTTCCGAAGGAGCTTCCGACGGTAGTTTTTGCGCACGACACGCGGTTTTTCTCGCGTGAGTTTGCCGATTTGGCGGCGAGAACGGTGGCGGCGGCAGGGGGAACGGCTTATCTGTTTTCGGAAGATCGTTCGACTCCCGAACTCTCCTTTGCGGTGAGGCATTTGGGTGCTCAGGCAGGGGTGGAGGTTACGGCGAGTCATAATCCGTCCTATGACAACGGGTACAAGGTGTACTTTTCGGATGGGGCTCAGATTGTTGAGCCGCATGCTTCAGGAATCATCCGGGAGGTGGAAGCGGTTCAGGAACCTGAGGTGAATCCTCAGTCAAAAGATGACGGAAAAGTGGTGATCGTGGGCCAAGAGTTGGACAAAGCCTATCTTGAAGCCTTGAAAGAGCTTATCGTGGATGAGGAGATTCTCCGGAAAGAGGGGGGAGAGTTGAAGGTGGTGTTTACTCCGTTACATGGAACGGGGGTTCGAATTGTACCGAATCTTTTGCGGGATCTCGGGGTGGGTTTTTCTCTGGTGAAGGAGCAGTCGGTGGGTGATGGAAGATTTCCGACTGTGAAGTCACCCAATCCGGAAAACGGGGAAGCGTTGGCGATCGGGATCGAGCAGGCGAAGAGGGAGGGTGCGGATCTAGTGGTGGCAACGGATCCGGATGCGGATCGGATGGGGGTCGCGGTGCGAAATGGCAAGGGGGAGTACGAGTTGATCACGGGAAACCAGATCGGGTCGCTATTGGGTAGCTATCGGATTGAGCGGATGCGGGCAAAAGGGTGGATTCGACCTGGGGAGGAAAAAAACTGTTGTTTGATCAAAACGTTTGTGACGACCGATCTGCAAAAGGAGATGGCAGCATCTGTAGGGATGAAGTGTGTCGAGACGTTGACAGGATTTAAATATATCGGCGAGAAGTTGGGGATATATGAGAAGAAAGCAGGGGGTCGGGGCAAGATGGGGGCGGAGGAGTGGCGGAGAAGAAGAATTGGGGCGAGCATGTTTTTTGTTTTCGGGGGCGAGGAGAGTTACGGTTACAGCGGGGGAGATTTTGTCAGGGACAAAGATGCGAACGGAGCGGTTTTGATGTTGGTGGAGGCGGCTGCTTGGGCGAAGTCGCAGGGTCGGAATTTATTGGAGGAGATGGACCAGATTTATCGGAAGCACGGACTTTATTTGGAAAAGTTGGGAACGATTGAAATGCCAGGGGCCGAAGGGGCGAAGCAGATTGCCCGAGCGGTTGGGAGCTATCAGAGCCACCCGCCGAAGGTTTGGGGAGGACGGAAGGTGGTGGGAGTGCAGGATTTTGAAAAGGGAAGGCATGTGGACGTGGAGGGGCAGGAGCTACCGAAGGAGAGGATGTTGATTTTCGATCTGGGAGATGGTTTTCGGGTGGCGGTGCGGGCGTCGGGAACGGAACCGAAGATGAAGTGCTACTTTTTCGGAAAACGGAGCGTTCAGAATGGGGAGGATTTGATGCGGGCAAAGAAAGATTTGGCTGGGGAGTTGGACGAGTTGTGGAAGTGGACCCAGACCGATGCGCAGAAGCGGGCGAAGGAGGAAAAATCATGAGTTATCCAAAGAAGTTGCAGGAGATGGTGGATCTTTTTGAGCATCTCCCGGATGAGGAGAAGAGGGAGAGTCTGGTCTCTTATAGTATGACGACGAAGTCGTGTGAACCGGCAGAGGGTGAGAAGTTTGATTTGGAGGATGTGCGCAAGGATGAGGAGTGTGCGGATACGGTAGGTGTCTTTTTGAAGGTGGATGAGGAGGGGAGGAGTCATTTTCGGATGACGCTGGGGCCTCAGGTACAGACCTTAACCAAGGCGATGACGGCGATTTTGTGCAAGGGATTGGAGGGAACGACGCCGAAAGCGGTCATGGAGTTAGAGAGTGATTTTGTGCCTAAGATTGTGGGGGCGCAGTTGGTGCGGGTGAGGAGTCAGACGACGTATTATATTCTCTCAAGAATGAAGGGGATTTGTAAGGTTTGGTCGGATCGACAAAGAGCCTCAATCGGCGAAAGTAGATAAGCTTCAAGCCTCTAAGGCAGATATTTGCGTATTCTGCTATTTAGAATTTGATTTAGAATAATTCTAAACTATGTTGATGGGCTGATGAACAGCCTCAAACAGATGGATCGGGGTGCCTTGAGCGATGCTCTGGATCATTCCGGTCAAAGAACTACTCCCCAAAGAGAGACGGTATTCAGTGTTCTTTTGGACGAGAGGGATCATCCGACTGCGGATGAAGTGTATGTTCGGACCAAGTCTCGGATGCCTACCATTTCGATCGCGACCGTCTACAACTGTTTGGAAACCTTGGTCAACTGCGGTTTGGTAAAGCAGGTCAATATTGAGCGGGAGCCGACGAGGTACTGTCCGAACCTCGCCCCCCATGCGCATTTTCACTGCCGAGACACTGGTCGCGTTTATGACGTGCCGATGCCCTCTGGGATGATGAGTGATTTAGCTAAGGTGTTGCCAGGGGAGTACTCTGCGGACTCGGTGGAGCTAGTTTTTCGCGGTCACTTAGCCAAAGGAAAAGCAAAATGAAGAACTCGCTCGAAATCAAAGGACTGAAAGCGGCGATTAACGGCACTGAAATTCTGCACGGGTTAAATTTGACGATTCCGAAGGGAGAGGTGCACGCGATCATGGGGAAGAATGGGTCGGGCAAGAGCACCTTGGCTAAAGTGATGGCGGGGCACCCTGATTATGAGGTTACGGGAGGAGATGTGTTGTTGGATGGAAAAACGATTTTGGGTTTGGATCCGGATGTGCGGGCGCGGGAGGGGCTTTTCCTTGCCTTCCAGTACCCGAGCGAAATTCCTGGGGTGACGATTGCCAATTTCATGAGAGCGGCGCTCAACGCCAGACGTCCAGAAGGGCAGGAGATCGACGCGGTGGAGTATTACAACGAGCTCTACAAAAAGATGGATTTATTGAAGATCGATCGCTCATTCACTTCCCGTGCTGTGAATGACGGTTTTTCGGGAGGAGAAAAGAAAAAGAACGAGATTTTGCAAATGGCCATGCTGGAGCCGAAGTATGCGGTGCTGGATGAAACCGATTCGGGGTTGGATATCGATGCCCTGAAGATTGTCTCCCATGGGGTGAACAGTCTCCGTGGTCCAAAGATGGGGATTTTGGTGATCACCCACTATCAACGCTTACTCGACTATATAGTGCCGGACGTGGTTCACGTCATGGTGGATGGCCGGATCGTCAAGAGCGGTCCGAAAGAGTTGGCCTTGGAAATGGAAAAGAAAGGGTACGACTGGGTCGAAAACCTGGTGACGGCCTGAGGAAATATTATGAGTGAAACAAACACGTTAGAAAAACCGGACCTGAAGATTGATCAGGATCAGGGAAACTTTTCCTATCCGGAGGATTACGCCTTTGATGCGGGAACAGGACTGACGGAGAAGACGATCGATTACATTTGCGATGCGAAAGAAGACCCGGATTGGGTTCGTGAGTTTCGAAAGAAAGCGCTGAAAGTTTTTAAGGAAAAGCCGCTCCCAACCCACTGGGCCAGTAAAGATCTCGAGAGCATCCATTTTGATGACTTTCGTTACTATCTGTCGAAAGGGGCAAAGCCGAAGCGGACGTGGGATGAAGTGCCGGATGATGTAAAGAAGACCTTTGAAAGATTGGGAATCCCTGAAAAAGAGCGGGCTTTCTTGGCGGGTGTGGAAGCGCAGTTCGACAGTGAGGCGGCTTACTCGAACATCAAAAAAGCCGTGGCAGAGCAGGGGGTGATCTTTGTGGGAAGTCGGGAAGGGCTAAAGGACCATCCTGAGATCTTTAAGAAGTGGTTTGGGAAAGTGATTCCGACGGCGGACAACAAGTTTTCTGCTTTGAATAGTGCGGTATTTTCAGGGGGCTCCTTTATTTACGTGCCCAAGGGCGTAAAGGTGAAGCACCCGTTGCAGGCATATTTCAGAATCAATGCGGAGAATTTTGGCCAGTTTGAGCGGACCCTGATCATTGTCGATGAGGGGGCCGAGCTGACGTACATGGAGGGTTGTACAGCCCCCAAATTTGATTCGGTGACCCTGCACAGTGCCGTGGTTGAGTTGGTGGCGATGAAGGGTGCGAAGCTACAGTACATCACAGTGCAGAACTGGAGTCCGAATGTGTTTAATCTCGTTACGAAGCGTGGATTGGCTCATGAGGAGTCGGAGATCAAATGGATCGATTGTAATATCGGGTCCCGTCTGACGATGAAGTATCCCGGGGTGATTCTGAAGGGTCGCAAAGCAAGGGGTGAGGTACTTTCGATTGCCTTAGCCAATAGTGGGCAGCATCAGGACACGGGGGCCAAGATGATTCACGCGGCGGATGAGACCACTTCGAACATCATTTCCAAGTCGATCTCGATTGGATCCGGTCGGGCCACCTACCGGGGACTGGTCCATATCCCGCGACATTTGAAGGGTTGTAAAAATAACACCGAGTGCGATGCCCTGCTGATCAATACGGAGTCACGGACAGATACCTATCCCGCGATCGTCACGCGTGGAGAGGGGAATTCGGTTCAGCATGAGGCCAGTGTGTCGAAGGTGAGTGCGGAGCAGATTTTTTACATGCAACAGAGGGGATTGACGGAAGGGCAGGCGATGAGTTTGAGCGTGAACGGGTTTGTCAATGATCTCGTCCGCCAGTTCCCGATGGAATACAGTGTCGAATTAAAACGGCTGATCGACCTCGAGATGGAGGGGTCGGTGGGCTAAATGAAACGAATCCATCCAAGAGGAGAAACCTGACCATGGCCGATACCGCCAATCGCTACCCAGAAAATATTCCGGGAGCTTACTACGTCGATAACCAGTGCATTGACTGCGATCTGTGCCGCGAGACTGCACCGTCCAGTTTTAAGCGAAATGACGATGGGGGTTACTCGTTTGTCTACAAACAACCTGAGACTGCTGAGGAGCAGAAGCTCGCGAAAGAAGCGATGGAAGGTTGTCCGGTTGAGGCGATCGGCAGTAACGGCGCCTGAGGCAAACGTGTCGGGAAAACTTGGGCAAACTCCTTTGGGTCGGAATGGCAG
>Ga0214923_10006489_pt1 | contig 13122 bp, 13 predicted proteins | sample LL1510_MetaG_FD_177993 | JGI IMG/M metagenome (GOLD analysis project Ga0214923, IMG submission 177993) | Freshwater microbial communities from Lake Lanier, Atlanta, Georgia, United States - LL-1510 | ecosystem: Environmental > Aquatic > Freshwater > Lake | place: USA: Georgia | collected...
GTTAAGAAGGTAGTAAAGAAGGTAGTAAAGAAGGTGGTAAAGAAGAAGACTGAAGATGATGAATAAAATATTAAGTAAATATATAAATAAATTTTAAACTAAATTATAGTTTAAAATTTTAATTTCGTGTTTAAACATTATAAAATCGTACTAAATTATACTTTAAATTATTAGATTGTATTTTTAGATTAAGTTACTATTTGATAATATAAAAAGGAATATTATACCTGCTATTGTAGTGCAATTACTTAAGAAAGGAATTGGTTTTTTAGATGAAAATGGGTGATATATTAAAGTTACTACAATCAAGAATAGAATGAATAATATAAATGTAATATTACTAAATGTATTTAATAAAGGAGGTGAATTTTTACCCATTATTATCCTTGATAATATTATTAATGTTCCTATAATTTCTAAAACTATTACACAACCCATTCCAAAATTTAATAATTTTATAGGGAATTTTGAATCTAATTTAATATTTAATGTATTTACTTTGTCATTAAAATATTTAATTTTATCTATACCTGAATACATAAACATTGTAAAAAATAATATAGTGGAGAGAATTATTATAAAATGAATTTTATCAAACATTTATTTTATAATATAAAAAAAATTTAAAAAATAAAAACTAAATGGGTTCATAATGACTGCCATTCCATGATAATTTAATTATATTAGAAAAACGATTATCTATAGGTAAAAATTCTATTACACTATTTTCTCTATTTCTTTTATTAAAAATAACTATTTTTACATTCCAAATATTGCAAGCAGCCTGTATTTCTATTGCTCCACCCCAAGTATCGTTCATTCTCATACGATTTATATAATTATTTCCATCTAATGAAAGTATAAAACTGGTATCTAAACCGTCTATAATTTTTTTATTTTGTTGTAAATAATCACATATTGTTTGTCTAATACTATATCCATCCATTCTAAAAAAATAACTTAAACTATCAAATAAACAACTCATTTTATTGTATTATATTATTTTTATTTATTTAATTAAATAATAATTATTATAATAAATGGATAATAAAGATATAAATGAAATTATTCCTCATTTATATATTTCGAATTGGGATACAAGTAATAATCCTGAAATAATTAGTTTATACAATATAAAAGCAGTAATAACTTTAGAAACAGCAAATAAACCTACAAATATATTAAGATTTTATTATGGTAATAAAATAGATTTTATGCATATACAAATAATAGATATGAAAGAATCGGATATTGGTAAACATTTTGATTCTACTTATAATTTTATTCAAAAACATATAAGTAAAAATGAAAATGTACTTGTACATTGTGCTGCAGGTATAAGTAGAAGCGCAACAATAATTTTAAATTTTATTTTAAGAAAGTTATTTCATAAGTATAATTTAAGATATGAAAATCCTGAGGATATATTAATATCCGCATTAGATATTGCAAGATCAAAAAGACCAATTATAAATCCAAATCCAGGATTTATAAATCAATTATTGGAAAAAATAAAAGAATATAAATTATATCAAATATATAATAGTTAATATTTTTTATTTTTTAATATCCATTCATGAACCGATGTTGCTAAAGCATATTTTACTTTATTAGGATCAGCTGATATATATTTTGAAGATATATAAGATAAAAATATAAATTCTGTTATTCCTATAAAAATTACAACAATAAAAGCTTCTTTTGTTATGGAGTAATAAGGTAAACTTTTTCTAAATATAATAAATATTATTAATATAGTAATAAAAATGAATAAAACGATTATAAATACAGTATTTCTAATTTTATTATTATTTTGTATAACTTGATTTATTTGATCTTTTGAATCTTTTGTTATTTTTTCTTCTATTGTATCAATTATACCACTTATTATGATATCGTAATCAGGATATTTTGATTTGTCTATATTAATTATATCGGGTAAATCATTTGCTACAGTTTTTGCTAAATCATCAACTATAATATCCATTTGTTCTCCAAAATCTTTTTTTTCAACATTAATAACGTATAAAAAATAAAAAATTACAAGAAAACCAAATATAAACATTGTTTGAACAAAAATTGATATACCATAAACAAATAAATTTTTCATTATATTTATTATATAATATATAAAACTTTTTAAAATTTTATTCTTATTCTTAGAATAAAATTTTTATTATGTACTAGAACCATTTTTTAATTTTAAATACTTATCTCCTAAATATATAAAACTGTCTAACCATTTCCATACAACTTCTTTATCATCATTATCTAATCTTCCAGATCTCCATAATTTTTTAAAATGTAATATTTTACTTTTTGAAACTGATTCATCGAATACATTATTTTCTAAAAAAAATAATTCATTTCTCTCTTTTACCATTTTTCTTAATTTATTATTATCCTTGTTTATAGAATTATTAAATGTATTCATTACTTGTTCAATAGGTATTTGATCTTTTAAAAAAATTCTTATCATTATTAAATCTCCTTCTTTAGGAAACTGATCTATTAATTCATCAAAAAAAGATATTAATCCATTTTTAAATTCTGATAATACTTGTAATTCAGACATATTTTAATTATTTAAAATATTTCTTTAAACTTTATTCAATTAGATTTCCAAAACAGCTAAAATTTTTTTTTGAATATTTAGATCCTGTTATTGAAACTATTAATTCATCTTTTACATTTATTTTCTTTTTATGTTTTTTATTTGTAAAAGAATTATCAGCTTGATTAAATTCGTATTCATTTAAAGATGTAGTTGGTATTAATACTTTTAGTTTATTTTTTATATTTAAAAATACTCCTCCTGAAAAAATCATACATACTTCTCCTTTAAATTGTTTTCCTATATCGGGTTTTAATATTTCGGCTTCAAATTCAACAATAAAAATATTTTCACAATCAGCAGATATATAATTATCTTTTATTTTAATTATTTTAATTATATCCAAAAAATAACCAGTGTCTTTACAGCATTCATTATTTGATATATATTTTATTTTTGAAAGTATATTATTTATAATATTTTTATCCAAATATTCTGGATCCATACATATTTTTCTTTCCAATCTAACAATTGTAGTCATTTACTAATTTTATGAAAAATAAAAAAATAAATTCAATTTAAAAACTTATTCATCTAAATTTTCAATATATAATATAATATTTTTTGAATTGATAACATCTTTTAATTTTAAATTATTTGTATCTATTGTATCTGTAAAAATAATTTTTGGAAAATCTAATACTATATTATAACTTTCTATTTTAATATTATTATCATAAAAATATATATCTAAATAATCTCTTATATTTTGCAATTTTGATTCTTTTAAAAACTTTCTTAATATTGATTTTCCATTTGGTAATTTTATTTTAAAAAAATATATTTCTTCTTCTATATCTGGTTCTTTTAGAATAGATTCTCTTTTTTCTTTTATGAAAGAATCTTTAGACTCTTGAATAACTTTTAAAAATTCATTTTTTTCCATTTTTTCTTTATCCAATCTCTCAGTTTCTATATATTCTTCTTCCTGTTGTTTAATTATCAATCTATCTTCTTCTAGTTTTTTATTTTTTTCTTCTTTATCTCTTTTTTCTTCTTCAAAATAATTATTTGTATAAAAATTATGTTCTTCTATATTTCTAATAATTGTATCTTTCCTCTTCTTACTTGTTCTATGTAATTCACAATATTTACCTCTTGGAATAGGTTCATTTCCACAATCTCTTTTATTACATACTCTTATCATTTTGTTATATTTAAAATATAATTATATTTTAAATATATATTTCAATTTATATTTTAAATTCGTCTTTTAGTAATATAGGAATATTTAAATCTTTTGCTTTCTGAACTTTAAGAGAATCTTTTTCTAAATATTCTTTTATTATCAAAAAAGAAAGATTTTTTGATATACTTGTAACAATTTTTCCTCCGTTTGAAATTATTTTTGCTTCAAGTTCCTTATCTCTGAATCCTGAAAATAAATATGTTTTATCTTTTAATTTATTATCTTTATTTATAGTATCAATTTTTATATTTTTATATGTTACAAATCTATCTATATCTTTTAAAAAATTATCAGCTTTTTCTATGTTATCCAATATTTTTTGCGAAGTTATATTTGAAAATCCCTCTAATTTATTAATTTTATTTAATAATTCTTCTTTTGTTAACTTTTTATATATCGTAAACAAATCAGGAATCTCATCCATTAATACTTTTATTTTTCTTTTCCCCATACCATACCCAAAAATACATGTTGATCCCAATAAAATATCTATTGAAACATTCTTTAAACCGTTATGTATATTATTATAAATTTTTTCAGCTAATTTAGGACCGAATCTATCAATCTTTTCAAAATCGCTTATTGATGCTTCAAATATTTTTTTTAAATTTGTTAATCCGTAATTATACATTCTTTCTACTGTAGCTTCACTTACACACTTTATATCCATATTCTGAAAAAATGAACTTATCATCTTTATATCTGATATATTATCAATGTCGTCTTTAACAATTATATCCACATTATTTTCACCCCATGTATATTCTATAATAGGCATATCAGGTTTATCTGAACATTTTATTACTTCTACTATAAAAGGTATTACATCTCCAGATCTAGTTATCTTCACTATTGATCCGGTTCCTATAGATTTTGTAAAAATATACTTAGCATTGAATCCTGTTGCATATGTTATTTTTACTCCATTTAAATTAACTGGTTTTATCCTTATTCTAGGTTTAATTATTTTATGTTTTGATATATTCCATTCAACTTCTTCTACTTCTGCTTCTATTAAATTAGAATCTAAAGTCATTTTGAAAGCAAATTGATACTTTGGATTATCTTTTATATTTCTTATATATTCTTGATTCGATTGTATTATTATTCCATCTATTTCGTATTCATTTTTAGATAAGTTTTTTAATAATATTTCACTTAATAAATCCATTTCAATATTATTTATTTTATCATTTCTTACTAAAGTAAATCCTAATTCTTTAATTTTTTTAAACTGTTCATATGGTTTTATTTGTGTTTTTAGTTCCATATTTTTTTTTATATCTATAATTTCATATCCGATAAAATTAATATCTTTTACTCCTTCTCTTAAACTTTTAGAATTTACCAAACCAGAAACCATATTCCTCGCATTTGCAAACTTATCTGAGTACTTATTTTCAAAAACTTTCTTTTTTATTATTAATTCACCTCTAATAGCAATATCTTCTTTAATTTTTTTCGGTATATCTGTTATATATTTTATTAAATGTGTTATATCTGCTCCTACAACTCCATCTCCTCTTGTATATAATTTCATATTTCCTTCTTTTGAAATAAATAATGCACTTACACCATCTAATTTGTCAGATATAATATATTCTTCGTGTTTATATTTTTCTAACCAATTTTCCAATTTATTTGTGTCTTCTAATTTTATTTTATCTAAAGAACCTAAATACAAAGGCAAAGTAACGCGATTATTATCTTCTCTTATTTTAGAACCTATTATATTTTCATAATCTTTATCATTTTTTACAATATAATCTTTTAATATATCATATTGGTGATCACTAAATTCGCATTTTTCACCCGTATTATAATACTTATCATCAAGATATAATTTAATTTCTTTTAAAGAATCTATTGTAATCTTTTTTAAACTTTGTTCGAACTTTGACTTTGATAAATTTGCCATCTTTAATAAATTCCCTTCCATTTTATTTTGATTTATAAAAATAGTTTTATAAATCAATTTAAAATTATTTTAAATATAAAAAGGTATATTTAGATACAATTGATATATTTTAAAAAGATGACATTACCTTTATTAAAAATTTGATTAGCTATTTTTTAAACTTCTTCAAAGTTAATATATATATCAATATTTCTTTTTTCTTCAAATTTTTCTATTTTTAACTCATTATCAGTATATATAATATATAAATATTTATACATATTTGGATACGGATCATAATTTAAATCATTTAAATTAATATTTTTATTTAATATTATTGTTTTATTTGTATTAAAATATCTTATTATTGATTCTTTTAGGTCTATTGATTTATCTATATCTATACCATATTTAATACTTATAATATTTTTAAAACTAATCAAATCTTTTTTTTCAAATATTCTCAAATGTATAAATGCTTTTTCTTTTGTATCTATACCTTGTTTTTCTAATTCTAATTCAGTTACATACTTTATCCAATCAAATTTTATATAATTTTGACCTTCATAAGCATCTCTTTTTTCATTTATTCCAAATTCAATATAATGATATAAAAGATCTTTTTCGTTTAATATATTATGACGAACTAAATCTGGATTTTGTTCTTTATAATATAAGTAGTCAAATTTAATTAAATCTTCTGTTAAAATTTCTATTTTGGAAAAAACAGGTTTATCACTATGTCCCAATAATATAATTTGATTTTTAAAATAATTTTCATGTTCTATTTTATCTTTGAATGTTAAATCAGATCTACCAAAAGGATATATACTTGTTGAATTATTCCATTTACTTTTAAAGTATTTTTCATTTCTTAAAAAACATTTACCTGCATTTGCATTTAAAGAACTACATGTATGACTATGTTTCATATTACTATCTCCGGATAATATATTAACATCTGGAATTTGTATAAAATCATTTCCTGATAATCTAATTCTATAATGATAATCATTATCTTCGTAATAAGCAGGGTAAATATTTTCGTCAAAATATCCAACTGTTTCTAATGCTTTTTTTGTAAAAATATATGTACTAAAACTTATTCCCTCGTTAAAAGTAAACATTATATTATTTAATTTATCTTCTGTCATAAACTCCGAAACTTTTTTAAGATTTCCTGGAATAAAATAATTATCATCTCCAGATATTATACAATAAGTTTTTAAATAATTTTCTAAAATATAATTCCATCCCCTTGAAACACCTATATTAAAACTACTTTTTATAAATATAAATTTATTAATAAATTTATTTTTTATTTTAGAGAAATCGAAATTATTATATCCTCCTTGAAAAAGTATTACAACAGTATCAACTTTATAATCAATACTATTAATCAATCTTATTAATAAATCATATTTAATCAATGTCAATATTCCTATAACAGGAATTGATAAAGAATTCATTTTATTTATATTGATATTTTTATAAATAGATTTAAAATTATTTTAAATATTATTAAAAAATGATACCTAAAGTAATATATATATGTCATAAAAATTTAGATTTTATAAAACATTATTCTAAAAATTGGAAATTTCTGAATCCTGAATACGAAATTAAATTATATGATAATCATTTATGTTATGAATTTTTGAAAAATGAGTTTTCACAATTATATTGCGATATTTTTAACTATATTAAAGATGGTCCTATTAAAGCAGATTTTTGGAGAATCTGTGTTATATATAAATATGGCGGATTATATGTAGATGCTGATATAGAACCTTTAGTTCCTCTTAGAGAATATTTAGAGAAAGATATTGATTTTGTATCTTGTATAGATTATCATAATAATAACTCTTTCAATCCTCATTTTATTTTAGCAAATAAAGATGATATTTTTCTTAAAAAATGTATTGATAAATATGTAGAATTTTATAATAATAAAAAACCATATAGTTACTGGGGATGGTCTATAACAGATGTATTTAAACAAGTATTTGAAAGTATTATTAATCGTAAAAGATTATCATGTGGTATTCATACTATTGAAAATAGAAAATACCAATTTATTCTTGAAATATTTCCTAATCACAATTTAAATTCTGTTTATTGTGTTTATAACAATGTAAGAGTTCTTAATAATCGATATAAATTTTACGATCCAAGCAGACATAATTTTACAAAAATTATACCCGGTGGATCTTGGATAAAACAATGTAGATCGTATGAAATTAATGATAAAATATTAAAAGCTGTTTTAATTAAAACTAATAAAAGTGTAAATAGTACTAGTATTGTAATATGTGAAAATGTTAATTATTGTAATAATAATGGAGAATTTTGCATTGAAAATTGTATAGATAAAGATATTTTACCAAATGGAAATTGGATATACTCTGCTACAACTTATAAAATCGAAAATGGAATATTATATGCTAATTTAGTAAATATTAATGGTTCTATTATATCTTCAAATATTAAAATATACAAAGATTCAAAATATATAAATAACGATGGAATTTTAAAATTAGATACTCATAATTTAAGTTTTTATGAAGAAGATCCAGGATACATTCCAAAATATTTAAATAAAAGAAATGATATTCTAATTGATAATGAATATTCATTGATTCAAAATTCTGAAAAATTTCAAGAATTTCATTGTGTTATTTATTATTTATCTGAAAATAAAATTAAAGTAATAATTAGACTTTTAGATTCTGAACTTTATAATTGTGATCAAGATATAGAATTAGTTATATATTCTATAGATAAACTTAAAAAAGAATGTATAAATATAAGTAAATTTTTAAATAATACATATATTAATGAATTTATTACAGAAATAAATATATTTCCCAAGAATAATTATGAGCAAAAAATTCCAAAAATTATAGTTCAAACAGAAGAAACGAATAATATTTTAAATGTATCACAATATAATTCAATCATTTCTCTGCTTGAATTGAATCCTGAATATGAATATTATTTTTTTGATGAATATGATAGAAGAGAATTTATAAAATTAAATTTTCCAGAATATGTTTTAAATTCTTACGATAATTCAATTGATGAAAGTTATAAAAAAAATATATTTATATATTGTTTTTTATACTTAAGAGGAGGTTGCTATATTAATTTAAAAATTAATATGTATGATGAATTAAAAAATATAATAAATAAAGAAGATACTTATTTTATGGTTAATAATAAATTTTCAAATTTATTATTTTCTATTATTCCTAAAAGTGAGCTCTTACTTGAAGTTATAAATAGATATTGTAACAGTATAGAAATTAATAATTTATTAAATGAATTTTTTAAACATGAATCAGATTTATATTTTGATGATTTAGATAATTATATTTATATAAAAAAAAATAAATATAAAAAAATATTAAAAGGTAATATTTGTTAAAAATTTGAGTTATATTATTTACAAAAATATTGTAGTAAATATTCTAAATACATATTTATTGTTTTTTTATTTATTTCATTATATTTTGTTAACGGAAACTCGTTCAAAGTTGAATTATATTCTGAATGTAAGGTTTTTTCATCAAATTTATAATCGTATGGAATATTAATATCATCACGCTTTCTTAAAATCTTTCTTTTTGTAAAAGTTTCAAAAGATTGATAAACATAATGCGCAATATACGCGTCTGAATTTTCAAAAGATATATTTGTAAAGAAAAAAGGACCATTTTGTAATTTAGAAAAATTAGTACTTACTGAAAGATTTAAATCTACACCTGTATAATAATGTGGATTACATGCGCCATTACTAAAAGATGGTCTAACAAAACATTTGATATGTTTATCTAATACAGATTCACATCTGGTATAGTTTTCTAATATAGTTCCCTTTGGTTTTTTATTATGAAAATTTGAACCAAACATTAACCAGTTTATTCCTATTTGATGATATTTTACATATTTTTGTAAAAAAGAATTAATACAATCATCTTTTAATATAAGAAATTCATCAGAATCTAAATATAGCATCCAATCATAATTATTTTTTGAATATTCAACTGCTTTAGACATTAAATTAATTTTATTTATATTTTCATCTTTTATCTCTTCTATTTTAATATCGGAGATATTTTGAAAAAGATATTTTATTGGAAATAATGATTTATGATCAAAAATATAAATAAAATCAAATCCAATATTTTTATGATGAGCTACCCATTCTACAATATTTGATTCATCACGAGCATTTGTAAATAAAATAGTTCTATCAATGACTTTCCAGTCATCATCAAATCTTATAGTTCTTGTATTATCATATACTATATTATTTATAAGTATATGTTTTACAATATAAATTGCTGGATCACACTCAAATAACAAAGATCTTAGTATATCATCAGGAGGTATAATTTTTATATTTTTAATTTTTATTATTTCAGTTACATCAACATAATTATTTTCTATTCCGTAATAAATACTCATTTATTATATACATTATATATAATAAATTAATATTTATTTATTATCTACCAGTCCATATTTTTATAATTGGTAAATGATTATATTTACCAATATCTTTCATTTTAATTCCCCATTGTATATATCTATATATACATCCATATAATGATTTTATTTTTAAGTCTTTTTGTAACAAACATCCGATAACTCTTTCAAAACATTCTCTATCTCTGCGATTTAATATAACATTTAATAATAAACTTAAATCATATTTTATATTAATATTATTTAAAAAATCATATGTTATAATACTCATCGCTCCAAAACAACCTGACCATAATTTAGTTTCATAAAAATTATATAATTCTTTATTATCATCTTCAAATACATTTATAATATTTTTTATATTTGTTCCAAGTTGATGTAATGAATTATTAGGATCAAATTCCCATAATATTTTGTAAGTATTAATATAAGAAGTGTTTATATATTCATTCATAAATACAGAATCATGAATTATAAATGCTTTATCAAAAAATTTGTTTTTAGAATAATAATAATAAGGTAATAATTCACCTCTTTTTGGATATTCACTTTGTATTACAGATGTTTTATACATCTTAATATTTGTTATAAAATTATAATCGCTATTATCATCTATAATAATTATTAAATTTTCTGGATATATTTGTCTAATACAATTATAAGAATATTTCCAATATTCATTTGTTTCATTGCTATTCACATGTCTTAATAATATAAAACCTAATGTTTTATTTGTATTATCTTTATTTAAAAAAATTATGACTATATCATTATCAAGATTTTCATTATATTCGAATGATATATTATTATAATTAATAAAAATTTTTTTATTAGCATAAGGATATGGATCTTTATTAAAATTATTTAAATCAGTATTTTTTAAAATATGTAATACGTTATCATCGAATACATTTTTATTCAAAACTTCATTAGTTATATCAATTGAATTATCTAAATTTAGACCATAATTTATATTAAAACTATTATAAATATCATTAAAATCAATAATTATATGTTCACTTCTATTCTCTTCAAAATATCTAATATATTCATTATAAATTATAATAATTTTTTTTTTAATATTAGGATACGGATCTCCTTTTATATTATTAAAATTCAAAGTTGTATCAATATATAGTATATTATTTTCTTTTAAATATTTTTTTAAAATTTCTTCAGTTACATCAATTGAATTAACATAATTTATACCATATTTAATTATAAAATTATTCATTTATTATATATATATATAAATTTATAAATTATTTTAAAAAATTAATTTAATATCAATATTTCTTTTTTCTTCAAATTTTTCTATTTTTAACTCATTATCAGTGTATATGATATATAAATATTTATATATATCTGGATAAGGATCTCCTTGTAAATCATTTAAACTAATATTTTTTTGTATTATAAACTCGGTATTATTATAATATTTAGTTATTGATTTAGTTATATCTATTGTTTTATCTATATCTATACCATATTTAATACTTATAATATTTTTAAAACTTATTAAATCTTTTTTTTCAAATATTCTCCAGTGTATAAATGCTTTTTCTTTTGTATCTATACCTTGTTTTTCTAATTCCAATTCAGTTACATACTTTATCCAATCAAATTTTATATAATTTTGACCTTCATAAGCATCTCTTTTTTCATTTATTCCAAATTCAATATAATGATATAAAAGATCTTTTTCATCTAATATATTATGCTGCACTAAATCTTTATTTTGTTCTTTATAATACATAAAATCAAATTTTAAAAAATCATCTATAAGAATTTCTGTTATAGAAAAAACAGGTTTATCACTGTGTCCCAATAATATATTTTGATTTTTAAAATAATTTTCATGTTGTATTTTATCTTTTAGTGATAGATCAGATCTATTAAAAGGATATATACTTGTCGAATTATTCCATTTGCTATTAAAATAATTTCCATTTCTTGAAAAACATTCACCCATATTTTTTCTATATTTCGCATCAACTCCGTATAAAGTACAACTATTTAAATTATTATTATCTCCGGTATTTATATAAACATCTGGAATATTTATTATATTATTACCTGATAAGATAATTCTGTAACGATAGTCATTATCTTCGTAATAAGCAGGGTAAATATTTTCATCAAAATATCCAACCGTTTCTAATGCTTTTTTAGTTAATATAAAAGTATTAAATTGAGCAGATTCTTCTAATTGAAAAGTAAACATTATATTGCTTAATTTATCAGTATTCATAAATTGATAAACTTTTTCAAGTGTTCCAGGTGAAAAATAATTATCATCTCCTGATATTATACAATAACTTTTTAAATAATTTTCTAAAATATAATTCCATCCCCTTGAAACACCTATATTAAAACTACTTTTTATAAATATAAATTTATTAATAAATTTATTTTTTATTTTAGTAAAATCAAAGTTATTATATCCTCCTTGAAAAAGTATTACAACAGTATCAACTTTATAATCAATACTATTAATCAATCTTATTAATAAATCATATTTAATCAATGTCAATATTCCTATAACAGGAATTGACTTTTTACTACAAACTTCATCTATCATATTTATTTATATTTAAAACAATATTTATTTAAATATAAATGAATACATCATCATATCCTTTAGGTAATTGGAATAAATCAGCTAGAAATATTATCTTAATAGATAATAATACTTTGGAATGTGAATTAAAAAAAATAAATGGTTCTTATGTTTATAATAAATTAATATTTAATAAAAATTCTATATATGAAAATCATGATGGATTATTTAAAATAGTTGGAAAAAATATTGATATTATCGATTTTATAATTCCTGATGGTACATGGATAAAATCTGCAAGAAATATAAGTAAAAAAGAAGATGATGAAAAAGATGATTTAGAAAAAGAAAAAGAAGATAGTTTAGAAAAA
>Ga0214923_10006490_pt1 | contig 13121 bp, 9 predicted proteins | sample LL1510_MetaG_FD_177993 | JGI IMG/M metagenome (GOLD analysis project Ga0214923, IMG submission 177993) | Freshwater microbial communities from Lake Lanier, Atlanta, Georgia, United States - LL-1510 | ecosystem: Environmental > Aquatic > Freshwater > Lake | place: USA: Georgia | collected 2015-10-15
GCCGAAGCAGACAAAGCCATAAATGAAGTAGGTGGCCGGTTTGTTAATAAGATGGAGCAGCAGAACCCAACGCTTGCGACAAAGACTAAGAGTGTCGCTAGCATGTTTAACAAAGACGGGCGCATACGTATTATTGAAACAATGCAGAACTACCGATATAGATTAGATCGGGTGCAAGACGTATTACGTAGAGCTAAAAAATTAATTTCTTTTGGCGATAAACAAAACAATATAGGCACTGCTACGTCTACTGCAGCAGGTCGTGCTGAGACTATCTACCAGAAAAACTTTTTTGTAGATATAGGTAAGGCTAATGAATTACTAGCTGACTTAGCCAAGTCCATGAATACAAATGTGCAAAATGTCTTAGCTAGACTGCACATGTACGCGATACATCTCCATGACCCAGAACGCCGCAAAATCAAGTATCTAAGAGAAGTGCCGCTTGTTGATAACCAAGCGGTTCGGGATCGGGAAGAAATACTTAACAAAGTCATCAAGATTGACCGCAAAAAGTTAGGCGATGCCGCTGCTACTGCAGAAGCCAAAAAACTTATGGGGGATTTAGAGACTTTAGTTAACGCTAAAAAAGTTACGGGTACAGAACTTTCCGACATAAATAACGATGCCTATAATACGCTGGGTCCATATAGCATGGAGCAGATAGAAGCTTTTGGCAGAGCGTTTAAAGGCGACAACAAAGCAAAAGCAGATAAACTTATTGAACTACTTCAAAAAATTGAAGGTACTACAATCAAGGTAAATCAGAAGTCAAACTACTTCTCCCCGCCTGTGCAGAATCTTGTAGATTTTTATGGGTTTAAACATTACTTTCCATTCAAAGGTAGACCAGACACAGGTCCGTCAGACTACAAACTTGATGTGTTTGGTACAAATGTAGGTGGCGATCTGCAAGACAAGCAAGAAGCTTTCGACGGTCGTATCACAGACTCAGACAACCCAATCCTCAATGTACTCAATGAAGCAAGTAAATCTGCCATGCGCCTTGGCAGGCATGAGGCTGGCGTTACGTTGTCAATCAAAAACCTAATTGACTCAAAGATCATTGCAGGTAAACCTGTAGCTACCATAACTTTTGAACAGCGATTTGATAACAAGTTAAATCAAGACCTTAAGCGGGGTGTACGTAATATCTTCCATTACTTGCCTGATGGAAAGATTGAGATCTACGAGATCAAAGATGACAACATGCTCCAAGCCATCAAGCGTCCTCTTAGGGATGACAATTGGTTTATAGATAGCGTCGGTAAAGCTACAAGTTTCTTTGGTCAGATGCACACTCGTTTCAATCCTGCGTTTGCTCCGATGGACTTCTTGCGTAACTTGTTCACTTACGCAGGGGTGCTTGGTGCCGAAACATCAGGAAAGCGTGGTGCTCAAGTACTGTCCGAAATGTCCAAAATCGTAGCCAGGAACGGTTTTGGTAAGACTGCCAAATTTTCTCTTGCATTTAGCCGTGGCAACGAAGCTGAGATGAACCGCCTAGCTAAAACTGATCCTTTCTATGCTGATCTAAAAGATTTTTACGATATGGGCGGCAGGGTTGCATATCTACAAGGTATTAGCATTAGCGATAATCTTTCTGATGCAGTTAATGCAGCGCAACAAAACGGCATGATTAAGTCTCTTAGTGGAGCCAACAAGTTCTTTGACGCTTGGCTAGATATGTTTGAGATGTCTACTCGCGTTGCCGCATACCGTACCATGCGGGATCAGTTTGTCGCTGAAGGTATGCCGCTTGAGCAAGCAAAGATTGAAGCCGTAGCCTACGCCAAGAATCTTGCTAACTTTGAAAAGACTGGACTAAAAGGTAAAGAGCTTGGTGCTTTCTTTATGTTCTTCCGACCTGCGGCAACAGGTGCGGTGCGAGCTTACCAAGCCTTATCTCCGGCACTCGATTATTTCAAGTCAGATGAAGAGCTGAAAAAAATAGTAACCAAAGAAGCCGAGGACGTAAAAGGACTCAAAGATGAAGATATAAATAGGCTAGTAAAAGATTATCGTAAACGTGCGCATAGTGCCGCAATCGTGTCGGGTGCGTTGTTTGGTCTTGGGGCCGCTTCTTTCTTAATGGCTGCGGCAATGGCAGGTGACGATGACAAAGGTCGAAACAAAACCTTGTCAGACGACACTGCTCGTTGGGTACGTAATGCCCGATTCAATACCGGCATACAGTCAGGTGGCAAAGATCTAGTTATTCAGATTCCGTGGGGCTTTGGCCCAGGCGCGTTTGCGTCCGTTGGAGCACAAATTGCAGCTTTTGCGTCGGGCGCTAGCTCGTTCGGGCAATTTATTAACAACGTCTTAGATGCTGGTGCTGAATCATTCATGCCTATTCCCATATCTAAGATCAATAAGTTAGAACACCCTGTTGAAGCAGCACTTGACTCAGTTCTCCCCAGTGCATTGAAACCCTTGTTTGAGTGGGCTATGAACATGGACGGTCTTGGCCGTGAGATCTACAACAACAGGCAGTCACGAAACAATGATGCCTACACAGGCGGGGACAATATCCCAGAAATTTTCAAAGATGCTGCTCGTCTTGTGTACAACATGTCAGACGGTAAAGTGGATGTTTCGCCCAACACGTTGTACTTCTTTCTCAACAACTATCTAGATGGTATGTCTAGGCTAGGTGCTTGGGGGTACAACATGGTTCACACCCTTGCAGGTAATCGAGACTTTGACTTTAAGACAGATACCCTACTACTTGATGCCTATCTTAAAGCCCCATCTAATTACGATGCTCGCCAGTACAGTGAAGTAGAAAAACAAATTAAAGATATGGAGCGTCGCTACCGCGCCTTTACTTCAAGCGGTGATTCTGAACGTATTAGTCAATATTTCCAAGAGCATCCGTACGATAAAGCTATTGTTGATTACTACAATAAATATAATTCACAAATTAACAAGCTGCGAGAGATGGCAAACAAGACCAGACAAAACACCACGCTCACAATCAAAGAACGGCAGGATCAAGTTCGTTTACTGATTGACCATCAAAACAGATTGAAGTCAGGCTTTGTTCAATCGGTTGCTGCGTACGGTATCGAACCAGACTAGGCTACCCGCCAGCAGCGGACGCCTAGTATGTCATCCTCTACAACTGTATAGCATTTGACGCGCACGCCTACTTTTTTTGAGGTTTCATCTATTATGTAGTGTGCGTTTGCTATATGAAGTGTCGGCATAAAAAAACTATCCCCTATTTCCATAAATTCATAGGGGAACAGCCACTCTGGTTCATCAATCATTCGGTGCTTCTTGGTTCACTATATCAGATACATCGAGTTTAAATTCATAGCATCGTACATTAGCCACGCCATTCTTCCACCCCGTGCCTAGCCGCATTTTATAGGGGGAAGTCATTTCACCTCCACCCTTACGCAGTATTTCTTTATTCAGCAAAATATTTTCAAAATGAGATACGTTAACCTGTAAGCTTTCCAAGTGTTTCTTAAGCGCCGCTGAGGATATATAGACACTACCTGAGCTGACATCAATACGGATTATCAAGCTGTCACTTCTTGGCTCCATCATGATTTTCCCAGTATTTTCGTCAATCATAAGGGTTGAAGTCATGTTTGTAATGATGAACTCGTTAATTAAATCCTCGTAAGAAACGGTAGTCTTTGTGGACTCATTGTGCATAGCATGCAGTTTAATAAGTATAAAACGATACAATTCCTCAATATCGTAATCAATTATCTTACTTTTAACTGCGATTGAACCACCGGCAAAAATTGCCGCTAACCCACCAGTCCAATAACTATATGCTGTTTCATCAATAAAGTCCTTCAAAAAGCGAGTCTTCCAATCTGCGACTGATTGTTTAACTCTGTCTACGCCTATGTCGTAGATACTTTTAATAAACATAGGTCCAGCATGGCCGAAATGATTTTTAAACGGTTCAAAAAGCTGTTGGCCCCTTGACTCAGCGAGACCGCCCGGAGGTTTATACATGTCAAACTCAAGCAAACGACGTAACTCACCTTCGGGGTTCGCCTTACCGTTGGCAAAAAGTTTTTGTTTATTTGATTGATTTGTTGTCATCAAAATAAGCTGGCTTGAACCTTCGCCAACCTTACGCTCGACGTTGTAAGAACTCATCAATCGAATTTTAGGTTGCTCATTCATAGGCAACCGAAACACGGCTTTTGAAACTACTTCCGGCTTAAAATTAGATGTCTCATCTATACCCATTAAAATATTTTTAAGTATTGTAGCGCGGTTAAATAATCCGTTGGTCGTACCTCCTTCTTCGGTTGTTATTTTAAGTTTTACAGGATCACCAAAAACACTCAAACCGCACTGCAAGGCTCCCGTTTTGCCTGCGCCTTTTTCGCCCGATAAACTAATTACCAAGCCGCCTATGTTAGTCATCGGCACAAGCACAGATCCGAAACCCATCAGTAAACTTAGTCTGTGGAACTGAAAGCCTTCTTGCATTAACTGTTCCGCTGCAAGTCGCCACCCGTTAAAGCTACCTTCCGTACGTATATGCGGCGCGACATTATGTAAGGTGGGTGATGTAGGGCAATCAAAATCTCCGTTTTTAGAAATCTCAGTGTTACCCGCAATAAAAGAATCATAGGCTGCTGAAGTCCAACCCATTTGCACTCTCATATCTTCTGCTTTTCTACGATGTATGTAATATGAAGCCCATTTCATTAAATACTCCTTTAATGTTTCAATGTTTTTATTATTAAGTATGATACCGTTTGTAAATAAAAATTCTTTGTATTTGTCTGGCGCTCCTAATAATTTCAAAGGGAAAATAAAATCTTTTACGCCATCTTTAGGTAACCATAGCCGCAGATGCAAAGACTCGCCGTCATACGGACTAGTTAACCTTTTAATAGGCACAAGGTCGTAGGGATAAATTTGATATGGTGGTTGCGATATTTCTTCTTTATTTGCTCCTTTTGCGGGAGGAGGTTGATAATATATGCCGCCCCCAGCAGGGCGCATAAACGGAAACAAAGAATCTGGTAATTTTAAAAACTCTTTCGGAAAGGTTTTACTGTTTTCTTCTGTGCTAATTGTCTCTGTGGGAGCATCAGTACTTGGCTCTGCCACTTTAAGTTTGGCGACGATTCCGAGCGGTGATTTTCCACGGATGTTGTTTTTGTACGCACATCCGTCGCAGCCGTTAGGATTTGCTTGTTCAAATGCGTTGCATCCATGTTTATATTCTTCGGTGATGGCGTGTTGGGCTTTACGTTCTGTTTCTTCTGGCGTGTATTTGGGGTGGTCTTCGGATAATAGATGTATGGCTGTATCGCCATCAGTACACCTAACGGCGACAGATATTGCAGTGAACCACAACGGCTCTGGACAACTAGTTGCGTTTTCGATGATCCATTTGATTTGGTTACATCCTTCTCCTGCAAGAGACTTTTCTGCAAGTTCTCTAAATTCGTATTCATAGTTATCGTATCCAAGAAAATCTTTGGTTTCATCATCAAGACCTTTTTTGACTTGACTAAGGTTAAATTCAGTGACAGGTTTAGCGACCTCACCGAGACAAGATGCGATCTCCTCTAGTGAGTATGTGTATATATCTGTAATGACTTCTGCCGTAGCGGGGTTAGGGTCATTACATTCTTTTCCAAAATTAAGTGTCCCCGGAACTCTAAGTATTCGCGCTCGATCTGCGGGTACAACAGGATCAATAATTAATTTATGTTGTATACATAATTCTTTAATTCTGTTTGCATACGGTTGCCATTCGTCAGTTGTGATCTCTTCTTTAAGAATCCAATAAACGTGGTATCCGTTTCCAGAATCAACAACAGTTGGCTCAGGCAGTCCTACTGTTTCAACCCATTTAAGGATAGCTTCTTGCGCCTCTTCTCTCGTAGGATAACTATTATTTGGTTTACCTACGTCAATATCAAGAAAAAAACTCTTGATGTATAGCGAGTTTTCCCCCTTGCGTGAATCGGGAGTCTGAAAAGAAGATAGTGCAAACCAAATGTTAGTTTTTTGTTTCTTTTTTGTCCTTTCTATCAATTGATAAAAATCTTCCAAAGATGCGTCTTGAGCAAATTTTTGCTGCATCCTTGGCGGCTCGTTCATAAAGCATAAACAATAGTTGCCTTGGCTAGGCAGTATTGCCTCAAGTAGTTTTTCGTACATATCAGTAGAGACAATAAGGGCAGGGACCAGCCCTGCCCATCAACAAACCCAATTAATTGGGGCCGGAAGCTGTCAAGCTCTCATAGTATTTAATTGCGTCTTTGTGATTTTTTAGGGGCAACACTCCTTTGTCAGTGTCTTCGTCTATGATACGTATCAATGCCTCAACGTATGGCATTCGGTTAGGGTTAATTTCGCCTCCACGAAACCAAAGATGAACGGCCATCCTACTTACTCCCAAAAGCTGGGCCACATGGATGGCTGGTATTTTTGCGTTGATACATTTCTTGGCCAAAACAATTTGAAGACCGTCTTTGACGGTCTTGCCATCCAAGTATTTAATTAACTCGGCTGAGTATGTTCTAGGCACTTTTCTTAGCCCACTTCTTCACAAGATCAGATGCTGTACCATCGCTTGTAGCCTGAACCTGAGCACGTTTATCGCTTTCACGTTTGACTGGCTCTTCTTCATCTTCAATCTTGTCAGATTGGTACACAGTCATTTTCACGGCATTAAGAGCCGAAGGATTCTGTGACTGCTTACGAATTGCTTCAAGGTCTTCCGTATCGACCGCGCCCACAGGTGAAAACAGTACGCGTGGAACCTTAGCTTTCGTATCGAATTGCATCTTGGTAAGTACCGCCCCAGCACTGACATTGTGGGACGCAAGCATCTGTATGTACGGACGGAAAGGCCAGCGACCATTTTCTTCCTCCCCAAAAGAAGATGTTGCAGGGATAACTAACTGATAAACAGGTCCGTCTAATTGCTGGGGCAGCACAACTGCAGTACGCCAAGACATACGGCATGCGGCACCGACACCGCTTTGTCCTGAACCTTTAACTGCATTAGGGCAAGTTGCACATACAGCAGATACTGGGTTTTTTACTTCAGGGTCGGGCGTTTTAGAATCAGACGACCAACAAATCGGCGAAGATTTCTGACCTTCTTTGTACGCTCCTTCGTAGTAAGTACGTGAGGGATTGTGGGACATCTTGACAAACACCACGTTCATGCTGCGATCTTCAATTGAAGCCTGCTCTTTGCCGTTAACAATCATACGGAAAGTGCCGCCCGCTATTGAAATCCTAAAGTTTTGCATACCCCCTGCGACGGCTTTAGTATCGTCATCAAGACCTTTAGCTACAAGGGATGCTTTCTGTAAAACTACTGCAAGTTCGTTACTCATTTGACTAAGCTCCTACTGGGTTAACAATTCAGGGTTAAAAGATACGCTATCCTTAGCGGATGGCTTGTACACCGTCACGGTGTACTCTCGGGCTACGTTGACGCCGGGGGGTAAACCTTCTTTTTCCCTTCCCGTCATAAACTCCTCAAAGTTTGTTTCATGCACACGCTTCTGCAAAAGCTGCGGAGCACGGCGTTCAATCACAAACTCATAAAAATTATTCCAGTCAATAACATGGAATCTTGATTTGACCTTACGACTAATCGTACCACTTGCTGTGCGGATGCTATCCGCGCCTTGCTCAGCACACAATTTCAGCATCTCTTGCTCAAGAATAGCTTGCTGTGCCCTCAGCGATTCATCATCTACCTTGAACTTAGCAGCTAGCTTTTCTCGTTCACTGCGTAAATTTATAAACGCACTAACAATATCATTCAGGTTCATGTACTATCTCCATTTCTAAGGAATATAACTCAACTAACTTTTCATGCAGGTCAATTTTGTTTTCCAGCATGTTGTACATTTTTCTCTCTACTTCTGATCCTTCAAGGTGAATGACAGTCATCTTGTGGGTTTGTCCTACACGATCTATCCTAGCAACACATTGAATATAGGTTTCAACTGACATCACAGGTGACCAAAAGACAACCGTGTCTGCTGCTGTAAGCGTAATTCCGTGCGATGCCGCTTGAGGTTGTATGACAAGAACCCTTGGATTTTCTGACGTTTGAAACCTTAGAAAGATTGCAGCACGTTCACTCGCGCTGACTGATCCGTTAATGACTTCTGCTGTATAGCCTCCTTCTGTAAGACGTTTGTGAACCATACTTATGGTATGGGTGTAAGGTACAAAGACTATAACTTTACGTTCGGTCTCGACCATAACTTCTTCAAGCACTCTTAGCCTATGGGATACATCAAATTCTAAAACTTCGCCTGTATCTGTATAGACTGCGCCTCCTGATATCTGTAATAACTTTGTTAGTAACGCTGCCGCGTTGACTGCACTTACCTTCTCGCCAGATGCTTTGATTAGCAGTTCATTTTTCAGTGATAGATAATATTTCTGCTGTTGCCCAGTCATCGGGGCGCTACGGTACTGATACATAACTTCAGGCAAATCAAGGCACTCAGCCTTTGAGAACCGTATCGCGGGTTGCAATGTACGGAACACAAACTCTCTTGAGCCGGGACGGGGCGACCACTTAAATTTACTGACTGGAAACATGACGCGATCACGCCATGCGCTAAAAAATTTTGGTACGTTATTGGGGCAGACTAGTTTGGCTAAACCATATGCGTCAATGGGTGACTGAGATGCAGGAGTGCCAGTCAACATCCACAGACCTGTGTAGGGTAGTACTAACTTGTTTAATGTTTTCCAGCGTAGGGTGGTTGTTGTTTTATATGCGTTGGCTTCATCGACAACAATCAGATCAAACGCGGCATCGTATATGTCTTTAGCTACAATATTTACACCGTCATAGTTTATGATGACAAACTCGTAGTCGCCCTTGATGACTTTTGATCGCTTGTTTGCTGAGCCGTAGGCAACTGCTGTTTTTCGGTGCATAGCAGTCTTGAACAAGTCTGACTGCCAAGCTGAGTACATAATAGATAGGGGGCAGATGATAAGCACGCGTTTGATGATGCCTTTGTTCATCAAATGATCGCATGCCCAAATGACTGAAGAAGTTTTACCTGTACCTGCTTCGTTGAAGCAGAACGCCCGTGGATTTTCAACTAAGAACTCTGCTGTCTTTCGTTGATGTTCAAAAGGCTTGAACATTCCGGGCCATGTATAATCTTGCATAACTATTCCATAACTAAATTAACTTGTCACGCATGCCCCGAGGGGGGTCCCTCGGAGATGCGGTTAGACCTAACACGCCAGGAGGCAACAACCATGCTTTAAACGCTGTCTAACTGATGCGGTTTACGGGGTATCCACTCACACCTAACGAATAGTGCTTTCTGCGCTAAAGCACTCCCCAACAACTCTAATTATAAGGGCTGTTTTTGATATGTCAAGTCTTTTTTCGCTCTTTTTTGCTTGTCTCTGAGACTAGCTGACGCTTAGAGTTGCGTAAAAAGGAACGATTTCTACTTGGAGATTGAATCGTATATCCATCTGAATTAGAACCTCCCTTTGATAAAGCGCGTCGATGAGCGATATCTTTGCCTTCTCTCCTGTCTGCTTTACCGTCATGGTCAGCGTCTTTTCCGCGCTTGTCAACAGCTCTTCTAGCTCGTTGTCTTTCCATTCTATCAGCATGCTCACCCCTAGAAACTTGTTGCTGATACTCTTTTTTATATGGCCTCGGTTTGTTAACGTAAGGCATGTCAACTCCTATTGAACTCACAGGTTCTTACGGGGCATTTACCGCATAGGTTGTTGGGACTAGCTACCCACTCGTTGGTTTCGTGAGCTTGTTTCCAACGCTCAAGGTGTGGGGTGAAGTGCGCCCACATATCATTAATCTGATCCCTTGTATACGACTCGTCAACAATTATATTTTGTGCAACAAACATTAACGCAGCCTTGATATTTGAAACACTTGGGAAGTGAGCAAATACCATTAAGGCCATTAGTTTTAACTGCATAGGGTCAGGGTAATTTGCGCTACCAGTCTTATAGTCTACGATGTATGCGGTACTATAATCTATGATTACCATATCCGCGATGCCTCGTACCCACCTTCTTTTATCTTCGTAATTACAAGCTGTGCGGTCGGGTAGTAAACCCATCTTAAGTTCAGGTAGCTTTTCGCCATCTAGATCAAGCAGTCCGTCTACATAACCTTTGTAACGCTGGTAATTGACCGGAAGTTCAGTCCCGTATTTTGCGTAATTTTCTAACGCAGTATGTACGGAATTGCCATACTTTAACGCTTCTGTGTACGGCTGCGTAAAGTTTTTGGCAATTTGTGTTTCGTAATGTCTGCGTGGACACCCTATAAAGTCTTTTAGTCTAGAGTAAGACCAATTAATAACTGATTCCATAACTAAGCCTTTTTATCCGCACGCTCCGTAGGATACACCATATTTGGCTTCACATGTTATAGGTAGTCCGGGTGCCCAGTCAGGCTTTGTGTTCATACACTCAATCACAAACTGCTTGGCTTCTTCGGCCTCATCTTCAGGCACGACCACGACTACTGCGTCGTGGACTGTCAGTACAGGACGGTATCTTTTGCTTATCAGTACCATCTGCTCACCAATAATACATCGGGCTAATGCTTGAACAATATTCTCAACTATTGTGCCGCCCCACAGATTCACCAAACCTTTACGTGACTTGTAAACAATTTTGGTTTTGACCTCAGAAGTATCTTTATTTATTTCAGGATATCTTAGATATAAACCGTTGGGTAACATTATGCCGTCTGGACAAGCGGTCACGCACTCATGAACGCCTATGTAATAGTCCTTCTTATTCTTAGGCCACGCGACTAAGTCCTCCAAGAAATCGCCGCACTCTTCCCAAAGCTTGGGGATTCTGTGATTTTCTTCGCGGTAAAGATTAACGATCCGTTTGGCCTCAGCATCGTCAATAACTGCGCCGGGGGGTTGGGTCTTGAGCGTATGTTGTAACTTAAATGCCCCTGTGCCGTAACCCAGTCCAAGTATGCAAGTCTTACCTACAAACCGTTCTACAGGATTATCTTTTGATATAGGCTTGCCATATACTTTAGTAGCAAATTCAGAATAAACATCACGACCTTGAGCAAAGGCTTCCACTACGTCTTTCTGTCCAGCTAACCATGCAAGCACGCGAGCCTCGATCTGTGATGAGTCTGAATTTATAACAACGTGATCCGGCGGCGGCAAAATTGCGTTTTTTAAAGTCTTTTTCTTTTTGTCGCGGCTAGGTAGATTTTGAAAGTTAACTTTATCCTGACCTGCCCATCTCCCTGTGTGTGCGCCATAATACTTTAGTGGTATTGGCAAGCGGCCTTGATTGCGTTTCCCTACATCAATGAACCGCTCAATGCGTGACTCTTCAATTGTGGACTTTGTTCCACGGCGTACGGCGCATAGTTGTTGGATGAACAAGTCTTCGTGCTCAGAAAGCTCAAGGAATCCTTCGTCATTTTTAGCTAATGCGTATGTGGGTTTGCCCGTGGTCGGGCTTTCTTTGATTGGAGGCTCAACACCAAGAAATTTTAAAAGATCGGCGAACTGCTTATTTGATGCCAGTTTTTTTCTTACCTCTTCTTCTGTTTGACAATTTAGCCTCTCCTTTAACGTGCTGAGCAAATCTATTTTTTCTGCTTTTACTTCGGCCAATCTTTCCAACAAAAGATCTTCATCCACGTAAAACGTAGGATGGATAAACATACGGAGCGTAAGATGTATAAGCTCAAGCTCTGAGTCTGGAAACTTAGGAGCCATGCAATCAAACAGTTTGCGTGTAAGTTCTACATCATTTATACAATACTTGCCGTAGCTATCTAACTCTTCAGGGTTAAAATCAACCCGATGCTTGCCTTTAGCCTTAACAACTTCATCGCCTTTCTGCCCAATCTCGTATCGTTCAGCTAAAGCTTTCAAGCTCCCGCCCGCATCAACGCCATGCAATGCGCGAGCCATAGACAAAGTATCAATATATTTCTTGGGTGATATTTTCAAAAACCATGCAAGCACAGCACCATCAAACATAGTGTTGTGGCACAAAAGCATAGAATTGCGCCAGGGCAGAGAAAGCAAATGTTTATTTAACGCTTCACGCGTACCTGAAACCCAATATGCTGGGTTGTCATTGACCTTGATACCTATTCCGATAACTTCAAATTCAGGGTGACGGATGTATTCCTCCGTCGTAAGACGGGTCAAAGAAACTTCTTGACTGTAAAAAGTTTCTAGATCTAATGTAATTATGTTCACTGTTTAGTTTTTTCCTTTATGACAGGGGAGAACTCCCGCGTTGTAAAACGTTGATTGCAATGCGTACACACACGTTTGCGCTCCATGTAAAACCGTCGTCTTACGTCATCAAAAAAACGTCGTGTGTCCGTCACTTTTGTCGGGTAGCCATCCGTTGTTTTAGGGTCAGCGCAGTATGGACAAATCATAAGTTGTACCTTAATGAAATTTTTTTATTAGTGTGGTATAACCCGTTCGTCTTCCAAAATTTGGAGCGATCATGCCTGAATTAAAATGCAGTGATGATGAGTTCGTTGAAGCTTGGAAGCGTTTGGGTAGCATCAGTCTGGTTGCTCATGAGCTGGGTTTAAGCATCAGGCGAGCGAATGAGCGCAGACGCGTCATTGAAAATCGGCACGGGATACTGCTCGATGCGTTTAATGATAGACGTAGTTTTAAAATCCTTCATCCTGAGAATAAAGTCCGTAGTATTGCGAACATCACGGGCTGCGTGATTGTTTTCAGCGACGCGCATTTCATGCCAAACGAAACAAGCGTTGCGTTCAATGCCTTATTAAAAGTTATTAAAAAAATCAAACCCGTCATGATCGTGGCTAATGGGGATATTTTAGATGGGGCAACGATTTCAAAATACGGTCCCGAAGGTTGGCAAACTAAGCCTTCTCTAAAACAAGAATTAGAGTCAGTGCAATTCCACATGGACGCTATCGTAAAAGCTTGCAAAGGTTTAGGAACAATCTTGCACCGCACAGTTGGTAACCATGACATCCGATTTGAAAAAAGATTATCGGGTCTTGTGCCTGAATACAAAGACATCCAAGGCACACGACTGTCTGACCACTTGCCTGAGTGGTCTGTAAGTTGGTCTGTATTAGTCAATGA
>Ga0214923_10006491_pt1 | contig 13120 bp, 12 predicted proteins | sample LL1510_MetaG_FD_177993 | JGI IMG/M metagenome (GOLD analysis project Ga0214923, IMG submission 177993) | Freshwater microbial communities from Lake Lanier, Atlanta, Georgia, United States - LL-1510 | ecosystem: Environmental > Aquatic > Freshwater > Lake | place: USA: Georgia | collected...
AACAGTTATTAAAATTAAAGTTTATCAAGGTGATAGAAAAATAGCAAGTAAAAATATATTAATTGGAGAAATTATATTTGATAAAGTATCAATAAGTAGTTCTCCAATAATTGAAATCAGTTTTAAGGTTGATGTTAATTCCATGATAACAGTTATAATTGTTGATAAAAAAACAGGGGTTGAAAAAAATGTTGTTATTAGAAATATTACAGATTTTAATACAGAAGATATTAATAAATTAATTGAAGAATCTAATAAATTTTCTGACATGGATGATACTGAATTATCAAAAATACAAAATATTTATATAATAAAAACGCATATTGAAAATGCATTAATTAATTTAAGTATAAATGAGTTAATATTGGAAGAAGATAAAAAAATAATGTTAGATAAATTTAAAAGTATAGAGGATAAAGTTGATGAAATGAATAATTTACAATTAATTGAAATAATTAATTTTTTACAGAATAATTATAATATATTAAATTCAAATAATATTTCAAATAAAGATGATAAATTTGATGATATTGAAAAAGTATTTTTAAATGAAAATATTCAAGAATTAACAAATAAAATAAAATTATTATTAATTAAAAATCCAGAATGGGAAGAATTTTTAAATCCAGTATTAGAAGAATTAAGTTATAATACTGTTTCTATGGATTATATTAATGATAAAATAAATACTATTAATGAATTAGAAAATGAATTAAATAACAATGATAAAGATTATAAACAAGAAGTTAATAATCTATGTATATATCTTAAGAATGAATTAGAATCAGGTAATATTAATTTAGACCCTAATAAAAATAATAAATTAATTATCTTAATTAATGAAAGTTTATTATTATTAAGTAATAATGAAAATATTAATTGGGAAGATTATTTAAATCAAATTAATAAATCATGTGAAGAGATATATAATATGTAAAAAATTGAAATTTTAATTATATAAAGGTTTCATATATAAAATTAATCATAAAAACAAACAAATGGAGGAATATAAAATCGTGTCGCCTGATGCTCTTCCTGAGGGTCTCCTTCTTACGGCGGTATTTAAATCCAGTTTCAAAGTCAACGGGGAAAATGCAGTGCGTGTGAAAGCGTGTGTCGCGTATGCAGGAGGCACTACGGAGGAGAGCGGGTTCTTGCTCCAAAAAAAGGTCACGGACGAGTATTTTCTACTCGTTCCATGTTCTTCGGGAGGAGAGGTGACTCTTCCTATTTGGTCTCAGGGTGATGGAGAACAAAAGGAGACGTGCATCATAATGCCGGTCCGTGCTTTCGTTGATGTTGCCAAGAGTGAGAAATAAGTCGGTGATGACCGACTGTCCTTATGAACTTTCTTGATGAGAGGGGGGTAGAAACGTGGAGTTAAAATATTAATTTTAATATTCTTAAAAAATTGATTTATATATTTATTAATTATAAATAATTTATAATTAATGAACATTAACATTATCTATATTTGGTGGTTTATATTATCATTTTATTCTATTTATAATATATATACATTATATATTTATAAACTTAAAATCAATTATTATAAATCACATAATCATAAACATAAATTAATTAATTATGATAAATCAAACTTTATTGCTTGTTGTTTATATACAAGCGCGTGTGCCATAAGGTCTATATTTCCAAGAATAGATGTTGAAAGGATTTGTCTATTTAATAATGTTTTATCTTATCCTATAGTTGGAAGAATTTGTGCGACTATTGGTGAATTAGCATTTATATATCAGGTTACATTAATTACAAAGAACATTGCAGAATATTTAGATTGTTATAGAATTAATAATTATATGAATATTATAAGATGTATGAATATTTACGCACAATTATTTTGTTGGGTTGGTGTTCTATATCAAAAAAATATCATGCATGTTTTTGAAGAATGTATTTGGATGATATCTATATCTTTTATTGGGTTTTGTTATTTATATTTTTACGGACAAGTTGAATATAATATTTTCAAAATTATATTTTATATATCACAAATCTATACTTTTTTCATGATATTTATTGATATCCCAATGTATTATAATAAATCAATTAATGATACTGAAATTATTGATATATCATTAATTGATGCAATTAAAAATATGTCATATTGTGATATTTCAGATTCATATAATGTTTGGAAACAAGAAATTCCTTGGATGACTGGATATTTTATCAATGGTCCATATATTTCTCTTAAACTATTAGATTTATTTAATTTATAATTTTTGATTTATTATATTGTTATATATGGCGAACCAATATGATCTGTAGAACCGGAAGTTCCATCACTAATGTTATCAATTCTATTACTTAATAAATTTATAGCATGTGATAATAAATGATTATTACTATTCATAGTTTGATGATAATTGTTGATAATTTGATTATTATTCATTATATATTATATATATTATATAATATATTATAAAACAGTTATTTTATTTAGTTTGGGAATCTAACATATGAGCGATATAAATAATATCAGTCCCCCATTTTTTTAATATGTTTTCATTGATTAATTTTAGACTATTATTTTTTGATTTTTTATTCCATATTTTAATAACAGCATTATTATTTTTTTTTAAACAAATAGAAACTCCAACAATTTCATCAGGTATAGTTGGACATAATTGATTACATACTAAATAAACTGATAAATCTTCCCATAACTCAATAGTTTGTTCTTCAGTTACTTTAAAAGACCAACAACCACCATTAATATTAACAGGGTCTTCCCAAATTGGTGCAATCCCACTTTGCATTAAGAAAAAATGTTTGCTTGTTATACCACCTATAATATTCCAGTTATTATAGAAAGCCCAGAAATCTTGAATAGTTTCAATATCATAAAATTTATTAAATCCTGATATTTTCCAATTATCCTTTTCTTGATGAAACCAAACACTCCATTTTTTAATTAATTTATTATTAATATCCATTAAATAATAGTAATAATGATATCTTTAAATTATATATAAAATAATTTAAAAATAAAATAGTTTAATAAATAAATGAATACAATATTTAGAATATATGTAAAAACCCGTAATTTTTTAATTAATAATTTTCTTGTTAATATAGAATGTTTTAAAAAAGAAGATAATTATATTTATTTAGATAATAAAAAAATTATATATAAATATTTATTAATGTTTGTCCCTTTTTATTTTATAAAATCTATAACATCAATATATGATTATGATATAATATATAAAATAGATGATATATATAATATTACAAATATTAAAGAGAATCATATTATTCCCTTTATAACAAGTTGCACAGCGTGTAGTAATGATTCGTTAATGGATATTACAAAAGAAATACGTTATTATAATTCATCTATTCCATTATGTTTTTTAATTTATAATTGTGAATTATTTAGTTATGATACTATTAAAATAACATATATGAATAAAGGAAATAAACTTTATACAGAAATTAATTTAAATAATATTGATACTACTAAATTTTTACTTTATAAATTATTTAATAAATAATGGGAAAATAAGTGAATTTTTATCAATTTTAACTATTATTTTACTTGGGAGTTTTTTACTATCTTGTTTATTTATTTTACATTTTTGCACGTTTGATATAATATCCATAATATAATGAATTATATTATAAATATTTTAACTTTCAAAATTTTTGTGAAAATTTAAAACATTTTTACCCCCTGAGAATTTCACTCATAAGAATTGCTCCCAATAAGTCATAAGGGGTTGTCCCTTGATTAATATGCTCTGACACAGTTTTGCTTGATTCTGGGGTCAAACATGGGCACAATTCTTTGTTTTCAGAAGTAGGTAAAAAACCAGTCATTCCAGGCTTATATTCTGCACCAAGTATATGCGCATACATGATTGCGAGTGATGCTCCCATCATTGATTCGGGTGAAGCACCTTGATCATCATATGTTTTCATCACTTTAATAGCGCCTTGAGTTTCTTTAGTATCAAACTCAGGAAGGGCACCTATTTGTGTGGCTGCCAAGACCGCATTCGCTCCGTTCAACCGTTCGCACAATAATCCAGACATGCTTGCAGGTGGTCGCGACACTGCAAACATCCTATGTGTTTTTATTACCAGTTGTCTGAAGTTTTCAGGTATCATCATAAGATCTTCAATTATGACATGCCTTGATATTTCTGCAAGGAGTGGATAGATCCTTACACCTTTAGTAATTAGACCGTTCATCATTGCATCCCATGTGTTTTTATCACGATACAGTCCGCCCTGTTGCGTAAATTTAGTGTTAATTCCACCATCATCAACACCTTCTGGTCCAAATCCAACACCAACTATAACACATTCAGGTGAAATACGTGGCACAAGCGACTCCCATGTTAGTTTGGCGACTGAAGCACATACCAGGATACAGCCAGGGGTGTCAGATGGTAAAAACTCATGGCCATCCTCATATATTGTAATAGTCGCTCCAGAATTACCTGATATAAACTTTGGCTGATTAAATGTCATTCCTTTAAAAAAAGGAAGTTGATCACTGAGAACATCCAGTCGCGATTGAGATGTCATGGTTCCGGATGACATTACAATAGATATTCTTGCTTTTTCATTAAATATTCCTTGCAAAATGAAAAACAACATAATTTCATCATCCCAATCAGCACCAGGATCAACAAAAATTATGATTTCATTCTGCCTGCAGAAATTCAACTTAAATTTTCCTGATATGATTTCCCTCAATTTTTCTTGCAGCTGTTTTGATTCCTGAGGAATAGGCACTTGTTTCAGATATAGCAGATTTGCTTCAGCCATATTATACAGTGCCATCGCGTATTCTCTTGATTCTCGTCCATGTGTATGTTTTGCCATGATAAAATCTGCGAGGGCTTGAGTTTTTGCCATTGCGGCTTGAGTTTCTGCCATTGCAAAATCCATCTGAGTTTCTGCCATTGCAGGATCCATCCGAGGTTTTTTGGCTGTGTGTTCTTGTTCTTGCATTTCGGCTTCACTCTCTGGGGGCCCTTGCTTCACGACACCGACACCTTGCGATGCTATATTTGGTAAGTGGTTTATATTTTATTATATAATACCATTAGAAAGATAATTTTTCAGTTTTTTTTATAAACTAAAATTATATTTTAGTCTAATAATTGCTTGTTAAACTAAAATATAATTTTAGTCTAATAATTGCTTGTTAAACTAAAATTATATTTTAGTCTAATAATTGCTTGTTAAACTAAAATATAATTTTAGTCTAATAATTGCTTGTTGTTTTTTGATAAAAAAATTGCTTGTTGTTTTTTGATAAAAAAATTGCTTGTTGTTTTTTGATAAAAAAATTGCTTGTTGTTTTTTGATAAAAAAATTGCTTGTTGTTTTTTGATAAAAAAATTGAATTAAAATAATATAAAAAAAGAATATTTATATTTATAATGGCACAAACTTTAGATAAAGAAATTGATAAATTAATAGATTTATATTTAAATCAGCCTAAGATTTTATACGATCATTTATTTGCGGGATATGAACAACTCGTCCGAGAAATTATTCCATATGCATTGATTCAAGAGAATAACTATTTTTATGAAAATATCGATAAAGAAATGATTATTTTACATGGTTTTAAATGTGCTAATATTAGAATTAAACCCCCTACATTTGATAATGATAATGAAATTAAATTCCCATCAGATGCAAGGAAAAATCATTTAAATTATTTTGCAACAATTGTTGTAGATATATATCAATTTGTTGAAAGAATTAATACATACACGGATGAAAAAACAATTAAGATTATTGGTAATGTTGAGAAAGACGTTCATATTGCTAATATTCCTATCATGGTTAAATCTAAATATTGTTCGACAAATATTAAACAAAATATGAAAAATGAATGTAAATTTGATCCAGGTGGATATTTTATTGTGAATGGTGCTGAAAAAATAGTAATGTCTATTGAAAAAATGGTTGATAATAAAATATTAATCTTTTCAAAAAAAGATAATACATTTGAAGATGGATTAATATATGCAGCACAAATTAATTCAAGGAAAAATGATTGGTCTGATAATTTACAAATCTTAACAGTTAAAAATAAAAAAGATGGGAGTTTATCAATCAGCACAAGTTCTCAGTTAGTCGATATTCCATTATTTATATTAATGAGAGCATTAGGTGTTGAAGAAGATAGACGAATAATGTCATACATTACATATGATTTAGAAGATTCTAAAATGATAAACTTATTAATTCCATCTATTAATAATTCAATTGATGAAAATGAAATACCAATTAGGACAAAAGAAGAAGCATTTGAATATTTAATTACAAAATTAAAAAGAAATAGACGAATTTCACAAACTGATGAAAATATTGCGAAAATTCAAAAAAAAATGTATTTAGAAAAAATTCTAAGACAAGATTTATTACCTCATTTAGGAGAAGATATTACTAAAAAAATTATGTTTATTGGATTAATTGTTAATAGATTATTAAATGTAATGTTAGGGAGACAAGAACTGGATGACCGTGATGCATTACATAATAAAAGAATTGAAACACCTGGTATTCTAATCGGTCAATTATTCCGTCAAAACTGGAAAAAACAATTAAATGATATTGGGAAACATTTTAAAAAGAAAAATTTATCAGATGAAAATCCAATTAATGTTATCACACAAATTAAACCAACTGTTATCGAACAAAGTTTAAAAACAGCTTTATCAACTGGTATTTGGGGTATGAATAAAACTAAAAAAGGAGTAGCTCAATCACTACAGCGTTTAAGTTGGGTTCAAAGTGTATCATATTTAAGAAGAATATTATCTCCATCTATGGAAGATTCATCCTCAAAAATTACTTCTATTCGCCAAGTTAATAATAATCAAATGCAATTATTATGTTTAACTGGTGATTCATTAGTTTTAATGAGTGATAGTATTACCTTAAAACCAATTAAAGATATTCAAGATGGTGATAATGTTATGACAGTAAATTTAAAAACATTAGAATTAGAACCATCCTTAATTTGGAATAAATTTAATAAAATGTCTGATAAATTATTACAAATTGAAACAATAAATAATGATATAATTAAAACAACACCAGAACATCCTTTCTTAATTGATAATAGTAAATGGAAATCAGCGGGTGATTTAATTAAGGGTGATAGTATTTATATGGTATATGATAATAAATGTTGTTTAACAATTATTAAAAATATTAAAGTTATTGATAATGAAATGGTTTATGATTTCACTACAAAATCAGAAAATCATAGTTTTATTGCATCATCATTCGTTGTTTCTAATTGCCCTGTGGAAACTCCAGAAGGTGCAAAGATTGGAATAGTGAAACATTTAGCAATGATGTCATCAATATCAACACAAAATACATCACAATATGAAATTATTAAAAGTATTTTAAGTGAGACAAATATTAAACATCCATATGATATTAATCCATTATATATGAATCAATATATTAAGATTATGTTAAATGGTGATTGGATTGGTGTTTGTAAAGTTTCAGAATCACATGATATTTATAAGATGTTAAAAAATAAACGCATGGAAAATATTATTGATAAAACAACCACAATATTGTTTGATTTTAAATTAAAAGAAATCAGATGTTTTTTTGATGGTGGTCGATTAATTAGACCATTATTAATTGTTAATGATAATAAATTAAATTTGAATGATGAGATTATAACATTTATTAATACTGAATATAATTTAACAGATAAAACTAAATCCTGGAAAAAATTATTAAGTAATTATACTAATATTATTGAATATGAAGATATTGAATCGTTAAATTATTTACTTATTGCTGAAAATACAAGCAGAATTAGAGAATCTATCGATGCTAAAAATAGAACTGTTGATTATACTGATATTTCAAAAATTAATAGATATGGTGATTATAAATGGGTTAATTATACACATTGTGATTTTGCAGCATGGGTTATGTTAGGTTCAATGGTTTCAAATGTGCCATTTTCAAATCATAATTATGGGGGGCGAAATATTATTCATTTCGCTCAAGCAAAACAATCAATTGGAACCTATTTATCATCTTATAAAGATAGAATGGATATATCACAAGTATTATATTATCCTCAGATTCCTATTGTAACAACACAAGCTATGAAATATAATGGTTGTTTAGATTTACCATACGGTGAAAATGCAATTGTTGCTATTTGTTCTTATAATGGATATAATCAAGAAGATAGTATTATTTTTAATCAATCATCAATTGATAGAGGAATATTTAGGGTTGATTCATTAAAAAAATATGAAAGTATTATTCAAAAAAATACTTCTACATCACAAGATGATATCTTTACAAAGCCGGATAGAAATAAAGTCACTGGAATGAAACATGGCAATTATGATAAATTAAATGATAAAGGATTTGCACCGGAAGAAACAGTAATTAATAATGAAGATGTTATAATTGGTAAAATATCACCAATCCAACCAACCGGAAATAATAATAAAGTTTATAAAGATAGTTCAACTATTTTTAAAAGTAATGTTCAAGGTATTGTAGATAGAGTTCATTCTGGTATTTATAATTCTGAAGGTTATGAAATGTATAATATTAGAATGCGTATGGAACGGAAACCAATTACAGGAGATAAATTTACATGTTATGATGATTCACATGAAGTTTTAACAATGGATGGGTGGATTAATATTAAAGATATTACCGATAAACATAGAATAGCATCTTTAAAAAATAATAAATTAGTATATCAATTTCCAACTGAAATTCAAAGTTATGAATATGAAGGTGATATGTATTTAGTTGAATCAAATCAAATTTCATTATGTGTCACTCCAAATCATAGAATGTGGGTTAGACCAAGAACAGGAAAATATAAAGTAGAAACAGCAGAAAAGATTTTACATCAACGGAGATGTTATAAGAAAAATGTTGATGAAATAGAAGTTGATAAGAACACTGAATTTTTTGAATATAATGATAAAGATGAAATAACACATTTTAAAATAGAAAATGATAAATATGAAATTAATAATTGGGTCAAGTTTTTTGGAATATGGTTAGCAGAAGGGTGTATTCATAAACAAAATAGTTATATAGTGATAGCAGCACATAAACAAAGAGTTAAAGATGAATTAACAATAATAGCAGATTTTTTTGGTTGGGAATTTAATAAACAAAAAGATCATCCAAATGCAATTGAACGAGATATCTGGAATTTATTGAATGCTAAAATGCATAAATATCTATTACCTTATAGTGTTGGTGCGGTTAATAAAACATTTCCTGATTGGGTCTGGTCTTTATCAATGGAACAGTGTCAAGAATTAATTAATGGTATGATGTTAGGCGACGGTCATACAATGGAAAATGGAACGAGACGTTATGATACATCATCTAAAAAATTAGCAAATGGATTTCAAAGATTATGCTTACATGCTGGGTTTTCGACTAATATTGCAGTTAAATATGAAGCAGGACATTGTTCTCAAGAAATTAAATCTGGGAAAAGTAAAGGTATGATAATTAAATCAACGTGTGATGCATATAGAATGTCAATTATTGAAACCCAAGTTGAACCATTAGTTAATAAAAATATTAAAAATAATAATGGTGTTATTACAGATAATCATGATAGTATGATTCCTTTTAAAGGTAATGTGTATTGTTGCACTGTTCCTGGCGAAGGTGTTATTGTTGTTAGGAGAGGAGGTTATATATGCCTTTCTGGCAACAGCAGACACGGACAGAAGGGAACAATTGGTATCACATATAAACAGAAAGATATGCCATTTACAGAGTCTGGTATAGTTCCAGACATGATATTAAATCCTCATGGGTTCCCATCGCGTATGTCTTTAGGACATTTTATTGAATGTTTAGCATCGAAGGAAGCAGCGGAATCCGGACATTTTGTGGATGGGACACCATTTAATAATTACGATGTGACACAGATACCAGAAGCATTAAAGAAATTAGGTTATTCACCATATGGAACAGAGGTTATGTATTGTGGGATAACAGGGAAAAAGATGGATGTTGAAATATTTATAGGACCGGTATATAGTATTAGGATTAAACACATGGTATTAGATAAGGTGCATGCAAGGTCTCGAGGACCAAATCAAACATTAACAAGACAACCATTAGAAGGGCGTTCTAAGGATGGTGGATTAAAAATAGGTAGAACATTTTGCCTAATAGTCATTATGCAAATAATTGGCTAGTCATCGTTATGGGTGGCAACATTCCCTAATTGCGGGGAACTCCAGATAAAACATGAAGCAAATTATAACATCTCAATATACTTAAAGAATATTCTCCTTAATAAGAGAATGGAAAAATATAAATAATTTAGAATGGGTATCCCCATCTAATAATATGCTACATGCTAATTCTTCACTACCAAGTTTATAAGGAAACTTATAAATGGCTAATGCTAACTACATTAGGTATGGTAAAATTGTGAAGACTATGGACAATCCGCAGCGAAGCTCCTAAGGACATTAAATCAGTCTATGGAGAACGTTCAACGACTATATAGGAATGGGTATGAGAAGTCTGATAAACTTCAATGAATATCTAAAATAGAGTCTAAGCCCACTTGAGAAAGTGTTTTAATTGAGTCTTATATATCCCATAACATTAGGTATATATTGCGATTTTAAAATTATAATGATTTACGAAAGAAATGTCGTAATGAATAAGGTATAACTAGAAATGGAAAAAGATGCTATCGTTTCACACGGTATGAGTCAATTTTTAAAAGAAAGATTAATGGAAACATCAGATATATCAAAAGCTTATGTATGCGATGACTGTGGAATGTTTGCAGCTAAAGTTATTGATAAAGATTATTATAGGTGTAAAGGTTGTCATAATTCAACCAGAATATCAGCAGTTGTTATTCCATATGCATGCAAGTTATTATTTCAGGAATTAACATCAGTAAATATTTTACCAAGGATTAGGACTGAGAAATCTATTTACACTGAATAGATATTTATTTAATATTTATTTACACTGAATAGATATTTATTTAATATTTATTTACACTGAATAGATAATTCAGGATGAATAATTTATTTAATATTTATTTAATATTTATAAAATAATAATATTATTATTTTATAATTATGTTAATACTTGTTTATTAACCCAAGCTTTATTTATCTGTGTATTACTAACTACTCTTGAATTATCCCATTCTTTTAAATTAACTGTATTTGAAGAACTCGATGGAGATACATTAGATGGGTAATTATTAACACACATTGGGGGTTTTTGCATGGGAACAGTCCATAATTTTGTATCTAATATTGCATAATCATTATCCCAATTATTTGCAATCTTATCACCAATTGGTGTAAAGAATCCAGAAGGTAATTCATTATATTTATTATCACTATTATCAACTTGTGAAGATGTTTTTGTGCTCTTTAATGTTTCTAATGATGTTATTATTTCAGGCAATGTTAATAATTTTAATTTTAATTTATTATTAATATTTTCAACATCATTATCAGTTAATAATTTCATATTTAATAAATCTATTATTAATGAATTATAATATTTCCGTTCAATATCACTATTATTAGATGGTGTATTATTTATCTGTGTTTTTAACTCTTCTATTTGTGTTTGCATTTGTAAATTCATTTCTTGTCTTATTTTATCTATTTCTAAATTACATGCAATAGTAGGATTTAATGTTGTCATATTATTAACAAGTTGTTGTTGTGTCATATTATTAACCGGTCGCGTTGTCATATTATTAACCGGTTGTTGAGTTGTCATATTATTAACCGGTCGCGTTGTCATATTATTAACCGGTTGTTGAGTTGTCATATTATTAACAGGTTGTTGAGTTGTTATATTAACAGGTTGTTGAGTTGTTATATTATTAACAGTTTTAGTTGTATTTTGCGGTGTTGTTGCATTATATTGATTTGTTGAATAATCAGTTTGTGGTATGTTAGCTGCATTTGTATTAGAAAAATATAATTTTAATCTTTCGATATTAGATAATGATGGATCAGAAAATATATTACTATTATCTATATTATTTTCATCAGTAAATAATTCATAGTTATTTTTAAAACAGTTATAATCAATAGTGATAAATATTATCATTATGATAAATAATAATATAGCTATTTCATTGTCGTTCATTTTTTTAGCAGGTATTTTTTTTAATATTATATATAAAATACCTAAAACAATAACATATTTAATAATATCGTTTAATCTATTATTCATTTTATATTAAACATTAGATATTTTTAAATTATTTTTATTATTTATTAATATAATTATAATAGTTATAATTAAGATAATATTAAATGAATACATTACAAATAATAATGAAATATAAGGATATAATTTTGCAGTAAAATTAATTAGGATTGGATTTATTATTTCAGTTTCTAACTTTATTTTATTATCATCTTTATTAATTTCTATAATAATTTTTTCAATAAATTCTTTTGTTAATTTTTCTATCATTAAACATTAAAATATTTATTTTTTTAAAATAACGAAAAATAATTTTAAAGATAAAATTTATATTAGTTGTTAATGAAATATAAATTTTTATTATTATTCTTAAACTTTAAGAAGGAAAATAACTTTATAATAAATTCAAATTTACCAATATGTAAAAACTGTATTTATTTTATAAAATCTCCTGATAACTATAAATATAATATGGATAAATGTCAATTATTTGGTGAAAAAGATTATATATCTGGAGAAGTCAGGAATGAGTATGCATCATCGTGTAGGTATAACGAAAAGATGTGCGGTAAAGATGGGAAATATTATAAAGAAAATTAATTATTTTTATTTTTAATAAGATTAATATATTTTAATTTATATTTTAAATATTTATGTTTATATAATTTATCTAATTTATCTATATGATCTACAAGAGCTTCATAATGATTAATTATAATACTGTTATAATTAAAAAATGAATTTAGATATTCTGGTTTTAGTTCATAATTTTTAAATAACATTTCGGTTAATATAATTGGGTGTAATGCTAAATCTAATCCATCCGGATTAATAAATTTATCTAATATATTTTGTTTATATATCTCTAATTCTTTACTTGTGA
>Ga0214923_10006492_pt1 | contig 13120 bp, 14 predicted proteins | sample LL1510_MetaG_FD_177993 | JGI IMG/M metagenome (GOLD analysis project Ga0214923, IMG submission 177993) | Freshwater microbial communities from Lake Lanier, Atlanta, Georgia, United States - LL-1510 | ecosystem: Environmental > Aquatic > Freshwater > Lake | place: USA: Georgia | collected...
TTATTATTATTATTATTGTTATTATTATCACTAATATTTAATTTAGTATTAAAAATTTTATAATAATCACATTCTTTATCATTCATATTTAAAATACAATAAAAAAAATCATCTAAAATTTTTATTGGAAATTTAATATTTGATATGATAGTACCTGCTAATATTGGAAATTTAATATTAAAAGTTTTTGTCAATATTTGAAATCTTTCTTGTAATTCATAACAATTTCTTGTTACATAGAAAAAATCTACTTTTCCTTTTTGCATTTTTTCATAATTAAGTTTTAACATTTTTAATACATAAATAGTAATATCTATATCTGAAATAAATACACATTTTATTTTATTATTTTCAGGAATATCAAACATTGGAAAAAATCGAGTCATAGTACCTATTACACCATTATGGTGTAATTTATCTAACTTAAAATCTTTCATTTCATATTTTATTAATTGTATTTTTTTATTTAATTTCATTTTATCAAATAATGGTTTCCAGTATTTTTTTGTGTTTTCTATTTTTTCAGATGTTTCATAATCAAGAACTGAATCATCGTAATATAATCTAAAATAAAAATCTGGCAAAAATTTTTCATAATTTTCTACAAATATTTTTAATCCATCATAATATTTTAATTCATTCTTATATCCTTCTTTCATTCTAAAAACTGTACACGATATAATATTATAATTTTGTTGTGGTTCTTCAAATTCCTTATTAAATATTATATATTTATAATCTATTGGCATATATAATTATAATTATAATTATAATTTATAATTTATAATTTTAAGAAAATAAAAAAAAATAAAAAAAAATTGAAAATTATAAATGTTTGTTATATAGAATTATTACTTTATTATAAATAAATTACAATGTCACTATCATTTGATACACTTTCTTTTTTTCTTACAACCATCGGCTTGCAAGTCGATGATGATTTTCTATGTACACATGAGGTAGAATATGTCACAAAACGTTTGCAACAATTTTATGAAGAGAATAACGGTAATGTAGATGAATATCAAATTCTACAATATGCACGAACTGTCATTTCAGATATCGAATATGTTCTAAATCATATTCGTTCATCTGAATGGTTTTCATACGGACAAAAATATGTTTTATCTGAGAATGAATCATACAAATATGGTATTGATATAGATGCTACAATTGATTTAATACCAATTGGAAGAAACATAAATGTGTCTTTGCCAACGTATGTTAATATGAAGGAATTTGCATATTATGGTTATACATCATCAAATATTGCAGTTTGTGATCAATTTATTGATTTTCCATTTTCATTTTCATTTCCAATTAACTTTGATAAATATCTTAATGAATTTCCACAAAAACAACAAAAAATGTCAAAACAGTGATTCTAAAGATTCATATGAGATTATTCATCAACATAAAAAAATATTTTAATGATTAATTAATTTTTGTTGTATATTCGTATTTATATTTTCTTATATTTTCTATATCTATTTTTAATAACTTATTTTTTTGTAATATTCTATCAATATTTTTTTCTATTAAATATCCTGAACATCCATCATAAACAATTAATAAAGCTTGATGAATCAATTCTAACTTATCATTATTTTTTTTATATATTCCAAAATGAGTTTGTGGTCCAGCACTAATATAATTTGTTACAAATCTATATCTATCTGGAGGAGTCTGTATAACTAATATATAACTTTTTGTAAAAATCATATCAGATAATATATCAGATAATATCTGTGGATTTATTTCTATATATTTTTGATCTTCCATAAATTATATATATATAGTATTTATTATATTTGTTATATTTGTTATATTTGTTATTAAACATGTGTTTCATTGAGATTATTAATATCAATTTTTTTTATTACATTATTGATTTCATTTTTATAGTTATTACGTTCTTCTATATAATCAGGTATTTTTTTTATATTTTTTTTTATTGATTGATTAACCAAAGCTAATGGATCTGTTTTTTTTTGTTTATTTATTATTTGTAATATTTTTTCTGGATCATAATCTCCTTCTAATATTTTTCGTTTAAATTCATTTTTAGAAATATTTATAGAAGAATCGGAAGTTATTGAAGTAATTGATTTAACAGATGTAATAGATTTAATAGATTTTATAGTTTCTCTTCCATTATTATTATTATTATCTGAATTATTATTATTATCTGAATTATTATTATTATTATTATTATCTGAATTATTATATTTACTAATACGTGCACTTAATTCACATATATTATGACTATCTGATAAATCTTGTTTATATTGTTCTTTTTGTTCTTTTTGTTCTTTTTGTTCTTTTTGTTCCTTATCATCACAATCATCGCAATCATCGCAATCGTCACAATCGTCACAATCGTCACAATCGTCAAGAACATCACAATCTTTATAATATTCATATTGGTATTGTTCTAAATTTGTTTTATATTCATTTTGTTCTTTTTGTTCTTGTTGTTCTTGTTGTTCTTGATTTAATATTTCTATTAATAATTCTGTATCAAAATTATCTGGTTTTAATTTATCTTTTATAATTTTATTTCTAATATCTTTTCGTAAATTTTTATTTATATTATTATTTTTATTATTTATAGAAAATACTGATACATGATTTGATGTGATTAATAGATATTGATCATATTTATCTATATAGAATAATCTATATGATTTATCATTATTTTCTTTTTTAATATATTCATTATATTTAAATTTTATTGGTTCTAATGCATTATAATCGTGTGGTTTAATTAAAGTTGTCGATAAAATATATTTTTCTTTTAATGATATATTTAATATTCCAAAATTATAATATATTTTTGAAAAAATTAATATTACAGAAGAAAATAATCCAGTAATTGATCTAAATCCATTATAATGATATGCAAAAATTGCAATAGATGAAAATATTATATTTAAAATCATCATGATTAAACATGAAATATTTAACCAATACAATATTTTTGTTTTAAATTCATATGAATGTGGTATTTTATTTTCACCTTCTGTATAATCTGTATTTTGTATATTTTGTATATTTTGTATATTTTTTTTATTTTTTTTATTTTTTTTATTTTGTTTTTCTTCAATTACTGTATTTATATCTAATATTGGATATATTATCGTATATTCAAAATGTGTTTTTAAATATCGTTCTCGTTTAATTTCCCAACAAAAATTTATTAAAAATATTCCAAGAGTTAATAAATTCCAAAATATTACAAATTTTTCATAAGGTGTTATATTATAGAAATTATCTTGAAATGTACAAACGTGTTCAAAATCATTAGTTATGTTTAAATCATAATTACTAATTATATATTCTATATTTTCATCAGGACCATTACATAATTGTGGTACAAAAATAAATAATAGACATCCTATAAATATTTTTGAAAATTCAAGTGATAATCTAATATATGGTTTAGAATATTCATAATAATATCCACAATAAAATTTAAAAGAATTCCAATTTCTTTTATATATCGATTCGTTATAATTATTGTGATTCATATATTATAAATAATTAAATATCTTTAACTATATATATATATATATGTTTTTATTAAGATTCAAAAAATTGATATTTTAATAATAAATCTATATAAGATATTTACATACATATTATAAATATATATTATGCGTATTGATCTTGATATAAAACTTGATTTTTCTGATGTCCTTCTTCTACCAAAACGTTCAGAACTTAGTTCTAGATCTGAAGTTGATATTGAACGAGAAATGAAGTTTAAACATTCACCATATGTATGGCGAGGTGTACCCATTATAGTATCAAATATGGATACAACTGGTACAATAGAAATGGCATTAAAATTACAAGAATATAAAATTATTACATGTCTTCATAAATTCTATAGAGCTGATGATATTCCTGATAATTTAAATCCCGATTATTTTATGATATCAACTGGTATAACAGATGCTGATTTAGACAGACTTGATGAAATAATTTTAAAAAAGAGAATAAATTTTATATGTGTAGATGTTGCGAATGGGTATTCTAAGAAATTCCATGAAAAAGTAAAATCAATCAGATCTAAATATCCAGATAAAGTTATAGTTGCAGGTAATGTTGTAACCAAAGAAATGGTTGAAGAATTAATTATTAATTGTGGTGTTGATATAGTAAAAGTAGGTATAGGGAGCGGTTGTTTTGGAGGTAATACACAAATTCTTATGGATGATAATACTCATAAAAATATAAAAGATATTAAAGTTGGTGATAAAGTATTAAATATGTATCACAAACCGGTAATTGTTACAAATGTATTAAATCAAGGTATGAAAAATACTGTTAAATTATTGACTTATAAAAATTCAACTACTAAAAATATTACGATTGTAACACCAAATCATAGATATTGGGTTTATGATATAGAAACAAATAAATTTGATTGGTGTGAATTAGAATTACTATTATTTAATATGAGATTAACTATGAATAATAATACTTATTATAATGAAAATAATTTTTATTATGAAGATAATGGATTGGAAGAAGTATGGGATATAACTGTTGATTGTCCAACTCATAGTTTTATCGCAGATGGTTATGTTGTACATAATTCAGTTTGTACTACTCGATTACAAACTGGTGTTGGATGTCCTCAATTTAGTGCAGTATTAGAATGTGCTGACGCATCTCACGGTGTTAACGGTCATGTGATATCAGATGGAGGTATACAAAATGTTGGTGATTTTTCAAAAGCATTTGGTGGAGGTGCGGATTTTGTAATGTGTGGATCAATGTTTGCAGGACATACAGAAAGTGGAGGAGATTTAGTTGAACAAGATGGTAAAAAATATAAAGTATTTTATGGTATGTCGTCAGCTAATGCAATGAACAAATATCATGGTGGAGTAGCTCATTATAGAAGTGCAGAAGGTAAATGTGTAAAAATTCCATATAAAGGTGATGTCGGCGATACTATACAAAATATTTTAGGAGGTATTAGATCAACTATGACATATATAGGTTCACATAAAATTAAAGATATTCCAAAATGTGCAAATTTTATTAGAGTAAATAATATTGTTAATAAAATTTATTCTTCTGACATGAACCATTAAATGATTTTTTTATTTTACTTATAGAATATAAAAAAATTGAAATATTTTAATGTTTATATAATGATATAATTTTTATATAAACATAATATAGATTACAAGTACAAAGGCACAATGTCTTTTTCAATCAAGATTAGTAATATTACTGGAAATATTCGTTCTATTGATGTTACAAAAACAACAGATATATCTAACTTAAAAAAATATTTGGCTGCATTATATTATACAGATAATGTATGTGTTTATAAAAATACAAAAGAAATCGTATTTGGAACAATAGAAACTAATAATATTTATGAAAATGATACTTTGAATATTATTTGTCAAATGAAAACAGGTTTTGATATTGTGAAGGCAAAAGAAATTATTAATTTTTATGAAGAATATATACAATATACAAAAGAATTAAATAGTGTTATTGATTATGATATGCCTAATAGAATAGACAAAAATCTTATTAAAACCTTTTTTGATAATTGTTTTACGGATAATGACACTAAAAAATATTGTATGGATCCTGTTATAAATAATATTGATAATGTTGATAATGTTGATAATGTTGATAATGTTGATAATGTTGAAGAAAGTATAAATTCCAAAAAAGATATATATAAAGAAGATATATCTATAGAAGATTTATCTAAAGAAGATTTATCTAAAGAAGATATGCGAATTATATTTCAAAAATGCAGAGATAAACTCGAAGATGAAGGAAAAAAATGGATCAACAAAAAAAAGAACATGAGCGAACACGTAAAAAATTAGATATGCTAAAAGAGAAAATGGCAAAAAAACGTCAACGGAATAAATCATCTAACAAAGAAGAAAAAAATATTTTTTGTGGTTTCAAAAAAGGATTCTTATTAAATAAATTAAATAAATTAAATTAAATAAATTAAATTAAATAAATTAAATTAAATTAAATTAAATTAAATAAATTAAGTTAAATAGGTTATTTTATTTTATTATTATATAACATATATAATGGCAAATCTCAATGAAGCATATAATATGAATTTTGGTAAATCTTCTAAAAAAATAGATATGTTTGATATTAATAATCAAAATAAAAAATACAAATGTAATTGCGGTGGTATATATAGTTTTTTATCAAAAAAATACAAATCAGATGGAACAAATAATTGTGATTTAATATATAGATGTGATATTTGTAGAAGTTTTAGAGTATTAGAAACTATTTAATATATAAATTAAAGGTGTAATAAAAAAATTGAATCTATAATTATTTTGTATATTATTTATTTATATATTTATTTAAATATTAAATATATCATTAAAATGGATCAAAATCCAACAAGTTTTTCTACATTTTTATCAGATTTATATAAATTTTGGTTTTCTAAAGAGGTTACAAAGTATTGGTTTAATTCGACAGCAGAATTTGATGAGTTAATAAAAACAAAATATTCTGATATATTAATCAATTTATCAATCGATAAAATATCACATAATAATATCCAGAATATAGAAGATGATTATAGATTATCTATCGGATTAATTTTGTTGCATGATCAGATTCCACGTCATATTTATCGTGATAATCAAAATAAAACAGAAATAAATCATTATCTTGATTTAATTTTATCATTTTCAAAAAAAACATATATTAAATACAAATATGATCTAAAACCAAATGATTATTGTTTTGTATTATTACCATTACGTCACACAAATAGTTTTGATAACATTATGTATGTTATTCAGGAAACAAAAATAAAAATAAAACATAATCAACATGAATTAATATATAAAAAATTCTTAAAAGCTACTCTTGAGAGATATATTAAATTTAATAAAGATAAAGAAAATATTATCTTGACAAATGACATATTACAAACTAATATAACACAAACTAATATAACACAAATTAATATAACACAAATTAATGATCCAAAACAAATTTGTGAATTAGAATTATTAAATTATATTCCTACACCAATAGCTGAGATTAAATATGATGAATTGCCCGATTATATCAGACAAACAATCAATCATATAAAGAAACATACATATGAAAAATCTGGTATTATTTCATTAAGTGGTGGTGTTGATTCTATGGTTCTTTGTTATATTTTAAAATTTCTTAATATTAATTTTATTGCTATTCATATTAATTATAATAATCGGAAAGAGTGCTCAGACGAGGTTAATATTATTACCCAATGGGTAAAGTTTTTAAATATTAAATTATATGTAAGAAAAATAACAGAGATTAATCGATCTGAAATGATGGATTATAATATGCGTGATTTATATGAATCTTATACACGTGATATCAGATTTAATACATATATTCATGCGGATGATCATATTAATAATAATATATTTGTTGGTCATAATCATGATGATCAATTTGAAAATATATTTACAAATATTGTATCTGAATCACATTATCAAAATCTACGTGGTATGGAATTTATTACTAATATTTCATTTAAACAAAATGTTATAAAATTTATAAGACCAATGCTAAATATATCAAAAGATATTATATATAAGATTTCAAGATATTTTAATATTCCAAATTTTAAAGATTCTACACCAAAATGGTCACAGCGTGGTAAAATTCGTGATCATGTTAGACCTTCTATCGAACATTGGGATAATAAATCAATTAATTCATTTTTTAAACTGAGTGATACAATGTCTGATTTAATGAAAATTGCTGATATGAGTGCAACTATTATAATGTCACAAGTAAAAAAAGATAAAAATTTACCGATTAATTTAGATGAATTATATCCCAGATCATTATTTAAATTAATATTTGAAAAGATGGATATTAGATTATCACAGAAAGGATTAAATTCATTTTATGATAAGATGATTTTTATTAAAGAAAATAAATTAAAATATAAAAATAATGCAATCGAAAAATATGCATTAGATAGTAACCATTTAATTAAATGGAAAAATCTAAATGATAATAATATTATACTTCTATTTGATTTTATTTAATTTAATTTTATTTAATTTAGTTAATTTTAACGGTATTAAATAGTCATCACATTCTATCACAACCTTTATTAGGTTATTATAGAATTTATGAATATTTATAGCTTTAAAATAATCATCATAATCAACACATTTTTCTATAGAAAATGTGATGATTTGTGATGATTATTTTAACGGTGATAACATATTAGAATGTTGTATATGTTGTATATGTTGATATGATGAATTTACATTTTTATTAGATCGACAGAAAAAAATAATACATTTATAACAACAGTATGCAAAAAATAATGCAGAAATTAATACAGAGAATAGACGCCATACATAATCATAATAATTTACACAATAAATTTGATCATTTAAACAAGAACAATAACAATTATTATGTTCCATACAATATTTTTGACATTTGATATCATAATTAAGACACATATAATTAAGATTGTATAATTGTACTAAAATTTTAAATTGTTCACACGTAAGATTTGACATTTTTATTATTAGTTAACTTAAGTTATTTATTAATTAATAAGTATAAAATATTATATTATAATATTTTCAATTTTTTTATTATAATACATTATATAAATGAACGAACATTATAAAATGAAATATTTAAAATATAAACAAAAATATCTTGAATTACAAAATACAGTTGGAGGAATTCCTAAGATAAGATCATTTAAACTACCTAAAAAACTACCTCAAAAACTACCTCAAAAATTCACATCACAAAAAAAATCTAGTTCTAAATCTAGTTCTAAATCTAATTCCAGTAAAAAAAAGAAATTAAAAAAATTATTTTTAGATAAAAGTAATACTAAATCATCAACATCTTCTTCAAAAAAATCATCTTCTAAAAAATCTTCTTCTAAAAAATCATCTTCTAAAAAATCATCTAAAAAAGAATTAAGTGCAGAAAAGAAAGCAGAAATAGATAAATTAAAAAAATTATCTTCTGAAGAAAAACAAAAATTAAGATCAGAACGTAAAACAAAACAAAAACAAGACAAAAAAGACAAAAAAGATAAATTATCTAAAAAATCATCATCGAATACATCTTCTTCAAAAAAATCATCTTCTAAAAAAGAATTAAGTGCAGAAAAGAAGGAAGAAATTGATAAATTAAAAAAATTATCTCCAGAAGAAAAACAAAAATTAAGATCAGAACGTAAAACAAAACAAAAACAAGACAAAAAAGATAAATTATCTAAAAAATCATCATCTAAATCATCTAAATCATCTAAATCATCTAAATCATCTAAATCACCTAAATCATCTAAATCATCTAAATCACCTAAATCATCTAAATCACCTAAATCACCTAAAACCCCAAATCTAAAATCTTTAATGTTATCATCACAATCTCCTAGTAATTTAGGTGATACTATTAATGATACTATTGATGATACTATTGATGATACTATTAGTGATACTGCAACTCAAGCACAAACAAACGTACAAACTTTATCAAATGTACATCAATCTATTAAGAAATCAATTCCTAGTAAAATAATACCTGATAAAATAAATAGTGATATATCAAACAAATTAACTGAAATTGAAAATAAATTATCAAGTGTTATTGAAAAATTACAATCTTAACTTTTGTTTAATATCCTTCATCTTCTTTTCTTTCTATAAAATAATTCATAATATCGTCGAGTAATTGTTTAGGACATTTATTAGTTGGTATTACACCTTTTTCACTGAAAAATGGGACAGTAAAAAGTGTGTAATTGCGCCCGATTTAACGGACCAGATGATCACTTGACGCTAATAATTTTTTACGATTATTAGGGTTGTCATCTTTTGTTATTTTCTTCTTAACTAACTTTCTTATTTTAGTCTCTTTTGTCGGTTGAGAATTATCTAAAGATAATTCTAAGCATAAAAAATTGTTCTTAACAATTTTTTTCGGTTGAGAATTATCTTTTATTTCTTGTTCTTCTGGAAATTTAGAAGAGATTATAAATTTCTCCGAATTATATTATATCTTCTATTCTATTTATAAAGATATTTTCTAAATTTGATTTTACTAAATTTGTTGATTGTGTTGGTTGTGTTGATTGTGTTGATTGTGTTGATTGTGTTGATTGTGTTGATTGTGTTGGTTAATGCATATTTTGTGGTATATTTATTTTTGTACTAACAACTGATCTGAGATTTTTAGGAATAGAATTTATAACGTTTGTTAATATTGGTTTATTTAATATACGTGGATCAGGTGATACTGTATTTACCATTATTGGTGTATGTACTTTAGATACAAATGAATATTGTTTAGGTAAAACTTCTTTAGGTAATTTTATATCGCATACATCTTCTAATGAATCAAATAATGACATTTTATCTGAATTTTTATTACATAAATCGATTGGTACATATGTTGCAATATTTTCTTTTTTATAATATTTATATGTTAAATATATAATAACTAATATAATAATACTAAATAATATTATTTGTTGATTTTTTGTTAAATTCATAATAACATTATATTAGATTTTTTTATTATATATAAATAAAATTATCAAGATATATTTTCTAATTTATGTATAAATAATTCTAATTGATTTATATATATTGATAAATTATCTTGTGTATAATTTTCTATTATAAATATTTTTAATAATTCATTTTTAATAATTTTTATAATATCTAATATTTTTGTTTTTAATTTATTATTTTTATATTTTTGTTTATTTATCAATATTGCTAATAACAATGTAATTATATCATGTAATTCATTTTTTATTTTTTGATTATTGATTATATCTTTATTTTTTTCATCTAGAAAAACATTTTTTAATATTATTATTTTTTCTATAATATTATTTATTAATTCAAATATATCTAATTTATTATTAAAACACATATATAATAATTCTATAATTTTATTGGGATATTTGAACAAGTCTGAATAATACTATCAACATTTTCAAGTGATACAATACCATTATCTGTAATTTTATTAAAATTAAAATATTTTATTAAATTATTTTTTATATTTTGTGTATGATATAATCCACAATATACAACAATTTTATTATTTTTATTTATTAAATCAAAAATTATTGAAACACAATAGAATTCTATAATATGTGATAGTAACATATCAATTGTATTATATACCTTATTATAATTTGGGATATCTTTTATTTTATATCTTAAATAAGGTTGATATTTTTTTATAAAAAAATAATATTTCTTTAAAATATCATAATAATATGATCCAAGAAAAGATCTATCAATATTTTTATTATAGATAGTTAATTTCTTTAGATTATTATATTCTAATAAAAAAAATTTTTGAATATTTTCAAGATAATCAAATAATTTTTGTTCTAAATAATATTCAGATGACATATTTTTAACTAATTCTAATCTTATATCAAATGCAAATATATTATCTTTAAATTTATCATCTTTAATACAATCAAGATATAATTTTCGTACAGTCATTACATGATCAGAATTATTCCATAAAGTTACAAGTTCTCCTAAATATGGTATTTCTTCCAATAATACTATATAATTTTTTTCTATTAATTTTTTTAAATATTCTGATATATCTATCGAATCTATTATATTTCCATCTTTTGTTTTACAATATTTTTCTTCTTCGTCATGTTTATCTGAAATTAATATTATTTTTAAATTTGGAAATAATAATGAATCTTCAAGAATTGTATATCCGATTGCTCCAAATAACATATATTATATTATATTATAATAATAAAAAAATAAAAAAAAAATATATAAAAATAAAATCTTTGTTAAATTAAAATAATTTAACGAATAGGTGATCTAATAGGTGATCTAATATTAAAATTATCGCCGTCAATATCATATACACTAATTAAAATATCAGGCGATGATATATTTTTTTTAACAACAACCATATGTTTAAAATCTTTATCATGATTTTTTTCTTGTAATGAAGTTTTGACATTTAATAATTTACTTTTATTTGTATAATCAAATTTATCTTCTAATGATAATTTATCATTAACTTTACCATTAGTATCAATGAAACTAAGAACTTTACTATTTTGTACAACATATGGTGCATGATTTTCTAATAAATATGTAACTGATTCTTTTAATGTTGATGTAGATGTTGTTAAGACATTATATAATTTATTACCATATACAGATAAATTACATTTTCTTGTACTATTTTTTAAACGATTATTTAATACTTCTAATTTTTTTTCTAATTCTTGAATTTTTTTTTTTTCTTCTTGTATAATTTTTTGTTTAACTAATTCATATTTTTTAGAAGCACTTTCTTTTTTAGCATGTTGGTGTTTTTCTTTTTCTGCAGCTTTAGCTTGGATTGATGCAATTTTTTTTTCTGATTTTGAATGAGAAGATTCTAATTTTTTATGTTGAGCTTTAACTTTTTCTGATGCAGATTTAGAAAATAATCCAAATAATCCTCCAACCAATGTTTCTTTTATATCACTCGATTCATGTTCTAATTTGTTTTCTAATACTTCCATTTGTTCTAAATTCAGTGCATTTGCTTCTAAATCACGTAATTCGTTTCTTCTTTTTTTTATTTTTTCTTCTAATTTATCATGTTGAGCTTTAATTGATTTATCTTCTCTTAGACATTCGTCGTATACATTTTTTGTCAAAAAAAATACACGAACTTCATCACGTGCAGAACGTGCGCCTCCGCATGAATCTTTGAGTTGATTATATTTTGATTTGTATTTCTGATATTTTTCAAAATAATCCATTTATATATATTAATTTAGATTTTTTATATATTATACGATAATATTTATATAAATAAAAAAATATTAAGTATAAGAAGCGATATTTATAATCATAAATATCGCTTGTAACAGCTAATATAACTTTATTATATTAGATCTAAGAAACATTATTTGTGAATATCACAAATATCGCTTGTAACAGCTAATATAACTTTATTATATTAGATCTAAGAAGCAATATTTTATAATTATAAATATCGCTTGTAACAGCTATAATGATTTATCAAATTATAGGTCTAAGAAGCGATA